>Ga0209566_100204_pt1 | contig 61331 bp, 52 predicted proteins | sample Araplavi_mTSA_r2_2_FD_184287 | JGI IMG/M metagenome (GOLD analysis project Ga0209566, IMG submission 184287) | Arabidopsis root microbial communities from North Carolina, USA - plate scrape CL_Cvi_mTSA_r2 (SPAdes) (version 2) | ecosystem: Host-associated > Plants > Roots > Endosphere | place...
AAGGTCCGGGTAACCTGACAGCTCGCTGCTGCTCCACTCGCGGATATCCATGCTCCGCATAATCGCCAACACCTGCTCCGTAAATTGCTCCGCCGTCAAAGGTTGCTGCAGGCATTCCGCCAAGCTCGCCATGCTTCCCGGCGCTACATGCGGATAATCACCTGACGCCGCAGCCCCTGCAGCCCTTGTGTAAAATTCCCGTGCAAGCGCCCCCTTCTCCTCACCCGCTCCAGCAACGATAACAAAAGCTTGCACAGAAATCGCGTGCTGCTGACGCCGCTGCGCAATGCCACAAAATTTTCGTCCGCCTATGCTCAAATCGAACTCGCCCGGACAAAAAGAACCAATCACCTCACCCTGATCTATACTGCTCGTCAAACTGAGCATAACCTCGCGAATCAAGGTAACCATTGTCTCAAAATCTTTGCGATGCTCGATATCCCCCGATGTTTTGGGCAGCAGAAGCGATACATTCACCACATTCAAGTCCAGCGGAACTGCCGCTCCACCCGAATTACGCACAGCCGTGTCATAACCCTGCTCACGCAGCCAGCGTACGGCCTCCCCCGCCATGGGCAGCCTGCTGTCTCTGAGCCCCATCACGAATGCCCGGGGGTGCCTCCAGATATGAAGAATGGGCGGTATGCCTTGCCCCATAGCCCGGCAGAGGAGTTCTTCAAGCGCAAATGCATATAATATATCCTGCGGCTCCTGCTCATGAAGCCGGTTTAAAATCGCCATATTGGCGGGTAGTTGATTTTGCATCTTCACACTAGTCCATCTCCCGAAATCTTAATTCCATCTATCTTTAGAATTGTATCCGATCAGGACAAGCCTCGCAACGAACGAACAACTGAAAGGAGGGAATTCCGATGAAAAAAGCGGGAAATGGACATCTGTTTCGCCAGACGTGGTTTTTCATACTTCTCGCCATCGCGCTTGCCATCGTCCTGCCATTTGCCATATGGCGGTGCCTCCCCTCCCATCCGCTGCATGTATGGATTTTGGATAAAACACCGGAAAATACGCGTGAACACCAGGGGGTGATGTGGTCGCTAAATCACGGAAAAATCATCAATGCCGAGACATCCCGCCCTTTTGACTATCAGACTGACAATTACGGGATAATCCGGGATGCCGCCAGCGGCATACACATTCGCAATTTCCCGCAGCAGGTCGATGCCCCATCCCCGGAGCTGATCTATGTGGCCGATACATATGGGGACGGAAGCAGCTATTCACCTGCGAGCGGACTGCTTGCAGAAGATATGAACCCCATCCTGACACATATCAGCCGTGGATCAACACTCATCGCTGAGTTCAATTCGCTGGGCGCGCCGACGCAGCCTGCCATCCGCAATCAGATGGAGCAGGCGCTTGGCGTAGACTGGCTTGGTTGGACAGGGCGCTATTATGCCGATTTGTCAAGCAGTGCCGAGGTACCACAAGGCGTCATCGCTGCCTATGAAACGAATGGCAAGCGCACATGGGACTTCCGGGGAGCCGGGCTCGTCCTGATTTCGGACGATAATCGTGTCATCGTTCTTGAACAAGGCAAAGATATCGTCAAGACGCCTGTCACATTTGCCTACAATCCAGACTATCAAGCTGAATTCGGCGCCAAAAGTACCGCCTATTTCAACTGGTTCGAATATGGCCATGCCGCAGAGGGCACAGAGGTGCTGGCCAATTATCATATCGACGCTACGCCTGACGGTTTAGCCAAGCTGCAGGACCAAGGCTTGCCGACGGATTTCCCCGCCGTTTACCGCAAGCATACCGATCCGTATACGAGCTACTATTTTGCCGGGGACTATGCTGACAATGAATTCGTTCCTGCACGCTGGGGCATGTGGGGAATCGAATGGCTGAAAGCCTGGTTCACACCGGTTGCGGCCGGAGAAACGGACGCTTTTTATTGGCAAATTTACATCCCACTAATGAAACAAATCTTACATAATATAACAAAAACAGCTACTCCCGCTGCATCAAACGCAATTGCCGAAACCGGCGTTGTAACAGGGCCGCCTGTCGCCATCCATGAATTAAACGGAGTCAAACAAATATCCATGACCCAAAACGGCCGCCTGGCCGTCTATGACGGCACGTCGTGGCAGCCCCGTTTTTGGAACGGTATCAACTTTGGGGCTACGAAACCTGGCCATTATCCCGGTGAGCTGGCGACGAGCAAGGATGATTACTTGCGCTGGTTTCCGCAAATGAAGCAGATGAATGTGAACGTCGTGCGGGTTTATACGATATTGCCGCCGGATTTTTACGAGGCGCTAGATGCGTTTAATCAAAATCGCAAAGACCCGCTGCTGCTGCTGCAAGGCGTTTGGACACCGGAGGAGGAGCTGATCGGGAAGGAGCGCGAGGGCAACGATGCGTATCGCACGGACATCTCCGATACGTTCCACAGCGAAATCGTCAATGCCGTGAAGGCGATTCACGGCGATGTCACATTGCCCTCAGGCCCGGGCCATGCCAGCGGGACGTACAAAACCGATGTTTCCCGATGGCTGCTCGGCTGGATCATCGGGACCGAATGGTATCCTTACGCTGTCAAGGCTACCAATGACCGCCATCCCGGCACGCGGCCGTTTGCCGGGACGTATTTCGAGGCTGCGGCCAACGCCTCGCCTTTCGAAAGCTGGCTGGCCGGTATGCTCGACACGGCCGCTATCCAGGAAATGAAATACGGGTGGCAGCACCCGATTTCATTCACGAACTGGCTGACGACGGACCCGCTCCGTCATCCGAACGAGCCGCTACCGCACGAGGATCTCGTCACCGTCGATGCGATGCACATCCGGCCGAAGGCGGAATGGTCTGCCGGGTATTTCGCTTCATATCACGCCTATCCGTATTATCCGGATTTTTTGCGCTTCCAAGCGAGCTACCAGACCTACCGCGATGCTCGCGGCCAGATCAATCCGTATGCAGGTTATTTGCATGACCTGCGTCAGTGCCATCCCGGCATCCCGCTGCTGATTGCCGAATTCGGCGTGCCCAGCTCCCGCGGCATCGCACATTACGGCCCGGCCGGACGGAACCAGGGCATGCATACGGAACAAGAGCAGGGAACGATGGACGCTGACATGATCCGCAGCATGTATGACGAGCGTTACGATGGAGCGATCCTTTTTGAATGGCAGGATGAGTGGTTTAAGTTCACGTGGAATACAATCGACTATGAAATTCCGGAGGAACGCCGCGCCATGTGGCATAATCGGCTGACGAATGAGGAGAATTTCGGCATTATCGCCGTGGAGCCCGGTAAATCGCCGTACGACACAATCAACATTGACGGAAAAACAGACGATTGGCGCCACCGCAACGCTAAACTTCACGCTGACTATGACACATTTGATCTGACGGTCACTCATGATGCCTCTAATGTTTACTTGCTGCTGGAGAAAAAACAAGGCGCCTGGGATTTGGAGCATGAGCCGGTGACCATTGGCTTTGATACGCTGGGCGGAGGCTCGCACACTGCCGATGTGGCGCCTGGGTTTGGCTTTTCAGAAGCCATCGAAACCTTGTTGACGCTGCGCGGGGAAGCTGATTCCCGCATGCTCGTCAATAGCGCCTATGATCAGCATACGTGGTTATACGGCTCCATCAAAAAAATGCTGCCCCGCCCGCTCAAACCCGAGTACCTCCGAGCGGAGAACGGCATTTTCCTGCCTTGGCGGCTGGCGCTGAACAAACCGCTCTATCTTCCGGAGAGCCGTGTGCAAATGCCGTTTGAGGAGTATGAGGTCGGGGTGATGCGCAAAGGAAACAGCGACCCATCGAATACGGAATTCAACACGCTCGCTGACTGGTATATGGACAAGCGGATCCTGGAGGTCCGTATTCCTTGGATGCTGCTCGGCTACACGGATCCCAGCAGTCATTTGGTCTGGGACTATCCTTTTCATGCCGGGGCGATCGTTGCTGTGCCCAGTGAGGGGATCCGGATCATGCCATACAGCGGAAGTACGGCTCCGACTACAGTGGCGGCTCCGCTATTTTACGACTGGAGCAGCTGGAACGAACCCGTTTATCACGAGCGAAAAAAACGCGGCTTCGACATCCTTCAGCGCCTGTATGGCGAACTTGCACAGCCGAAACCTTAGAAGCACCAAAAGGACCTCCTGCACCATGGTGTCAGAGGTCCTTTTAAGCTGCAGCTGCGCTTGACACAGGCCCGCCGCCCTCTACTTCGCAACAGGCGGATTCGGCGGCTTCATGCCCATAATGCCGGACTTGCGCGTCATCTCGCCCCAGCCCGCACGTCTGCCGCTTAACGCTTGCACGAAGCCTTCGAAGCGCCACAGCGTCATCATCGGCCTGTACCAGAACGCCTCGGACAGTGCAAAGAGGAAGAGCCGCGACATGTCCGACAGCCGGCTGTATTTATGCAAGCCCCACTCTTCCAGCAGCACGGCCCCCATCGACAGCAGCGATCCATACAGCAGCATGACAATCGATAAAATAACAGCATACTGCACATTGACGACATCGAGGAAATAACCGACAAGGATACACAAGTAACCTAGAAGCTCCACGACAGGGCCAAGCAGCTCAATCAGCACAAAATAAGGAATGGAAATTAGTCCAATGCCGCCATAGCGCGGATTCAGGAACATTTTCTTATGCTTCCATAAGCTTTCAAATAAGCCCCGGTGCCACCTGGTCCGCTGCCGATGCAGCACTTGCAGATTCTCCGGCACTTCCGTCCAGCATACGGGATCGGAAATATAGACGATGCGGGCTTTGCTTTTTTTCTCTTTGACCAGCCGGTGAAGCCGCACGACCAGCTCCATATCCTCGCCGACCGTATTGACTTCGTAACCGCCGGCTTCGATGACCCAGCTTTTTTTAAAAACACCGAATGCGCCGGAAACGATCAGCAGCAAATTATATTTGCTGAGACCCATGCGCCCCATCAGAAAAGCCCGCAAATACTCAATAACCTGCATCACCACGATGCGGTTTCTCGATAAGGCGACGGCGCCTGACGCCAGATGTCCGCTTTGAATCTGACTGCCGTTGGCGATGCCCACACTGCCGCCTGTCGCGATAATTTCCTCGCCGGGACGAGCTTCAACGATCGGCTTCATGACTTTGATCAGTGCATCCCTATCCAGCACCGAATCCCCATCCAACGAGACGAAATACGGATATTTCGAAAAATTAATGCCAACATTAAGCGCGTCCGACTTACCGCCATTTTCTTTGTCAATAAAAAACAAATTCGGATGCCTGAAAGAGCGATAAATTCCTTTTATCGCTTGGGTTGGCTGCTGCAGCCCGCTCCATTGTACCTTGCCTTTCATCTCCACCATGGCGAACTCACGAATCATGACATCTTTCGTCAGGTCGGTGGAGCCGTCATTGATCACGATCACTTCAAATTCCTGATAATGAATGCTCAGCAGAGAGCGCGTGCTCGCTACTATGCCAGTCTCTTCATTGTATGCAGGCACGAGAATGGATAGAGGCGGCGTGAACGTGGAATGGAGTACATCCTCGTATTGAATCAGTTGCAGCCCGGATTCTTTCCGAAGTTGTCTAGCCGCAATGACAAATAAGACAAAATAAAAGGCTGTGACCACCACCACATAGATGATCAACAGCTGAGTTAACCAGAATATCAATTGATAAATAAGCGGCTGTAAGCTGCCATTCAATGGGGTCTCCTCCTCTCTTCCGCCATCTCCCTCGCGAAGCGGTCTGTATGATGCAGGGAAAGCCAGTTCAGATACTCCCGACCGCCTTGATATTTGGCAATCGAAGTCGCTGCCTCCGATCGGACCAGATAAGCGCCATCTCCGATAAAATAATCCAGATACGGAAGAAACTCCGCTTCCCTGATGCTGCCCATCAGCCTGACCAGCATAAGCCGTTCAGGCCAGTCACGTTTTTGCCATACATTCATGTTCGCCAGCAGCAGATTGACCGAGTCCTGCGACATATCACCGAAGGCGGCCAGCCCCTTCAAAGCGCGGATGCGAAGCTCCGCGGCATCCGCCGCAAGCAGCCTTTCCAGCAGCTCCAACAGCTCGGCTGTGCGCTCATTCCTGACTCGCAGGACATCCAGCACATGCGGCTGCAGCCATGCCGGCGTCTGGTCGAAACCGCGGATGTAGCTCTCAAGCTGCGCCAGGGGCAGCGGATACAGCATTTGCCGGTACAAAGAAGGCGGCAGTGCCGGATTCTCCAGCAGCACGTCATGAACGATTGCGTCATGAAAAACGCTCAACATACGATATATCGTGTACCGCTCCTGCAGCGTGCAGACCGGGCGCGCCAGATGGGCCAGCAAGTCATTTTTCATATTCGTCATCCGGAACATTTCCATATAGAGCAGCGTATTCATGCGCTTGCTCCAGCGGCTTTTGCGCAAGCGCTCGCGGTACAAGTCCGAGAAATGCTTACCGGCGAACAGCGCGATCTTCTCTGTCTCCTTGGCTGAGCTGAACAGTTTAAGCCGATTGCTGAAGATGTCCTCTAGCGCCTCGACGTGCATCGGCTGCAGCGGGAGCAAGCACTCATCTTCCTCCTCCCCTGCCAAAAACCGTGACAACGAAGAGTCAGGCCGGTTCATGTCATTCATCCATCGGTCACGCCTGACAGCATAGGCTTTGCCGCGCAGCTTGCGGACAAGCAGCACGACATACAAGCTGACCAGAAGCACGAATAGAACAATGCCTGCTAGGAGGGTATACAACGTTTTACCGATCATGTCATCAATCCTTTGACGTATCGGCGAATACGCGCTTTCAGCACATCGAGTGAAAAGGGCTTCATCAAGTACTCATCCGCACCTGCTTCCAACGCTTCGACAATTTCATCCTCGTGCCCGGATCCCGTCATCAGCATCACCCAATAACAGCTGCTATCTTCACGCTCCCGAAGGCGGGACAGCACTTCCATGCCATTCATTCTCGGCATCATTTGATCGAGCAGCACAATCATAGGGCCATCGCTGACAAACCAATCTTCCTGAAAAAAATGCTCCCCATCGGGAAAGCTGCGCACTTCCACGACCACCTGATCGTGACCGCTTACCAAATCGGACAACTGCCTTTGAAGCATACTGCGCATCAGTACATCATCATCGATGACAGCGATACGAATGTTCAACGTCCCCGGCTGACCGGACAAATCGATCACCCGCAAGCTTCCGCTTCCCGAAGCTTTGGCTTGCATCAGGCTTGTCCCTGCCATTTTAAGCAGCAACTCAGGTGTAAGATGTTCTTGTGCTCGATCCGCTTCTAACAAAACGACCTTGAGTTTGCAGGCCATCGTCTCCTTCACTTCCACGCGCAGGTCCTCCATGCAGCGTTTTGCCTCATCCAGCCTGGCCTGAGGGAACAGCACATAGAAACGATCGGCCAAATCGCGCACCGCCAGGTCCTGCTCCTTGACCTGCTTTTTAACAATAGCCGAAAGTCTGTGGATCAGATCGTCACCGGCTTCACGGCCCCGCTGCTGCTGGTACGCGTCAAACCCTTCCACGTCAAAAGCAGCCAGCACACAGGAATGTCCCGCTGCACGTGCCTCATTGATATATGACTTCAATACGGCAAGCAAATAAGTACGATCATGCAAGCCCGTCAGCTTGTCGAAAGGCTCCAGCTCCAGCAGCTCGTAAGCTATACTGTCGAGTTCGCTGCGCACTAACCCCGCCGGTACAGTGCTCCTTATCGATTGAAGAAAGCTGTACAATTCTTCTTGCTTCACGTGTCCTTGCTTGCGCCATGTGTTCCAAACGTCTTCCATCTGTTGGAGCAGCAAGCTTTCATGCTTGTTCATGCTGATCTCCACCTTCATATATACGAATGATATATACGATATTGTAACACATTATATATACCTCGCGTATTCATCAGAGATTGCCAATTGGGTTCAAAGTGCTGCCGCAGCCTTCTTCGCATCCGCTGCCAAAATATCCATAATGCCTTTGAACAAAGGAATGGCCTTGTTGCTCTCGGTCGGACTCACTTGTTTGATGACCACGGAAACCGCATATTGAGGGGATTGAACGGGTCCGTAGCCGATAAACCATTGATTGATCTTTTGACTGTCGCCGAGCTTGATTTGGGCTGTCCCCGATTTGCCGGCAAGCTTCCATGTCGCACCTTGAAGGGCCTGCCCTGTACCGTCCGTGACGACTTCCTGCATCCAGCGCAGCAACGTATGGCTCGTCGCGCCACTGACGCCCTGTTTCGTGTCGGCGAGCTGCTTGACTGGAAAAGTTTCCATCACGCGATCCGTTTTGTAACGGATCTCCTGCACCACTCGCGGAGAGAAGCCTTTGCCGTCATGCAGCAGCGTCACGACCATATTCGACGCTTGCAGCGGCGTCATCATGACATCGCGCTGCCCGATCGCCGTCTGCATCAACACCCCTTCATCGTCGTGCGGTGTGCCCGCGGCAAACAATTGCCCGTGATCCTCCGCGTCCAACTGATGAACGATCGCTTTGGTATCCGTGGTCCCGGACCAGCCGACTTCATCCAGCACGCCTAGCTTGTGTGCATAGCTTTCCAATTGCGCGGCGCTCAAGCGCTGCATCACCTTGGCAAAGACAATATTGCACGATTGCGCGTAGCCTTCCTCCAGCGTGAGCGGCCCGTGCCCTGTCTTCAGCCAGCAGGTGAAGCCGTACTTACCCAGCGCCCCTTCGCAGTCGAACGTTTCCCGCGGATCGACGACCTTCTCGTCGAGTGCTGCGGCAGCGACGACGGTTTTAAAAATAGAGCCCGGCGCAGCCGCTTTCAACGCATAGTTGCTCCAACTGTTGCTGCTGAGATTCACCTGCGTCTGGTCATAGTTGGGCCGGCTTGCCATGGCCACAATGTCACCATTGGCTGCATCCTGCACCACGGCCGCCCCTTCGCGAATTTGCAGCTTGTCCATCAACTGCTCAATCTGCTTCTGCACATCCAGGTCCAGCGTCGTGACCAGCTTCACCGGATAGAACCCATTGTCCGGCGCGATCATCCGCGCATCCAATCCAGGCAGCGGCTGCTTCGCCGCATCTGTAAAATAGGAGATCGACGTCTCCCCGACGCCGCGCAGCCACTGGTCGAACGTCTTCTCCAATCCCGAGCCGCCGATCTTGCTGCTCAATGTCAGCTTTCCCCGCTCCAGGTCGGAGCTGTAAAGCTGCATCACCCGTTCCGGGTTTTGCCCGATAAACCCGACCAGCTGCCGGGCATTCATATTTGCCGGATAGCGGTCCTCCAAATCGACAACCTTGACATTTGGCAGCTTCAATTGATTGATTTGCTGGACTTGCTGCTCGCTGAGCGGCACAGGCCTGCCACCTCCGGAAGTCCCCCACACGCCTGGATCTTTCAATTGGTTGACGAATGCCAGCCAGCTTGCGGAACTAACGCGTAAAATGCGCGCCAACTGATCAGAGGAAGCCGGCTTCTTAGGATCCTTCTCGCGGATCGGAAACACGACAAGCACTTTGATCGTGCTGCCTGTGAGCAGCTGCATATGCCGATCCACGATATCTCCGCGTCCACTATCCAGCACGAGCGCTTTCTGCCGCTGCAGCACCGAATTTTTCACCAGATTGACGCCTCTGGACGTATAGCTCTCCGAAGCAATCAGCTGAATCCACAACAGCTTCCCGACAATACCGATAAACACGATCATCATTACAAGTAATATGACGAACATTCTCCGTTTTTCACGCCCGGTTAACCGGCTCACTTTCATCGCCCTCAAGACCTTCAATCCCCCCGCCAAGCTTCATCATGACTCTTGTTATCAAGTATAGTCATTCCGCCCGCTCGACAAACTTTTGGCGATTTGCCAACCAACAAAAAAAGCTTACCCCCTAAAAAGAGGGCAAGCTTACGAACGTTATGTACAACTCTAGATTTCAAATTTCGACAATGTATCGTTCAACGATTTGGACAGTTGGTCCAGCTTGTCTGACAAATTCACCAGGCCATTGCTGATACTCAACTGCTCCGCGCTGAGCGATGCTACCTGTTGGGAAGTCGCCAACGATTCTTCCGCGACAGCGCTGACATTCGTCATCGCATCCGAGAGGACAACCTGCGACTGTTCCAGCGTGCTGATCGAATCGCTCACTGTACTAAGCTGCTGAATGAAGCCACCCATGTGATTCGTCACTTGGTTGAAAATGATATCCGCTTCTTTCACCGCTTGAATTTGTTCCTGGAAGATCGGCTTTGCATTCGAAAGGACGACAACCGTTTCATCAATCTCTTTTTGAATCGTTTCGGTAATTTGACCGACGACATCGATCGATTGCTTGGACTGATCGGCCAGCTTGCGGATTTCATCCGCGACGACCATGAAGCCTTTACCGGCTGCGCCGGCGCGTGCCGCTTCAATCGTGGCGTTCAATGACAAGATATTCGTCTGTTTCGTCATGTTATTCAACAGATCGAGAATTTTACGAATCGAACGTGTGGACTCTTTCAGCTTGTCTACTTTTTCCACCATCGAACGAATCATTTCTTCCGTCAGATTCGTTTTGCCGATCAACTCGGCCATATACTTCGTCCCTTGCTCACTGGAGCTCTGTACATCAGCCGCTGCTGTGCCCATCTCCAGATTGGCTTCGATGACGTTTTTCATTTGCAGCCCGATATGATGGGTCAACTCGTTGCCGCGCTCCGATTCCGTCGCCAAGCCGCCGGCGCCGTTGGAGATTTCGTCCGTCGCTACAGCGATTTCGCGTGCCGCCGTAGCCGTTACTTTCGAGGAATTCGTCAGTTCTGTTGCCGTTTCGAACACTTGCTGCGCCGAAGCACTCGTCTGCTGCACCAGCGTTGTAATTTGCTGCATCATCACATCGAAGCTGGCGCCGAGCTGCCCGATCTCATCCTGCGATTGATAGTTGGCACGAACGGTCAGCTTGCCTTGTGCGCCTTGCTGCATCAGATTGCGCAGGTTAATCAGCGGACGGCCAATCATCCGGGCTACGAACAAACCGATCAGCACCGCTGCGATTGCCGCAAACAGAGCGATTAACAGCGTATAATTGTAAATTTTCTTCGCATCCTGCACAAGCACACTGACAGGAATGTCACCGACCAGGTTCCAGCCGGAAACCGGTGACTTATAGTAGGATACGAGATGATCGCTGTTTGTTGTAAATGAACCGTTGCCTGCTTCCAACTGCTCTTTCGTCAGTTGAACTGTTGCGTCTTTTTCCAAATTATTGAAGTCCATGGCAGCATTAATTTTGTTGTTTTCCGTAGTGATGACGACATCGCTGCCTTCACCTAACGATACGCCCGCAATCTCCTTCGAGAGCACATCGGTGCTAACCTCTACAACCAAAATCGCTGTCGTCGAGTTTGTTAACGTATTTCTCAAGACACGGCCGACTGCAAACGTATTCGTCGAATTGCTGGAGTACCCTTTCAGCTTGCTATCCAGCCACGCAACTTTGCCGCCGCCATCGACAACTTTCTTGAACCAATCGCTGCTGCTGGCATTTTCGGAGAAATTGGTGCCGCCGCTGCCTGTAAGCACGATCAATTTGCCATCGGGACGGTAAAGATGAAGCGTTTTAATCGACTTGTTCGAAAAAGTGATGACATTCAATTTATCGGTCAAAGTTCGAACCATATCCAGGGCTTCATAGGAGGATGGATCCAGAGTAGGAACTTTCTCCAACAGATCTTGCAAATCTTTATTCAGCATAATTTGCAGTGTTAAATCATCGAACGTTTGGTACATGAAATCGAGCTTTTTACCCGCTTGCGTGACCGTCTGTAGACTGGATGCGGCAACTTTCTCTTTAATCACATTTTTGGAAACCGAATATGAAATCGCTCCCACAATTAAAACAAAAAACAGAATACTGACAAAAAACATCAGAAACAGCTTCATACCGACCGACTTCACCGGATTCTGGAGCTTAACCTGCCTCGCTTCCTTGAAGGCAGATACACTTATTTCCTTCGAGGCTTGTCCAGCTTTTTGCGCGACATCCCCCAGCTTGCCTTTCCGAATAACCCCTAGCAAATCCTTGATCTTTTTCTGAAATCCTACTTTCACATTCCTTCACCACCATTAGTTTCTTCTTGAGCCAGCACTAGTCTTTTGGACTACACCCTGAAAAGGGTTACATTGCTTCCTGGATACAATTTCGACACATTTTTACATTTTCCTTTTTTTATTTTTAAATTTTTTAACAAAAAAACAGGAAACTTTCTCCAATATAACGCACGTTGGAGAAAGCTTCCATAGAACTAATGACCTGTTTTTTTGCGAAGCATATCCCATTTTTTTACAGGATGCTCCGTTTTTATGTTCACGATTTGCAGCGGGTGTCTTGCTGCATCGAGTTGTTCCCCTTGCTCGTTCCAGATCGCCTCGACTTTTTGCTTGAAATTCGTTCCCTGCGGTCCGAAGAATTCAACCTCTTGCCCAGGCTTGAAATAGTTGCGCTGCTGGATCGTCGCCATGCCTGTCACAGCATCATAATCCATGACAAGGCCGACAAAGTCAAAGCCGATCGCTTTATCTTCCGGTTCAAAGATATGATCTTCATGTCCCGGAGCCTCATAGAAGAATCCGGTATTCAGCGGACGATTCGCCGCTTTATGAATTTCATCCTGCCAGAGCGGGTTCAGCACATAGCCCTCCGGATCTTCAAAATACGCGTCGATTGCTTGGCGATACGCATTCACGACCGTGGCCACATAGTGAATACTTTTCATGCGGCCTTCGATCTTGAAGCTGTCCACGCCCGATTCGATCATCTCTGGAATGTGCTCGATCATGCTGAGATCTTTGGAGCCCATGGTGAAGGCATCGTCATCATCGTTGAAGAGCGGCAGATCCGTTGCGAGCGGCGCGCTATCCAGCTGATCCTTGGCGAACAGATCGTATTTCCAGCGGCATGCCTGCGAGCAGCCTCCGCGGTTCGAGTCCCGATCCGTGAAATGGTTGGACAGTACGCAGCGCCCCGAATAGGAACTGCACATCGCGCCGTGGATGAACGCTTCGATCTCCACATGCACATGCTGCTTGATCTCGTCGATTTCCTTCATGCTCGCTTCACGCGCCAGCACGACCCGCTCGATGCCCTGCTCTTTCCAGAACTTCACCGTTTGCCAGTTCATCGTCGATTGCTGCGTGCTAAGATGCACTTCCAGCTTCGGTGCCACCCTGCGCGCCGTCATCATGATGATTGGATCAGCTGCGATAATCGCCGAAATCCCTACATCCTGCAAGCCTTTCAAATACGCTTCCAAACCGTCGATATCTTCATTATGGGCATAAATGTTAGTTGCGACAAACACTTTTGCCCCGTATTGGTTAGCAAATTCTACGCCTTCACGCATCTCTTCCAGTGAAAAATTGTCCGCGTTGGAGCGCAAGCCATACTTCTGACCGCCGATATACACGGCATCGGCTCCGTAATGGATCGCGAATTTGAGCTTCTCCAGGCTGCCGGCCGGGGCCAGCAATTCCGGCTTATCCAGACGCACTCTGTGGCCTCGCGCTCTTGCTTCTACTGCTGTTGTCATGAGAATGGACACCTTCTTTCCTTAATACACCTGTTCTTTATAGAAAAATCCGAACGATAGCTCCCGATCCGGATCTTGCAGCGCGGCAATCGCATCCAGCCACTCTTGGTTGAATTCATAGCCTTCGGGATCAGCCGCATAAGCGTCGATTGCAGCACGGTAACTGCGGACGACCGTCTCATTATAAGCCTCTGACTTGAGCAGGCCTTCAATTTTCAGGCTGTCCACCTCGCCGTCCATCAATTCCGGCAAATTTTCCAGCATGCAAATATCTTCCGAGCTCATAATATGCGTGCCATTATTATCTTCATATACCGGATAGCGCTGATCACGGCGCTCATGCTCGATGAGGAACAGCCCGCGCTCCCGGGAACGGTCTTCGCCGGAGGCATCTTTGCCTTGATGCTCCATATAGTTCTTGACAAGCTCGCGCTTGGAATGATAAATATTCGTAATCCCGTGGACCTGAACTTCCACTTCCAATTGGCACAGCTGCTTGAAGTTAAGCACTTGCTCCATGTTCAGCTCGCGCGCCAGCACGACCCGGTTCGCGCCATGCTGTCCCCAATAGTTGGCAGTCGCATAATTCGTCGACGTCATCTCCGCGTTCCAATGCAGCTTGAGGGGACCTGGCAGCTCCCGAGCCGCCATAAGCACCGCCGGATCGCCAAAGATGACGCCATCCACTCCGAACTGCTGCAGCTGCTTCAAATAAGCCGTCAAAGCCCCCAAGCTGTCATTATCCAAAATATTATTAACTGCAACGTATACTTTGGCCTTCCGCTCATGCGCCCACGCTACCGCAGTCTGAATCTCGTCTAGCGTGACGTTGCCCGGCAGGCGAAGGCCGAATCGCTCTTCCCCGACGATGACCGCATCCGCTCCCGCTTCAATCAAACGCTTGAGCTCATCCAACGAGCCGCAGCTGACAACTAACTCTGGTTTTTTCAATGATTGACCCTTCCTTCTGTCCTTATGCTCTTCTACGCACAATCACTGCGCAGCCTTCTTGCTCTCAGCAATATTCTTCTTATGTTCTTCAAAAGTTTCTGCAAATAGATGCCCTTTCGAGCCATCTTTCTTCGTTACGTAGAACAAATACTTCGTATCTTTCGGATAGATCGCCGCTTGGATGGACGCGAGGCTCGGGCTAGCAATCGGGCCTGGCGGCAGACCTGTGTTCAAATACGTATTGTACGGACTCTGAATTTGCAAATCTTTTTCCAGCAGCCGTTCTTTCGGTTTATCCATCAAGTATTGAACCGTCGCATCAATCTGCAGCGGCATCTTCTTCTTCAAGCGATTATCGATCACGCTGGAGACCGTGGCCCGCTCTTCGTCCACAACGACTTCGCGCTCGATGAGCGAGGCGATCGTCAGCATTTGATGAACGGTTATCCCTCTCTCCTTCAGCTTATCCTTCCAATCGGCAGGCAGCGTGGCCAGCTCTTTATCCAACTGCTGCAGGGAACGGTCGATGAACTCTTCGACGGTCGAATCCTTTTTGAACTCATACGTTTCCGGGAATAAATAGCCTTCCAGTCTGACCTTGATATTCTTATCATCCGGCAGCGTGCTCAGCACGGATTCCTTGAATGGCGTCGTGTCTTCCGCCTGTTTGAGGAATGCATCGGCTTTCCATGGAGTCTGCCCCTCCAGCTTGCTCGCGATCTGCTGAATCGTGTACCCTTCCGGAATCGTGATGCGAATCACTTCTTCTTTGACGATGTCGCCGCTGTTCATCTTCTCAATCAGCTGATCGAATGTCATCCCCGGTTTCATGCTGTATTCGCCTGCTTGAAAATGGGAGCCCTGTTTCTTCACCTTCAAATAATACGTAAAAATCGATGAGTTCTTAATCAGCCCTTTGGCTTCGAGCTCCTTGGCAATAACAGTTGACCCTGCGCCGGGAGGTATCGTGACGCGGACTTCCTGATCAGCGGCCGGCATTGGCTGAAGCGCACTGGCAATGTAGAGGCCTATACCGCTGACGACCCCAATTATTAAAAGCAGCAGAAAGCCGACAATGAAAAGGACGATCTTGCGTTGATGCCTTCCGGGCTGCTCCATTCCGCCTGATTGATCCCACCTATCATCCACAGTACCCTCTAATCCCCTCTCTACTTGCCCAAAATGAAAAAAGAGCGGATGCGCTCCGCTCGGGTAGTTGCTGCTTACAAATCATCCTGCGCCGGAAACACCATTTCGTCGTAGAGCTCCGACACGGTTTCCCACTCGTCATCATCATCGATTGTTTCCAGCTCATACGTGCCTTCCGCATCCTGAACAACCCGGAAAATTTCAACTTCATCTTCCTTCTTGAGTGCTTCAGATTGCAGCACAGCGTAAGTATGACCTTCGAAAACGAATTCCTTCAGTAGACGGTAGACCGTTGAATCGCTTTGCTCATCAGATAAAATGATATCATCCCCGTAAGCATTCCGCAACACGTCTGTCAGTGTCACGCTCATGCTTCGTCGTCCTCTTCGTACTCCGCCATTAAGGTGTTGAACGTTTCTTCCACGATGTTCCACTCTTCTTCGTCGTCGATCGTGAAGAGCTTCAGGTCTTCACCCTCTTCATCCTCTTCATAACGGAATGCGTACACTTCATCAGTCTCTTCGTCATCGGCGTCGAGCGGAACGACCATCATGTACTTCTTGTCGGAACCGTCCACTTCGAATTTCATGATGACCTCGAACTCTTCTTCGTTGCCGTCTTCGTCCGGGATGTAAATAATTTCGGGTTCTTCTTCACGCAATTCTTCTTTGGACATGTTCGTCACCTCTTCATATTAGCATCCATGTATCCTTGCAGGATGAGCTGGGCGGCCATCTTATCAATGACCGTCTTCCGCTTTTTCCGGCTCACATCCGCCTCCAGCAGTGTGCGTGTCGCAGCTACTGTCGTCAGACGCTCATCCCACAAGTGTACTGGAACATTTAAATGTTGTTCCAATTCCTTCGAAAATGCGATCGTTAATTCGCCGCGAGGCCCGATCGTATTATTCATATTCTTCGGTAAGCCGACAACAATGCTGCCTACCTCGTATTGCTTCACAATCGCTTCCAAGCGCTCGAAATCTTGCTCCGGCTTGCGCCGCTGGATCACTTCGAGCCCTTGTGCGGTCCACCCCAGCTCATCGCTTAAGGCGACGCCGATTGTCCGGTCCCCATAATCCAAGCCCATCAATCTCATGGCAATTCTCTTTTCCCTCTATTTGTGCTGGCCCAGATAAGATCGCACGAGCTCCTCGATCAGTTCATCCCGCTCGCGCTTACGAATCAGACTGCGCGCATTGTTATGACGCGGAATATACGCAGGATCGCCGGAAAGCAAGTAACCTACGATCTGATTGATCGGATTGTACCCCTTTTCCTGCAGTGCATCGTATACCGCTAACAATACTTCCTTCGGCGATGTCTCAATTTCTTCGGCCTTCACGTTGAACTTCATTGTTTTATCCATGGAACTCATCAGGAGCACCCCACTTTCGTTTGAACCTACTGTTAACAAAGTGTAAATCTGTTCACGTATACTGTGATATATTCTCTACGGCTTCAAAAATTCCTGTCCAGAACAATCCAATGTGGAAAATATTTCTGCCGCTATTTAATCTAACTGTGAAACGAGTGCTTCTACACCAGCGAGCGCCGCTTGCAGCTTGGAAGCGTCCTTACCGCCGGCTTGCGCCATATCCGGACGACCGCCGCCGCTGCCGCCGCATTGCAGGGCCACTTCTTTAATGATTTTACCGGCGTGGAAGCCTTTGCCGACCAGATCCGCCGTGACAGCAGCCACCAGGTTCACCTTGTCGTCAGCAGGCGCGCCGAGTACGATGATGGCAGAGCCCAGCTTCACTTTCATCTCGTCGACGATGTTGCGCAGGGAATCCATGTCTCCTGCATTCACTTGTGCCGCAAGCACATTGACACCGGCAACCTGCTTGACTTGATCCAGCAAGGAGCCTGCTTCGATGCGGCCAAGCTTGCCGCGCAGCGATTCGTTCTCGCGGGACAGCTCTTTCATCTGCTGCAGGGTGCTTTCCAAACGCTTCGGCACATCCTGCACGTTGGACTTCAGCATGCCGGCCGCTTCTTTCAGGAGCTGCAGCTGCTGATCGAGGAATTCATACGCGCTCCGGCCGCTTACCGCTTCGATCCGGCGCACACCGGAGCCGATGCCGGACTCGCTGACAATTTTGAACAGTCCGATTTGGCCTGTATTCTGAACGTGGCAGCCGCCGCAAAGCTCCAGGCTGTAGTCGCCGACTTGCACGACGCGCACGATGTCACCGTATTTCTCACCGAACAGGGCCATAGCGCCCATCGCTTTCGCTTCGGCAATCGGCTTCAGCGAAATATCGACTTGAATGTTGTTCCAAATCTGGCGGTTCACGCGCTGTTCCACATCTTGCAGCTCTTCAGCAGTGATGCTGCCGAAGTGCGAGAAGTCAAAGCGCAGGCGATCAGGTTCAACGAGCGATCCCGCTTGGTTCACATGCGTACCAAGCACTTCCTTGAGCGCTTTGTGCAGCAGGTGAGTTGCCGTGTGGTTCTTGATGATGTCGCTGCGTTCTGGTACGGCAACCGCCGCCTCCACCGTATCCCCTTTGCGCAATACGCCTGATTCCACTACAACCTTGTGGACGTGCTGGCCGTGAGGGGCTTTGCTTACATCTTCAACTTTCAGTGTCACTTGACCGTTCGAGATCGTTCCCAGGTCACTCACTTGACCGCCGCTCTCTGCATAGAACGGTGTGCGGTCCAGGACAACCTGACATGTCTCACCGACACCTACGATATCGACGAATGCATTCTCATGAACGATCGCTTCCATTTTAGCAGTTACTACCAATTCATTATAACCAACAAATTCGCTTTTAACCGTAAAGTCCGCGAACGGTCCGCCTTGCACCTTCATGCCGCCCTCGTCTTGACGAGCCGCTCTGGCGCGGTCACGCTGCTCCTGCATCGAAGCGTCGAAGCCTTCGCGGTCAACCGTCATGCCCTTTTCCGCAGCAAAGTCTTCCGTCAAGTCAAACGGGAAGCCGTACGTGTCGTACAGCTTGAAAGCGTCCGGTCCGCTGATCTGGCTGCTGCCTGCCTGGCGGGCTTTGTCGACCATCTCAGCCAAAATGTTCAGTCCGTCGCTAAGCGTCTCATGGAAACGCTCTTCCTCCGTACGGATGACTTTCTCGATGAATTCCGCTTTGTCTACAACTTCTGTGTAGTAGATGCCCATGATTTCGCCAACGGTAGGCACCAGCTTGTAAAGGAACGGCTTATCCATGCCGAGCACTTTGCCGTAACGTACAGCGCGGCGCAGCAAGCGGCGGATGACATAGCCGCGGCCTTCGTTGGATGGCAGGACGCCATCACCGACAGAGAAGACGACTGTGCGGATGTGGTCGGCAATGACTTTGAGCGCAACGTCATGATCGTCATTAACGTGATAGGTAACGCCGGCCAACTCGCAAGTTTTATCAATAATCGGTCTGAACAGATCCGTATCAAAGTTGGAGTCCACGTCCTGCAGGATCGAAGCAAAACGCTCCAGACCAGCGCCTGTATCAATGTTCTTATTCGGCAGCGGTGTGTAGCTGCCATCCTTGTTGTGGTTGAACTGGGTGAATACAAGGTTCCACACTTCCAGGAAGCGCTCGTTCTCCCCGCCTGGCCAGCATTCCGGATCGGACAGGTCGCCGTATTTGTCGCCGCGGTCATAGAATATTTCCGTACAAGGTCCGCAAGGGCCTTCACCGATGTCCCAGAAATTGTCTTCTTTCAGTCGGTAAATGCGTTCCGCCGGGATCCCGATCTGTTTGTTCCAAATCTCGTAAGCCTCTTCATCCTCTTCATGGACAGTGACAGAGATCCGATTCCCGTCAAACCCGATCCATTCCGGACTAGTCAGGAATTCCCACGCCCAAGGGATGACTTCCTTCTTGAAATAATCGCCGATGGAGAAGTTGCCCAGCATCTCGAAGAACGTGTGGTGACGGCGCGTCTTGCCGACATTCTCGATATCGTTCGTACGGATACACTTCTGCGCGTTCGTAATCCGCGGATTTTCCGGGATTTGACGGCCGTCAAGGTAGGGCTTCAGTGGCGCGATGCCGGCATTGATCCATAGCAAGGAAGGATCGTTGTGCGGCACGAGCGAGGCGCTGGGCTCCACTTTATGTCCTTTACTCGCAAAAAACTGCAGCCATTTGGAACGGATTTCACTAGCTTTCATAATGTACGACCTCCGTATTGTTTGTCTAACACAAAAAACGCCCCTGCTAATAGACAGGGACGAATAATCGCGGTACCACCCTGGTTATTGAGTCTGCATATCCGGCCAGCGAATGTGCACACGCAATCTCCTTGTGCGGAGCTGTAACGGGTCCAACCGGTGGAGTTCATCCACACTCCGAAACGAGCGTTCAGCCATCCTTGCACCGAAAGGCTCTTCCAGCCGTGAAACAGCGCTGCGCTGCCTCAAGGAGCCTTCTCTCTGACGATGGACTATGGCTTACTTAAGTTTCATCAACGTTTTGACATTAGTCATAGATAGGGAAATTATAACTTTCCGCTCAGCTCGTGTCAACATCTGGCCCTTCGTGCCGTTCATCAATTGTGCTCGTTAGGTGCATGTTTTCATTCATGAAACCTGACAAATGAGGATAACGTAAGTATATTCAAAATATCCGTGCCAGGAGGTTAGCCCATCATGGACTTCTCGTCACTGCTGCTTTTGTCGCTAATCGGCCCCGTCTTCTTCTTGATCATCTACATCATGACCAAAACGATCGTGAAAAAAGAAATTCCGGACAGCCGTTACAATCCTTTCGATTATATAACCGGTCAGGCGAAGATCGAATTTCAGGAGCACAAAGAAGAGAAGGAGGAGGATTCCAGCCATGGGGAACCGAATAAACCGAAGAAATCATCACGGACATAAAAAAATTACGGGCTAGTTGACAATGATTCTCAATGAAGATATAATAAATTTAGTGATAATGATTTTCATTATCGTCTAGGAAAAGAGCACATGCAAGACAACTTTTTCCGTAACTTTCTTACGAAAGTTTACGTATTGCCCACTCCTTTCATATCCTCAAACCCTCGTGCAGAACCCCTCTGACCATGATCCCGCAAGTCATGGCCATGAGGGGTTTTGTGCTGTTCTACGAAAGCTCTCACGAGTGTTCACGTTGTCGGACGGCGCACATAATACAGAAACACATGTTGAATGATGACCTTCATCACGGCAAAGAACGGCACGGCCAGAATCAGGCCGACGATGCCGGCGACTTCCCCCCCGACGAGCAGCGCAAAAATAATAACCAGCGGATGCATGTGAAGCGTCCTGCCGACAACCTGCGGCGATATGACATTCCCCTCCAAAATTTGCACGGCCAAGTTGATCATCGCGACGAATAGCACCATTTTCAAAGAGACTGTAGACGCCATAATGATCGCCGGCGCAGCGCCGAAGAACGGTCCCAAATACGGGATGATGTTAAAAATAGCGACAACGCTGGCCAGCAGGAGCGGATACGGCATGCCGATCAGCCAGTACCCGAGGTAAGCCAAGATGCCGATAATCACGCACACGAGCAGCTGCCCGCGGATATAATTGCCGAGCGCCGTGTCGATATCGATCAGCAGCTTGACGATTTTTTGGCGGTGCGCCCGCGGGACGACGGCCAGAGCGGTTTTCTCCATGAGCTGAAAATCTTTCAGCATATAGAAGGCCACGAACGGCACGATGAAAGCTATGAACAGCATGTTGATCGTATTGCCGATTTGACTCACATAATTGGAGACCGCCACGGAGACCGAGTTTTCCAGCCGCGCCAGCGAGTTGTTAATGCCGCTCCTCACGCTGTCGGGCAGCAGCTGATTCTGATTGAAGCCGTCGACAATCGACTGGGCATGCATCGCCATCTCCGGCATATGCTCATTCAGTTGGGCAAATTGGGAAATAAACATCGGCGTCATGTTCATGACAATGACGACCAAGGAAGAGATGAACACGCTATATATCAGTAAAACCGCGATCGTTCTAGGGACTTTGCGATGATTGAGAATGTTGACGACCGGATTCAATATGTACGAGATAATCACCGCAATGAAGAATGGCGTCAGTATCGCTTCCAGGAAGCGGAACACGCCGAAGAGGATCGGCTTGATCTGCAGCAGCATATATAAAGTAAGTAGGCCCAGCATTGTATAGACAAGCATAACGAACCATTTATTTTTCCATAAGCTTTCCATTGGTTCCCCCTGAACATGGACAGATTCTTGCACTTTCAGTATATGTACAACCCGTGGAAATTAACCCGCAGCCCGAGAAACCGCTTCGCTTACAAAAAAAGCCACACCCAAAGCGCTTGTGAACAAGCGCTTGAGTATGGCGTTCTATCTTTGTGATTAATTGGCGTGCAATTGAGCCTGAGGAATTTCTTCCTCAAAAAATAAATCATCAAGCGAACTCAGCGTTCCGTCTTCCTCCACTTGATACACGGACATTTTATCTCCGTTGACGCTTAGCTCGATAAAGCAGCCCCAGCAGTAAAATTGATGGGAACCGATTTTCCCGATATCTTTGGAATTGCAATTTGGACAACGCATCATGTTACTCACCCTATTCTTCTTTGGATACGAAGAGCTCTTCCAGATCCTGAGTACAATGTACAGGCACGATAATGGCATCTTCCCCTTTGGTCGCCGATTCCGGCATGGGCAGCCACCTTCGTCCCTCTTTTAAATCAGAGATAAACCCCTCGGACAATTCATAGCCTACTATTTGTTTTCCCCATTCTTGCCCTAAATAAACATCTTCTACCATGCCTAGTTGCTGACCGCCTACCGTAACAATCGGCAGACCCTTGATCTTCTGGCTTCCTTCCAGCAGAGCATACAAGCCTTCAGCTTGTTCCGGCTCTCGAATGACACTGTCGTTCGGTATAGTAACGGCATCGCTCCCGGCACCCACGATCTCCTCCCACGGTATGTACCGAAGGGATGAGAACCAGTGCTTGGTCTCCAGGGCGATCCCTTGAATGTGCCATGTCGCGTCTAGCAACAAATCCTTGACTTGACCTACTTGCTTACCGGATTCAACCGTGATGACGGGAAGCCCGATGAGATCGTGCGCCTTGCGCAATGTCAACCCCTCCTAGAACCACCCGGTACTATTTAGTACGCAATCGCTTGACAATAGTTGCAAGTTTGTGGGCAGCTGATTCAATTTGTTCTTTAGAATTCCCCATTCCAAAGCTAAATCGAATCGCGGAGTCGGTGACATTTTCTGGAAGATGCATCGCTTGCAGCACATGTGACACTTCCAGCGACCCTGAAGTGCAGGCCGAACCGCTGGCTGCAGCGATTCCTTCCAAATCCAGATTCATCAGCAGCGTTTCTGTGGAAACGCCCGGGAAACTGACGTTCACAATGTGCGGGACGTGCTGCTCCTTGTGACCGTTCACTACAAAGCCATCCCGACCTAATTGCTGCTCTAGAGCATCTATCATCAATTGACGTAATTCGGCTATCTCAGGTTGCATACTTAGCAGATAAGGTACGCAAATTTCTACAGCTTTGGCAAAACCGGCAATACCCGCCACATTTTCTGTGCCGGCTCTACGCTTTCGTTCTTGAGCCCCGCCGAACATGTACGGCGTGAGCATCATATGTTTGGCCGCATACAATGCGCCTACACCTTTGGGGCCGTTGATTTTGTGGGCGGAGATGCTCATCAAATCAATAGGCAGCTCGCTCAGATTCAGCGGCAGTTTGCCTAATGCCTGTACGGCATCCACGTGAAAAGGAATGTTATGGCTGCGCGCCAACTGTCCGATCTGCTCAATGGGCTGTATCGTACCCACTTCGTTATTGACATACATGACCGTGATGAGGGCTGTGTCGGGACGAATGGCAGCCTCTACATCTTCCAATTGGATAAGACCGGTCTGACCTACTGGCAGATACGTCACTTCATAACCGAGGCTCTCCAGCCGCTCACACGGATGCAAGACGGCGTGGTGCTCGATCTGCGTCGTAATGATATGCTTCTTGCCCTCTTTATTGGCGTGAACCGTTCCGAAGATCGCCATGTTGTTGCTTTCCGTCCCGCCGCTTGTAAAGATGAGCTGGGCGGGCGGACAAGATAAAGACCGCGCCATCGAATCCCGGAACCGGTTGAGCGCTGTCCGGGTCGTGCGGCCAAAGCTGTGCGTGCTCGACGGATTGCCGAAAAAACCTGTATAGTAAGGAAGCATCGCTTCCACGACTTCGGGATGTACCGGCGTAGTCGCCGCATAATCAAAATAGATGGGATTCATCGTTCACCTTTAGATATAGAACATATAATTGTCGTTCTTTCCTTGATCTTGGAAAGAAATTAACTGTGCAAGCGTCGTAGAATCCAGCACATCGGCGATACTGTCGCGGATACGGATCCACAGGTCCCGCTTCGCCGGATCATCTTCCTCTGTAAAGTCTACCGGACTAATCGGTCCTTCCAGAACGCGAATGACTTCACCTGCGGATACCTGTTCAGGCGACTTTGAGAGTATATATCCACCGTATGCTCCGCGAATGCTCTTCACCAGACCTGCATTGCGCAGCGGAGCGACGAGTTGTTCCAAATAATGCTCAGAGAGCTGATGTTTTTCCGCGATGCTTTTAAGCGATGTCGGTCCTTCACCAAACCGGTTGGCCAGCTCCATCATAATGGTTAATCCGTAGCGGCCTTTTGTGGAAATTTTCAACAATAACACCTCATTCAACATTTATACCATGTAGGTTGTCCCTATCTTGCTTACAGCGTTTCCAATTTAAGCAAAAACATTCCTATATTACCGTGTATCGTATATATGTTATCACAATTCCTTGTTCTTTTGGGGGAAAACCGTGACATTCTCATGAAATATTTTAATTTTTTACAAGAGACATGTATAATAAATAGAGTTTCACTACAGATTTGCTTGAAAGAAAAGAGGTCATACAGCTATGAGCAAAAAAACACGGGTCATTCTCGGCATGTCCGGCGGTGTCGATTCTTCGGTCGCTGCGCTTCTGCTTAAGGAGCAAGGCTATGAGGTCATCGGCATTTTCATGAAAAACTGGGACGATACCAATGAGTTTGGCCACTGCACGGCGGAAGAAGATGCAGAAGATGTCAGACGGGTCTGCGACCAGCTCGACATCCCTTTTTATACAGTCAACTTTGAAAAGCAGTATTACGATAAAGTGTTCGCCTACTTCCTCGACGAATACAAGAAGGGGCGCACGCCGAATCCCGATGTGATGTGCAATCGCGAGATTAAGTTCGGTGAGCTGCTGCAGAAGGTCATCGATCTTGGCGGCGATTACCTGGCGACTGGCCATTACGCGCAAGTGAAAGAGCAAGACGGCGAATACGTGCTGCTGCGCGGTAACGATGCGAACAAGGATCAAACCTACTTCCTGAACGCGCTGACGCAGCAGCAGTTGTCCAAAGCGATGTTCCCGATCGGGCATCTGCCGAAGCCGAAGGTGCGCGAAATCGCAGAAGCGGCTGGGCTGGCCACGGCCAAGAAGAAAGACAGCACGGGGATCTGCTTCATCGGCGAGCGCGATTTCAAAACGTTCCTCAGCCAGTATCTCCCTGCCAAGCCGGGCAACATGGTCGACATCCGCAACGGTGAAATCAAAGGCAGACATGACGGGCTGATGTACTATACGCTGGGGCAAAGACAGGGTCTGGGCATTGGCGGTTCCGGCTCAGGCGAGCCATGGTTCGTCGTGGACAAGAATCTGGAGAAGAACGAGCTGCTCGTCGTTCAAGGCGAACAGTATCCAGGTCTGTACTCTAAAGGGCTGACCGCCACCGATGTCAACTGGATCAGTCCCAGCAAGCCTGTCGGCGCCATTACCTGCACGGCGAAGTTCCGCTACCGCCAACCGGACCAAGGCGTGACGCTCACGCTGAACGAGGACGGGACGTGCGAGGTCGCTTTCGATAAGCCTCAGAAAGCGGTAACGCCTGGACAATCCGTCGTGTTCTATGACGGCGACGTCTGCTTGGGCGGAGGCGTGATTCACCGGGTTCACAAGTAAGATCAGGCGATCATCAGGGGGAAGGTTGAAGCCATGACCATATCACAGCAATATCAAGCTAACACTTATCAGGAAGCTGCACAGGTGCTCCGAGAGTTCGGGATCCTTCCCCTCTCTTCTTTTATTCCGGATCATCCATCCCTGGAGTCTATCACCGCTAAAGGTCAGTGGCATACTGGGGAATTGACGGACCCGTGGCTTTGGCGGGATCGATTTCCTGCGGAGGGGCTGGGAGCGTACGGACGCTTTTTTGCGAAAAAGCCTTTGCTCATCTCGGCCGAAATGTTTCCTCTGGTCAAAAATTTGCTGGAAGATCCCTACACCGTTCAAGAACGGTATGAGGACGGGCTGCTCGCGAAGTCAGCGGTGGATGTGTATACCGTGATATCGGCGCATGAAGGCGTTGATTCGCGGGAGCTGCGCGCGAAGAGCGGGCTGAAAGCCAAAGAAGCCAAAGCCGAGTTCGACCGGGCGCTGATCGATTTGCAGAGCACGACGGACATCGTCATCGCCGGCATCAGCGACCGCTTGCAAGAGAGCGGCGTCAAAAGCGGCTGGAACAGCACGTGCTATATGACGGCCGCGCATTGGATGGAGCTGCACCAGCTCCAAGCGGATGCGTCACCGACGCCGGAAGCGAAGATGAAGATGCGCACTTTTGTGAAGGAACGCTGCAGCAACGCGGCGGCTGCGTATTTGACAAAAATATTCAAGCTGTAAATAGGTAGAGGGTGTCCTAAGAGCCGCGAGTCCGGCTAGGGGCACCCTCTTTCGGCTTGTTCATGAGCGCAGCCGGGACGAAAGAATCTGCATCTCTTCGCGGTATTTCATGACGGTGCGCCTGGAGATTTGGACACCTTCCTGCTGCAGCAGGCTGGTAAGTTGCTGATCCGACAAAGGTTCTTGTTTATCCTCGGCATCCACCAGCTGCCGAAGTCGCGATTTGACGCTAGTCGCTGAAGCTTCCGAGCCTTCTACCGTCTTCACGCCGGAGGGGAAGAAAAACTTCAGCTCATATAAGCCTTGCGGCGTTTGCACATATTTGTGCTGGACAGCCCGGCTGATCGTCGATTCGTGCAGCCCAAGCTGCTGCGCAACGGACTTGAGCACCATCGATCTTAGCCCGGTGACGCCCTGATCGAAAAAAGCTTGCTGCTCGCTGATGACGATTTCGATCACGCGGCGCAGCGTCGTCTTCCGCTGCTCCAGCCCTTTGAGCAGCTGCTGGGCGTCACGCGTTTGATGCCGGACATATGCAGCCGTCTCGTCGCCGGCCGTAGCCCCGTTTAACGCGGCGTAATAGCTTTCATTCAGCGTCACCTTAGGCAAATAGGCGTCCGTCATGATCAGCGCATAGCCCTCTTGCACGCGTTGAATGATCGCATCCGGGCGGATATAGGCTTCCTGCTGCGGGCTGAACGCGAGGCCGGGGCGCGGATTTAAGGAGCGGATATACGTCAAAGATTGCCGAAGCGTATCCGCAGAAATGCGCAGTTTATCTGCCAGCCGCTTCGTTTTGCCCCCGGCTAACTCCTGCATATAGCCGCTGATAAGCGTATCTGCCCATGGGTCCGGGCTGGGATCACGCCGAATTTGCAGCAGCAGACACTCCTGCAGGTTCCTTGCCGCAATGCCGGCGGGCTCCAGGCACTGCAAAATTGCAAGCGCATTCAAAATATCGCCTTCCAGTACGCCGCATACGTTCGAAGCCTCCTGGACCGTCATCTCCAGGTACCCTGAATCGTTCATGTTACCGGCGAGGTAGCTTGCGATTCGATAGACGCTTCTCGGCAAGCTCATCAGTCGGAGCTGCGCATGCAGCATCGTTTCGATCGTCTCCTCCGACCTGCCCGGCTGGTTCGGCCGGCGGCTGTTATGCTCGAAGCTTTTTATTGCCCGTGGATTCGTTTGGCTGGACGTCGGCCATTCAATCTCGAGCAGCGGATTGTCGACGGCTTTAGCTTGCAGAAACTCCGCTAATTGTTCCGCTGACAGCTGCAGCATTTGTATCGACTGCTTAAGAGCTGGCGTTATATTCAAATGGGTTGACTGTGTCGTTTCAGCTTTTAGATGAAGTTGCATCTTGCACCCCCCATATGTATTCATACTTTATTATAATACGAGATCACCGATTAAGACTCCAAAAATTCAACGCTCGTATACGGGAACAACCGGTGCCCCATAGCCTTTCAGGCGCAGATCAGCCGTCATGTGGCCTTACTCAACTTTGTTCACCGCCTGAACCAAGCCCGAATCATCCGTCAACTGCCTGAAGCGGGCCAGCATGACGGAATTGCTTTTATTTGCTATCTTCCCTACCTGTATTCAGGCTATACGAAACGCAAATGATAGCTTGGAAGGGTGTGAGTGCATGAACAAAGCAGCCGCCATATTTATCATCTTATTTTTATGTTGGTGCGAAAATCTAGCTGCCCAAAGCACGGCCGATAGTGAACCCGTCCTTGCTTCAGCCGGTAAAGCGCATGGAGCCTCCGTTGAACCCGAGTATGCCAAATGGAGCCGGATGGCTTTTCGCGAGGCAGGGAAAGTGTATACACTGCTTGATTATAAATATTTAGGCCACAGCCATGTGGCGCCAGGCGTCGATCAGCAGCAGTTTCGATTCTGGGTAAAAAAGAACGGCAGTGAATTTCCGCTGATCGTGTCAATCCGCTACAACCCGGTCACCGATAAAGTGTATATTTTACACATGGAACAAGAAAGAAGAGGCGACTTGCGGGACTTATAGCCCGCCGGTCCGGCCTCTTCTTTTTTGTTGATTTTGCCTCATTTTCTCTTCCGTTCCCTGTTCGCTAGCCTCAAAAATCACCTGATTGCGAATCGCATCCGGCAAATACTGCTGATCCACATAATGGCCCGGGTAATTGTGCGGGTACATATAACCTTTATGCCCCAACTGCTCCGCACCTTTGTAATGGGTATCGCGCAGATGCAGCGGCACGTCGGCCGAACGAATCTGCTCCATCAGCCGCATCGCCTTCTCAATGGCAATCGGGATGGAATTTGACTTGGGACTTTCCACCGCGAACAGTATTGCCTGGGAAATAACGTATTTCGATTCCGGCCAGCCGATCTTATGGTAAGCATCCATGGCCGTTACGGCCTGAATCATCGCCTGCGGGTTCGCCAGGCCAATGTCCTCACTGCAGGCGACGATCAGGCGGCGAAGGAACGTCATCGGATCCATGCCGAGCTTCTCGACGGCATAGAGGAACCAGAACAGCGCGGCGTCGCTGGAGCCGCGCACGCTCTTGTGAAAAGCGGACAAAACGTCATATTGCGTCGACTCGTCCGCTTTCACAATCGGGCGGCGGATCGACTCTTCCGCCACCTCCAGTGTGATCTGAACCGTGCCATCCGGTTCAGGCGAAGTCGTCAGCGCTGCCAGCTCCAGCGCGTTCAGCGACCGGCGGATGTCGCCTGCGGCCATCCGCGCGATATGCTCCAGCGCCTCCTCGTGCGCTTGGAGGTGCATGAAGCCGAGCCCCTTCACGGGGTCGGCGAGCGCTCTTCGCATCGCGATGAGCGCGTGCCCGGCCATAAGCGGCTCGAGCTGGAACAGCGTAGAGCGCGACAAGAGGGCCCCGTTCACATGGTGAAACGGGTTCTCGGTCGTCGCGCCGATGAAAATCAGGATGCCCTGCTCCACCGCGGGCAGCAGCGCATCTTGTCTGGAGGTGTTGAAGCGGTGCACCTCGTCTAGAAAAAGCGTTGTTTTGCGTCCGTACAACGCTTTGTTCGTCTTCGCTTGCTCAATCACATCGCGAACATCTTTGACGGAGGCGTCAACCGCGTTCAGCTTGATGAATTCGCCTTGCGTCCGGTTTGCGATAATGTTGGCTAGCGTCGTTTTGCCCGTGCCTGGCGGGCCGTACAGCAGGATCGACGTGACCTGATCCGCTTCGATTGCCCGCCGCAGCAGCTTGCCCGGCCCGACAATATGTTCCTGCCCTATATATTCGTCCAGCATTGTCGGCCGCATGCGGTCAGCCAGCAGCTTGCCGGACGGTTCCTGCTGGGAAGCATAAGTGAATAAGTCCATATTGATAATTCCTTTTCTTAGCACTTGGATTCAAACAGGTCTATTATAACCTGCCAGCGAAGCCGTGTCATGCGGATGTGGCCGCCGTGCCCACACTAACAGGATCGGCTATCCCCTTGCTGACTAGGCTCAGGAGCGCCTGTAGCTCCTCCAAAGCAGCTTTTCCGCCTTAGACTCGCACTTTACTCACAATCGCCCCCTCCAAAGCGGCTTTTTCGCTTTAGAGCACACTCATGCACCACTTCTGCTCCTCCAAAGCAGCTTTTCCGCCTTACACACGCACATTACCCACACACGCCCCCTCCAAAGCGGCTATTCCGCTTTAGAGCACACTCATGCGCCACTTCTGCCCCCCCAAAGCAACTTTTCCGCCTTACACACGCACATTACCCACACACACCCCTTCCAAAGCGGCTATTCCGCTTTAGTGCACACTCATGCGCCACTTCTGCTCCTCCAAAGCAACTTTTCCGTCTTAGACTCGCACATTGCTCCCCTCGCCCCCTCCAAAGCGGCTATTCCGCTTTAGAGTGCACACATGCGCCACTTCTGCTCCTCCAAAGCAACTTTTCCGCCCTAAACACGCACTTTACTCCCACTCGCCCTCCTCCAAAGCGGCTTTTTCGCTTTAGAGCACACTCATGCGCCACATCTGCTCCGCCAAAGCAACTTTTCCTAAGAATCCTTCTGACCACGCGGAGCATCGCACCCACTCAAACGCAAAAAAGACGCTCCCACCCCACCACATCGTGGGTATGGAAACGTCTCTGCCATCACTTTTGTGCGTTCTCCAATAAGTCCTTCACCGCAACGCTCACCATAATCAGCCCCGCTACCGGTGGTACAAAGGCGTTGCTTGCCGGCGGCATTTGTGCCTTACGGATTTCCGGAGCATTCTCGGGAACGATCATCTGGGTGACGTCCTCGCGCGGCTTCATAGGCGGCTCCGTTGAGAACACAACCTTGACACCCTTCTTAATGCCTTCCTTGCGCAGCTTCGTGCGGATGACGCGGGCAATCGGATCCATCGTCGTTTTCGAAATATCCGCAACTTTAAACTGCGAAGGGTCCATTTTATTCGCCGCACCCATGCTGGAGACGATCGGAATCTTACGTTCCAAGCACTGTTTGATTAAATGGATTTTATAGGAAATTGTGTCACTCGCATCCAAAACATAGTCCAATGGATACTTGAAGATCTCTTCATAGGTCTTTTCGGTATAAAACATGCGCAGCGCAATGACTTCGCACTCCGGATTAATGAGCTTGATCCGGTCGCGCATCAACTCCGCCTTTGGCTGGCCTACCGTAGTCGTTAAAGCGTGAATTTGACGGTTAATGTTCGTGATGTCGACCACATCCTTGTCAATCAGGATGAGTCTGCCCACGCCTGTCCGCGCCAAGGCCTCAGCGGCAATAGCGCCAACGCCGCCGATCCCGAGCACAGCTACGGTACTGTTTTTCATCACTTCGAGGCCTTCCGGGCCAATCGATAATTCCGTCCGTGAAAATTGATGAAGCATGGGACACTTCCTCTTTCTCTGTTCTTAAGCTTTGGCAGCAGGCTGTTTCAAAGCCAGACGAATCGACAGCTGCTCCAATTGTTTATCATCAACGGTTCCAGGCGCATCCATCAGCAGATCCGTTGCACTCGCTGTTTTCGGGAATGCAATCGTTTCTCTCAAGTTTGTACGGCCTGTAATCAGCATCACCAAACGGTCAAAACCGAAAGCAAAGCCACCATGAGGAGGCGTACCATAATCAAAGGCATCCAGTAAGAATCCGAACTTCTCCGCTGCTTCTTCTTTGGAGAACCCGAGCGCTTTGAACATTTGCTCCTGCACTTCGCGCTTGTAAATCCGCATCGAACCGCCGCCTACTTCATACCCGTTCAATACAAGGTCATACGCTTGGGCACGAATTTGACCAGGGTCTGTGTCGAAGAAGTGAAGATCCTCTTCATTCGGACGCGTGAACGGATGGTGCTCGGCAACGTAACGCTTCTCTTCTTCATCATAGCCAAGCAGCGGGAAGTCAACGACCCAGGCATATTTGAACTTCGAGTCGTCGATCAGACCGAGGTCGCGGCCGATTTTCAGGCGCAGGTTGCCCAGAACATCAGCAACGACCTTCTTCTTGTCTGCGGAGAACAGCAGCAAGTCACCGTCTTCAGCACCCAGACGCTCTCTCAGCGCAGCGATTTCCGTTTCGTTGAAGAACTTCACGATCGGCCCTTTGAACTCGCCGTCTTTCACTTGAATCCAAGCCAAACCTTTGGCACCGTAACGTGCGGCAAAAGGTCCCAGATCATCGATGTCCTTACGGCTCCAAGTTCCGCAGCCCTTTGCGTTCAGCGCTTTGACTTGACCGCCGTTCTTGATCACGTTGGCAAACACTTGCACGCCGGAGTTCGCCACAAGGTCGGATACGTCTTCGAGTTCCAGACCGAAACGAAGATCCGGTTTGTCGGAACCGTATTTGCCCATCGCATCGGCATGAGTGATTCGTTGGAACGGACGCGGGATTTCAACGCCGGCTGTATCTTTCATCAGTTTAACTACAAGCTCTTCCAAAATATCCAGGAGCTGATCCTGCGCCAGGAAGGAAGTCTCGATGTCGACTTGCGTGAATTCCGGCTGACGGTCAGCACGAAGGTCTTCATCACGGAAACAGCGCGCAATTTGGTAGTATCGCTCAAGACCACTAACCATTAGCAATTGCTTGAAAATTTGCGGCGATTGCGGCAGCGCAAAAAATTCGCCCGGATGCACGCGGCTCGGCACTAAATAATCACGGGCGCCTTCCGGTGTGCTTTTCGTCAATACAGGTGTTTCTACTTCAACAAAGCCTTGCTCATCCAGGAAGTTACGGAAAATATTCGCTGCTTTGGAGCGCAGCATCAACGTTCTTTGCATTTCCGGACGGCGCAGGTCCAAATAACGGTATTTCAAGCGAAGCTGCTCATCGACTTCAATGCCGTCTTCAATGAAGAACGGAGGTGTTTTCGCCGCGTTCATTATTTCGATTTCTGTTACTTGTACTTCGATTTCACCTGTCGCCAAGTTTTTGTTCACTGTTTCCGCGTCTCGTTCGACAACTTTACCTTTAACGGCAAGCACGTATTCGCTGCGCGCACGATCTCCGATAGCCAAGGCATCGCCGGAGAAATCAGGGTTAAATACGATTTGCACAAGACCGCTGCGGTCGCGCAGATCAATGAACAAGACGCCGCCAAGGTCGCGTCTGCGTTGCACCCATCCATTTAGTGTTACGGTCTGTCCTACGTGGGCTTTCGTGAGCTGCCCGCAATGATGTGTTTTGAGCATCATAATTCGTTCGTCCTCCTTATAGGTAAATGGAATCTAGGCAAAAAGCGTCTTGGCTGCATTCGCGGCCAGGTCCGCCAAGCTTACGGTTAATTGATCGCCGGTGGCCATCTTCTTCAAAGTGATTTCCCCGCGTGCCAGCTCATCATCGCCAAGGATGGCGACATAGGTGGCCTGGAAGCGGTCTGCGGATTTCATCTGCGCTTTAATTTTGCGGCCCTGATAGTCTTTCTCCGCGGCGACGCCTTGTTGTCTCAGCTGGTACAACAGCTTCGTCACTTCTTTCTCGGCTGCTTCGCCGAGCCCGATCAAGTACACATCGAGCGGATCCGGCTTCGGCACGTCGACGCCTTGGGCTTGCAGCACGAGCAAGATCCGCTCCACGCCGAGACCAAACCCGACACCTGGCTGATCGTTGCCGCCGATTTGCTCGACAAGGCCATTGTAACGGCCGCCGCCGCCGATGGTATCGATCGCGCCGATCCCTGCCGCTTTATATTCAAACGCCGTATGCGTGTAGTAATCCAAGCCCCGCACAAGACGAGGATTGATGCGGAACGGAATGTCCATCCCGCTCAAGTGCTCCTGCACGGATCGGAAGTACGTCGTAGACGCCTCATCAAGATATTCCAGAATATCCGGTGCGCCTTCCGTGTATTTCTGATCTGTTTTGCAATCGAGAATCCGCATTGGGTTACGATCATAGCGGGATTGGCAATCTTTGCAGAGCAAATGTTTGACAGGCGCAAAAAACTCCTGCAATTTCTGGCGGTACACGGTTCTATCTTCCGGCGTCCCTACGGAGTTAATCTCCACCGTGACTTCCTTAAGTCCGATTTCTTTGTAAAAAGCGTAGCCAAGCGCAATCACTTCCGCATCCAGACTTGGATCGACAGATCCGAAGGCTTCGATGCCGAACTGGTGGAACTGGCGGTAGCGGCCGGCTTGCGGCTGCTCGTAGCGGAACATCGGGCCGACATAGTACAGCTTGGTGACATCCGGCTCCCCGTACAATTTATTCTCGACGTAGGCTCTCACAACGCCTGCTGTACCCTCTGGGCGAAGCGAGATACTGCGGTCCCCTTTATCCAGAAACGTGTACATTTCCTTCTCTACGATATCCGTTGTTTCACCAACGCCTCGGGAGAACAATTCGGTGTGCTCGAAGATCGGCGTGCGAATTTCTTTGTAGTTAAATTTCCGGCATAGATCTCTGGCCTTGGATTCGATGTACTGCCATTTCTCGACATCACCAGGCAGAAGATCCTGCGTACCTTTCGGCTTTTGAATACTCATCTTTGTTCAGCCCCTTTGTCGTACCTATCATTCTTCATTTTCATGCTATAAGCAAAAAATCCCCCGCCCCGGCTGTCAAGCCTGGGACGAGAGATTCAATAAACGATCACCCGTGGTACCACCCACATTCAGGATAAACATATCATCGGCAATCCGATAAAAACTTATCCTCTCTACGGTTAACGCCCGTCTCACGCACAGCAGCTACTCAGCATCCGACTCTTCTTCCGAATCATCGTCGATTGCGTTCCCTGCCGGTCCTCGGGGAGGTCATTCGTTCGCTCATCATAAGGAAGCTTGCAGCCTGGGCTTCCCTCTCTGCCTATGTGGGGGCGAATTACTTTATCCCTTCATCGAATCACAGAACTATTGAAATTCATTATGGTTTATTGTAATCATTGCCAGCTGCAAAGTCAAGTATGAGTAGCGGAGGCGCATTGGGGTCTTCCGCTATCTCCTTGAACGTTTAATAATGGTCAGCCCATTTCTGCAATTCATCCATGACAGGCTGCAGGCCCTTCCCCTTTTCCGTTAACTCGTACTCTATGCGTACGGGAGTTTCCGGGTATACGTGACGGATAATGATTTCAGCTGCCTCGAGCTCCTTGAACCTCTCGGACAACATCCGGTCGCTCATCGTCGGGATGAGTTCGGATATATCTTTAAACCGCTTAGGTCCGGTCATCAGCACATGAATGATAAGCCCTGTCCATCGTTTGCCCAGCAATTCGAATGCATGCTCGAACTTGGGACACAATTGATAGTCTTCCATTTGGATCATCTCCTTAAAAACTATTTTATCATAGTTGCTTGACAAAAGTAAGTGATTCGTAATAATATACTAACATAAAGTAAGTTATTAAACAAAATTTATTTCATAAGGAGATGTTAGCAATGGCATTAGGTTTACTTATTATTCGTTTATTTGTAGGGTTGGCATTCGCAGCCCACGGTTCACAGAAAGTTTTTGGCTGGTTTGGCGGTTACGGTCCTAAAGGTACAGGCGGATTCTTTGAGTCCATCGGCATTAAGCCAGGCGTCATGATGGCGGTGCTTGCCGGTTTGGCCGAAATCATCGGCGGATTGCTCTTTGCCACAGGACTTTGGACTTCGGTTGGCGCTGCGCTGATCGTCTTGACGATGCTGGTCGCCATCTTTAAAATTCATGGCAAGAACGGCTTCTGGGTCTCTTCGAACGGTTACGAGTTTAACTTGTTCCTGATTGTTGTCGCTGTTGGCGTTGCTTTAATCGGCGCAGGCGAATATTCCATCGACGCACTACTATAATATGATGATTTAAGCCGCGACAGCTACAGCTGTTCGCGGTTTTTTTCAGTTTCACCGTCAGATTGCCCAAGAAAATAGCCTGCAACACACCGGTTGCAGGCCTCAAAGTCGATCTATATTTTAAAGGGGGTCGAAGATTATTATATCCAAGCCACATTAAAGGTACATGAATGTTAAATTACAATTCGATTACAAATACCGCCTCCATCTTCATACATTTTTCATCGTATTGTCCCTGTATATTCAGTATCTTTTCACATATACATGTACAACAAGGGCAACGACCTTGAATCCAAATCAGGAGGCTGTATACGATGACAACACAAAACGAGTTTCAAGAAGAACGGCAAGATCTGTTGGTGCTCTTCTCCGAAGAAGCCGAAGACGAAGCTGCTGAAGTAGCTGAAGAAGCGGACGAAGAAGCAGCCGAAGAAGAGGCTGTGGAAGAAGCAGCTGAGGAAGAGGCTGAGGACGAGGCGGCAGAGGAAGAAGCTTCAGAAGAGGCCGATGATGAGGTCGAGGCGGAAGATGATGGGGATGCGGAAGAGGAAGCAGCAGATGAGGACGAAGAAGAAGCAGTAGAGGAATCGGAAGCGGACAGTGAAGAGGTTGAAGAGGAATCCGCTGAAGCTGAAGCGGATGCCCCAGATACGGCCGAATAAATGTAAGCGCCAACACCCCCATCTGACAAAAAGCTAAGAGCCTTGCTACCTTCATCACCGGTAGTAAGGCTCTTATTTATTTTTATGGCTTCCCTGTCAGTCCTGCTTGCAAATCCTTGATCATCATGTAAGTATCGGCATTCGTTAACTTTTGCTTATCGGTGATAAGATTGAGCGACGCATCTGTCAGCAGCTTATTGGCCACTAACGTCTGCAGCGCTTGTTGAACGGTCGCCGGCATGCCCAAGGCTTGCGTAATCGTGTAGCTGGCCTGATCGATCGTCAGCGCGATTTTATCCGCGCCTTCCAACTTCGCAATCGCCGCACTGGCATCCCCCTTGAAGGCGTCCGGCTTCATTTTCTTCGATCCGAGAATCAAATTCACCATACGCTTCGGATTGGACAGCACATCCAGCTGGAAGTTATTATCGTAAGCGCCCGATGCCAAGCCCAGCATCATCGCGGCTTTTAAGCCTTCGTACTCCTTATGCTCCATAAAAGCGGAAGGCTTGAGCGTCATCGGCTGCACCTCCATGCCCTGCTTATTCAACTGCCCCTGCAGCTTCGCAACAGCATCTTTGGAGGCGGACAGCTGTCTGAATGTCACTTTGTCATCCAGTGCAATCTTGACAGCAGCGCCAGCCGCTTCGCCTTCCGCCATGCCCGTCGGAATGACGCGAGCGCTGCCGTGCGGAAGCGTATCGTAGCTGGCCGCGCGGCCGACAACGAGCAGGCCGTCAACCTTCTGCGGCACCAGGCTGCGGAACGGGATAGCATACTGAGTCGGATGACAGACCACGTTGCCGTTGTCCGTTGGCGATGTCCGCTGGATATCGACAGGGTACGAACCGAATCCGATCCGATCCCATTGATCGGCGTTCGAACAGACGTCCACGATGTTCAAGCGGTATTCGCCCTGCATATGGCGGGTTTCCCGTACATACAGCTCTGACGCTGTTCCAGCGAGCTCCACGTCCGCCAATTCAGGGAACGTCTTCTTCATGTAAGCCACAACATTAGGCAGCTCTTTATTGGCAATATCGAACGCTTCTTGAACGGATTGCTGGTTGAACGTGTCCACGTTGAAAATTTGCAAAGAATTGATAAGGACGGTATCGTCATTTTCCCGGCCGACGTTAAGGCCTCTCATTTTCGCTCGTTCTTTATTAACCGGCGGATAATTACTCATATCCCTGTAACCCCAAATGCTCACATCATTGGCGCCGCCGCCCGGCTCTGTCTTCGCGCGTGCCGACATCTTGTCCCACACATCGGAGGTTACATGCTTGAGGCGGAATACAACGGTGACCGCCATTCGCGATTTCGGATCGCCCAGATCCTGACGTCCGAATGTGAAGGGCACACCAGCCGCAGCCGCGAAATCGCCATCTTGGGTGGCATCAATGACAGAGGAGGCTTGAATCGATTGCTTGCTGCCGTCCGCCAAGGTGATCTCTGCTCCCTGCACAACGCTGCCACCGGCTGTGCCGGCTTTGACCAGCGGGTCGATCTTTTGCGCCTTGAGCAGCACATCAATGTTCTTTTCATTCCGTACCAGATCATAGAACGCGTTGGCCGCCGTATTGACGTCGAAAGAATCCCCTTCCAGCTTGGCATACCATTCGGAGAAAAAGCCTTTGTTGAATACTTCCGGCTTCCCTAACGGGTTTGTTTTCGGCGCATAGTTCATATCGATCGTATTCAGCTCGCCAAGCGTCATCAGACCGCCAAGATGATCCCGATTGCGGCCGTCCACAAGCAAGGCCGATAAGCCATTACGCGCCGCAGACACGGCTGCCGCAACACCTTCAGGATCTGTACCGACCACAATAACGTCGTAAGCGTCCTTCGGCTTTTTCACCGACTTCACTTCTTCGATGCTTTGTTTCTTTGCACTGTGCCCACTGTTTGCCGGGTGATGCATCTGGTAATACAGCGCCGCAGCGCCGGCTGCCACAGCAAGGAGGATCAACGCCCACATCAGGACTAGCCAGCCTTTGGAACTAGATTGGTTACGTCTTGTACTGCTCATGAATTCGAAAACACCCGCCTCGTTTACTTCTGCTCCTGCAGCTTACCCGTGATTGGTTGATAAGCTTCATCCAACAGTTTGATTTTCTTCTCGATATACGCCATATAAGATTGATTGTACACGCTTGGTTCCTTCGGATTCGGGAAGCGCTCAATGCGCGCAGGCTCCTGCTCGCTCGCCGAATCAGCCTCAGCACGCTGATACAGAATTTTGCTGACGGCACCGCAGCCCAGCCCGATAATCGTCTGGCGCTCTTCCATCATCAAAATGTTATACAAGCTTTCGCGGCCCTCCAGAGCGTATCCAACGTTTTCTAAATTACCAAGAATGTTCTTCTGCCTGTACAAATAATACGGCACATACGCGTGCTCTTCCGTCCAGGCAATCGCCCGTTCCATCATATCCGCGACTTCGTCCCGTTCAGCCACCTCATACTGGTCACGGTTCTTCGTCATCTTGGACGCCCGCTTAAAGGATAGTGTGTGCACGGTCAACGACTCCGGCATTAGCTTCTCGGTTTCGATCAGCGAGTGCTCAAGCTCCTTCATGCCTTCATTCGGCAAGCCGATGATGAGATCCATGTTGATGTTGTCCAGGCCCATCTCCCGTGCCAGCTTGAATTTCTGAACGGTCTCTTCCACGGTGTGGTGGCGCCCGATGGCATCCAGCGTTTCCTGCGTGAAGCTCTGCGGATTAATGCTGATGCGGTCCACATTCCACTTCTTCATCACTTCGATTTTCTCCGGCGTAATCGTATCCGGTCGCCCTGCTTCTACCGTCAGCTCACGCACCGCGCCCATCTCCGGGAACGATTCGTGCATCGTCATGAACAGTGCATCCATCTCTTCCGCGCTGATGCTGGTGGGCGTACCGCCCCCCCAATAAATCGTCGTAATCTTAAGCCCTGCATCCTTCATCCAGCGGCCCATGATCCGCAGCTCTTCGTGAAGCCCGTGCAGGAACGAATTCACCGAACCGTTATTGCCCCGGATATCGTAAGCCGGGAATGTGCAATACGCACATTTGGTCGGGCAAAATGGAATGCCGATATAGACGCTGACTTCGCGCACCAGATGAAAGAGATCCGGAATGACCCGCAGCTGCCGTTCGGCCACGTCAAGCAGCAGGTTCGCCTTCTCCTCGCTAACCAGGTACTGCTCGCGCAAAATGTCAAAGCACTCCGTACGGTCATGCTTTTGCAGCAAATTATGCATGAGCTTGGTCGGCCGCACCCCGGTCAAGATGCCCCATGGCTGCTCCAGCCCCGTCATCGCCTGCAGCGCTTGCAGCAGCGCCGTGCACACGGAACGGCGGATCGCCGCTTTGCGCGTAAGCGCGTCGCTTCTGTCCGCCATTCGGACATTGCTTCCCGTCCACGTGTCGCCGTGCTTCATATCCTTTACGCAAACCGATGCTGTAACGTTTCGTTCTTCTTGCTGAAGCTCAATCTCCACACGTAAATCCGCTGCCTCCAGCGGGGAATACTGAATATTCACATCTTCAAAAAACAATCGGCTTATATGAAAAATTTCCGTTGTCAGCTCGCTAAAGCCGATACGGTTCACTTCAACTTGCAAGTAAAACCCTCCAATACTCCCTGTTCAGCCTTTGCCTTGGATACAAAATGTCACAGTTTAGTTTACCACATTTTCAAAGGTTAGAGAAATGAATCGCTTGACAGCAAGCGAAATAAAAGCCCCGCATTCTGCATTCGGCAGATTGCGAGGCTTTGTTTAGCGGTACGTTTTTTTGGGGATGCTTCTTAATTTCTCCTGAACGGAAGTAAACTCCGCGCTCATTTCCACATCAGACAGATTAGGTGACTGGCTCATGCGCTCTGCCATCGTTCCATGAAGCAGCTGCTGCTCAGGTGAAGTCATTGCTTTGTGTTTCATCGATTGCCGCATCTGGATGCTCCTAACTGGGTGAATTATACACCACTAGGATACCCAAGAAATGAAATCTATAAACACCGAATTACAGGCTGTCTACGATCAACGTCACCGGTCCCCAATTGACGAGCTGTACGTCCATCATGGCGCCGAATACACCTGTCTCCACGTGCAGACCTTGCGCGCGAAGGAGCTCATTAAACTTCTCGTAAAGCGGCTCCGCCTGCTCGGGTTTGGCCGCAGCCATGAAGTTCGGCCGTTTGCCTTTCCGGCAGTCGCCGTACAGCGTGAATTGCGACACGGATAAGATTTGTCCGCCGGTCTCCAGAACGGAAAGATTCATTTTACCTGCTTCGTCTTCAAAAATACGCAAACCTGACACTTTGTCCGCCAAATACTTGGCGTCCTGCTCCGTATCCTCGTGCGTAATCCCGACGAGCAGCATGAGCCCTTGGCCGATTCGGCCGACGACTTCACCGTCGACCGTCACATCAGCCTCTTTGCAGCGTTGGACGACTACTCTCATGGGTACCTCCTTCTCCGATCAGATCAGGTCTGCATAATCCGATGCACGGAATACACGTCTTTAACCCGTTTAATCTTCTCAACGACGGCCTGCAAATGCTCAATGTTTTTGATCACAATGGTCATATGGATGGTCGCCATTTTATTCTTATCCGAACGGCCGGACACCGCCGAAATCATCGTTTTGCTCTCAGATACCGCTTGGAGCACTTCGTTCAGGAAGCCACGGCGGTCATGTCCCGTAATCTCAATCTCCACGTTGAAGTTGGACTCGACGACATCCGCCCAATCAACTTCAATCACGCGCTCCTCTTCGCCCATGCTCGTCGGGATGTTCGTGCAATCCGCACGGTGCACGGATACGCCGCGACCGCGCGTGATATAGCCGATAATGTCATCGCCCGGCACCGGATTGCAGCAGCGTGCAAAACGGACCAGCAAATTATCGACGCCTTTGACGCGCACGCCATTGGTCGGGCGGCTCTTGCGCTCCGGCAGCGGCGCCTTCACTTCCTTCACTTCGCTGGTCAGCTGCAGCACTTGCGCTTCTTCCGCTTCTTTGCGCAGCTTCTCCGTCAGCTTCGTGCAGATTTGCGCAGCGGTAATTCCGCCAAACCCGACAGCGGACAGCATGTCTTCAATGTCGTTGAAATTGAACTTCTTCGCCGCTTCCATCAGCTTGTCGTCGCTCATGAGCGTCGGCGGGTCGATCGCCAGGCGCTTCAGCTCGCGCTCGATTGCATCCCGGCCTTTCTCGACATTCTCCTCGCGCTTCTCTTTCTTGAACCACTGCTTAATCTTGCTGCGCGCATGCGAAGACTGGGCAATTTTGATCCAATCCTGACTTGGACCATAGGAATGCTTGGAAGTGAGAATCTCGATAATATCTCCGGTTTTCAGCTTGTGATCAAGCGGTACGATACGCGAGTTGACTTTGGCCCCGATCGTCCGGTTGCCGACCTCCGTATGAATCCGGTAAGCGAAATCAAGCGGCACCGAACCCGCCGGAAGCTCGATCACTTCGCCTTTCGGCGTAAAGACGAAAACAAGATCAGAGAAGAAATCCATTTTCATGGATTCCATGAATTCGGAAGCGTCGTTCGTCTCCTGCTGCAGTTCCAGAATCTCGCGGAACCAGGTCATTTTATCCTCAAAGGTGCCTGATGGCACAACGGATCCGCCCTCTTTGTAAGCCCAGTGGGCAGCGATACCGAACTCGGAAGTCTTGTGCATCTCCCACGTGCGGATCTGCACTTCCAGCGGCTCGCCCTTCGGACCGATCACTGTCGTATGCAGCGACTGGTACATATTCGGCTTCGGCATAGCGATATAATCTTTGAACCTGCCAGGCATCGGCTTCCACAACGTATGAATGATACCGAGTGATGCGTAGCAATCCTTAATATTGTCCACAATCACACGCAGCGCCATTAGATCGTAAATCTCGTTAAACTGCTTGCCGCGTGAACTCATTTTTTTATAAATACTGTATAAATGCTTCGGACGGCCGGAAATATCGCCTTGAATGCCCATCTCTTCCAGCTTCTCTTTGATGCTGTGAATGACATCTTCGATATATTGCTCGCGCTCGGCGCGTTTCTTCTGCATCAAATTCACAATCCGGTAGTATTGCTGCGGATTCAAGTAGCGGAGCGCGATATCTTCCATCTCCCACTTGATCGTAGAAATACCGAGCCGGTGTGCGATCGGACAGAAAATCTCCAGCGTCTCTTCCGCAATGCGGCGCTGGCTTTCCTCCGATTGATATTTAAGCGTGCGCATGTTGTGCAAACGGTCAGCCAGCTTGATCAGAATAACGCGAATGTCTTGGGCCATCGCCACGAACATTTTACGGTAATTCTCGTTCTGCTGCTCTTCCTTGGACTTGAACTTGATTCGCTCCAGTTTGGTGAGACCGTCAACCAGCATCGCGCAAACTTTGCCAAATTTATCGTTTACGGCTTCAAGTGAAACCGTTGTATCTTCGACGACATCATGCAGCAAGGCAGCAATCACCGAGGTGACATCCATTTGCATGTTCACCAGTATGTCGGCAACAGCCAAGGGATGCAGAATATAAGGTTCCCCTGATTTGCGCACTTGGCCTTCATGGGCTTTGTCGGCAAATTCATAGGCCTCCCTAATCCGTTGCAAGTCATTTTCTTTTAGATAGGTGGCGGCCTTCTCCAGCAGCTGCTCTATACCCATGCATCTACCCATTCCCTTTAGTCGATTTTTATTCATTATGCCTTCAAGGCAGGCTCCGCGTCAACTGCCCCTACGCTGACTTTCGACAAATTCTACGTTTTTTCCCGAGCAATAGAAGAAATTTAGAAGAAATTTTACTAGTATAATCCAGAATTGTTGGTAATAATCGTGTTCCTCTTCTCAAATAAGGCTATGTTTTTGTACAATATATTGGAATAATTCCCCAAAGGAGAAGTGTGTTCATGATCCGTAAAAACGAATTGATTCAACAAATGGAGCCCTATCTTGATTTTATAAAATCATTGGCATCCGTTTCCGACGCGGCGTGGACATCCCCGCTTGCGGAAGGCAAGTGGCGGGTGTGTGATGTGGTCAGCCATATGATGCTTTGGGATCGCAGATTCATGGAAACGATGATTGAACCTGTTGCTCTGGGCACGAAGCTTACCTATAAGAGCACGGACTTTCATGCTTTCAACCATGGCGCAGCCGTGTATGCGTCGCAAGTCAGCCAAGAACAGCTTCTCAGGGAAGCGCTTCGCGTCAGAGAGCAAATCCTCGCTTACCTGCGCGGCATCCCCGAGGCTCTATACGCCGAGTCGTTCGAGGATGGCGACGGCAATCCGTTTACGCTGCCCGTGTATATTGGGGATTTTGCCGAGCATGACCGCCATCATAGCGGACAAGTCCGCCAGCTGCTGAACGTATAGGAAAAAGGGCAATCCCCGGTCATGACGACCTGAAGGGAATGCCCTTTTGATAATAAATTAATATTTAACGAGCGAAACGACGTCCATGCCGTCCAGCTTCTCTCTTCCATCCAGGTAGGAAAGCTCAATCAAGAATGCAGCACCTACGATTTCTCCACCCAGACGCTTAATCAATTCGATCGACGTTTGGATCGTGCCACCTGTTGCGAGCAGGTCATCGGCAATCAGCACCTTTTGACCCGGTTTGATTGCGTCTTTGTGCATCGCCAATTTATCTTTGCCGTATTCAAGCGCGTAATCCGCCTCGATGGTTTCGCCAGGCAGCTTGCCGCTCTTGCGGATCGGCACAAAGCCTACGCCCAAGGAAAAAGCAAGCGGTGCACCGATAACAAAGCCACGGGCTTCCGGTCCGGCGATCACGTCGATCTCTTTTTCCTTCACCATTTCGCGCAGTTCATCAATCGCTTGTTTGTAAACAGCTCCGTCCTGAAGCAAGGTCGTAATATCTTTAAAACGGATTCCTGGTTGCGGGAAGTCCGGGATTACGCGAATATAGTCTTTGAAATTCATACAATTTCCTCCATCAATTGGTTTTGTGGGTTGATATAACTGGTGATCCATTGTTCCAGCTCTTTGGCCGATGAATACATCACAACCGATTCAACTTCCTGAAGCTGCAATCTATCCTGATACTTGCGTGAGGTCGTTAAATCCCGCTTGGCCGGCGCAGCTTGAAGCTTCACAACCGCGCCCAGCCGCTCGATAAAGCCTAACTCTTCAAATACCGATATGATGAATTGTATCATAGCTGGAGATAAACCTGAACGGCGGCTCCACGCTTGCATCAGACGGGTATCCTGGAGATTGAGCGAGCCTTCTTTCTGCAGCGTGCCGTACAATAGCTTGAACATATCCCGTGAAGGCATCGTCGTATCACTGCCCGCCCCCAGATCGGTAAAGACCGTGTAGCAGCGCATCATGCCCTCAGCCAGCGTCAGAACGCGCTGGAGTCCTGAGAGACTGCGCGGTACCGTGTAGAGCACAATATCCGTCATCGCGGCAAAATCAAGCCCGTGCGCAGCCGGATTGCCCGGCAGCAGCTCACCGGATTCCTGCAGAATCCAGTAAGGCTGCGCTTCGCCGATCTGGACAGCGGTGGACGCGAAAGGCCGGTCGTCTGCGTCGTCAAACAGCACGATCGCAGGCTCGCGCGCTGCGCCCGCTGTTCCGGCGGCCAGCACTTCCTTGAGGGCCGCCAGTTTCATCTGCAGCTGCGAGGCGCCGCGCCAATCGAACAGCTGCACGTGGTTGATCCGCAAATCCTGCATCATGATTTGCGGCTTGCGCACGCCGTTCCATTCATTGATGGACAGCTCGCCAAGCACATCAAGGCGCGAAGCCGGCGCGATCAGCCCCGCAAGGCCGCCGCGGCCGAAGGCGACCGCTTCCACGGTGCAGCTCACCTCGTTCAGCGCTTGGGACAGCGCGAGCTTCAGATGCTGCTTCTCTTTGCCCATTGTCCGGACCTCGCTGAGCGACAAGTCCGTAAACACGAACCGCGGCGCGGGGTTGCCCATGCCGAATGGCGCCAGCTTCTCCAGCTGCTCGATGCACGAGATCGGCACCTCAGGCAAGCTGCATGCCGCATCCGCCTTCAGCAAGGGGATGTAATCCTCTGCGGTCAGCGTCATCGCAGCAAGCTCATTCAGCTTCAACGTGAAGGTTTCCAGATGGCTGCGGCCGAGGCTCATGCCTGCCGCTGCCTGGTGACCGCCGTAATGGTCCAGCCACTCCTGACATTCCGTTAAAGCTTTGTACAAATCGAAACCCGCGATGGAACGCGCCGATCCTTTGGCCATTCCAGTTTGGGGGTCAATGCTCAGCACCAATGTTGGACGGTAATATTTTTCCACAATTTTGGAAGCTACAATACCGACAACGCCAACATTCCATTCTTCTTTCGCGACAACGATGACTTTATCAAGACCTTTGGCGATTTGCTCTTCAGCCAATTCCATGGCTTCTTTCGCCATATCTTCCACAATACGCTGCCGCTCTTTGTTTAGCATATCCAGTTCGAAAGCGATTTGATCCGCTTCCTGCTCGTCTGCTGTTGTCAGCAGCTTGACGGCATCGTCGGCGCATTCCAGCCGCCCGCTGGCATTGATGCGGGGCGCGAGGGAAAAGCCGATATGCCCGGCGGTGACTTCCTTCCGCTCAATCCCAGCCACGCCGATCAAGGCGCGGAATCCCGGATATGCAGATGCTTGCATCCGGATCAGTCCCTGCTTAACAATCAGCCGATTCTCGCCGGTCAGCGGCATCAGATCAGCCACTGTGCCCAGCGCTGCAAACTCCAGCAGTTCTTCAGGCAGCCGGCCAAGCAGCGCGTGCGCGAGCTTCAAGGCTACGCCTACGCCTGCCAGATGCTTGAAGGGATAGGGGCAGCTCGGCTTCTTCGGATTGATGACGGCGAGCGCATCCGGCAAGATCTCAGGCGGCTCGTGATGATCCGTCACGATGACGTCCATGCCGAGTTCTTGAATATATTGAACTTCCTTAACCGCACTGATGCCGGTATCCACGGTAATGATCAAATCTACCCCGTGCTCCTTGGCCAGTTCGATAGCCCCCCCGTTCAAGCCGTAGCCCTCCCGAATCCGATGCGGGATATACGTATCAAAGCGCGCGCCCAAACCGCGCAGCAAATGCGCCATCAGCGACGTGCTGCTGACGCCGTCGGCATCATAGTCGCCGTAAACGCGGATGTGCTCGCCACGTTCCAGCGCTTGACGAATGCGTTCCACGGCTGGCTGCATCCCATCCAGCAGGAACGGATCATGAAACTGATCCGCCCCGCCTTGAAGGAATTGCTCCGCTTCTGGAACTGTGTGAATATTGCGGAGAACGAGCATCTTGGCGACCAGCGGGTCGAGCTGCAAATCGCGTACGAATGTCTCGACAAGGGTTTCATCCGCTTGGCCAATGCTCCATCTTGCCTTAGGGGATAACACCTGCTGTGTCCTCCTTCAAGTTTTCCGGTAGGAAACCTGCTTCCTTATTTTCGTAACTGCACCTAATGAAAAATGCTCGGCACATCCAGCAGCTCCGAATCCGCATTACTCTTATAGGGATACCCGCCATCATAGGGGTTCACATGGACGAAAACGTCCGAGACATGCTGGAATCGTTTCATGAGCTGCTGTTTGACGCTTTTGGCAATTTCATGGCCTTCATAGACCGAAATTCTCGGGTTGACGCTAATCTTAATATCGACAATCACATAATGGCCATGTTCTCTGGCACGCAAGTCGTCGACCGTAATGACACCTTTAATGTTCTGGACGGCCGCTATCAGATCCGCCGCATCTTCCTTATGCAGCACATGATCCATCGTCGTATGTATGGACTCTCTGACCAGCTTAAAGCCCATTTTCAAAACGAGGATCGATACGAACAGCCCTGCGACCGGATCTAAATAATAAAGCAGCGGAATGCGTAGATAATCGCCTAATATCGCTCCAAAAATGCCGGCAAGAGCCGCAATAGAAGAGTATACATCGGAACGGTGCTCCCATGCATTGGTAATTAGTGCCTGCGACTTCAAGCGCTTGCCCAGCCTGTATTTGTATTGAAACATCGCTTCTTTGACAATTAAAGAAATAACAACTGCAATGAGTGCGTAAGCTCTGGGGGCAGCTTCAACCCCGCGCCATATGGATTTAACGGCCGAAATGCCGATTTCCACACCAACCACTAACAAAAGCACAGAAACGACGATGGAGGCGATGGATTCCGCCTTGCCATGGCCATAAGGATGATCGGCATCCGGCGGCTTGGCCGCAGCCCGCAGCCCAATCAGCACGGCAATGGAGCCAGCCACGTCAGATGCGGAGTGCGCACTGTCGGCGAGCAGCGCTTTACTTTGCGCCATGAACCCAATAACGCCCTTGAGAAGCGCAAGAGCCAGATTGCCAATAATGCCTACCCAGGCAGCGAACACGGCCTTTTCGAAACGCTCTTCATTCACGTATTGCCACTCCCCCTGAACCGATACAAAGGCCGCGTTAGCATCACGCGGCCGGTTATTATGGTTATTACGCTGCAGCTTTCTTTTTAGAACTTAAAGATTTACGTTTGAGTAAATACCAGAGCGAGCAAGCGATAAAGATCGAAGAGTAAGCACCGCTTGTCAAACCGACCAATTTCGCCAGGGCGAACAGCTTGATGGACTCGCTTCCGAAAATAAAGAGACATCCCGCGGCCAGCAAGACGACGAGAACGGTATTAACGTTCCGCGCCATTGTCTGCCAGATACTGTCGTTCACCAGCGCCACAAGATCCTCGTCCGTTTTGAGCTTGCTAAAACGCAAGTTTTCGCGGATCCGGTCAAAAATAACGATCTTATCGTTAATGGAATAACCGATTGTCGTCAGCACCGCTGCCAGGAACGGCAGATTCACTTCCAGACGGAAGATGGCGAAGATCGCAATTACGATCCAGGCGTCATGCAGAATCGCAATGATCGCGGCAATCGCAAAGCGCCATTCGAACCGGATGCTGACATAGACACAGATCAGCACGCTCGCGATGCCCACGGCGTAAACCGCCTTCATGAGCAATTCTTTGGCGAGCTGCGGGTCAACCGTGTTGACCTCTTTGGAAACTGTAGCGCTATACGTCGTTGCAAAGGCATTTTGAATCTTATTAATCACATCGTCGGTCAATACATCGTCAAAGCGGATGGATACCCGATCGCTGTTCGTGCCGCCGATCGTCGGTTCCGCAAAGCGGGATTTCAAATCTCCGTTGGTCTTCAGCCCGTTCATAATTTCATCGACTTTAGCCTTGTCCATCTGTTTGCCGACGACGAGGTCAATATTCGTACCTGCCTTGAAATCGACCCCGAAGTTCATACCTGCGAACAACATGACAGCGAGACCTACGATGCAGATGAGAATCGATATCGCAAAAAAGGTATTGCGGTTCTTAACAAAACTATATTGTCTCTTAGAGAGCACGAATGTCTGCCTCCTTCACACCAAAATAACTTGGCTTCTTCAGCAAGTTGCCCCGTATGATCAGATGCAGCAGCCATCTGGATAAGATCACGTTCGTCAGGATACTGATGATGATACTCATCATCGTAATTACGGCGAATCCGCGAATCGCGCCATTTCCGACATAGTACAGAACAATACCGGCGATTAAGTTCGTCACGTTGGCATCCATAATCGTCCGGAAGGAATGCTTGGATCCTGCTTTCAATGCGGACAGAACGCTCTTGCCCGCACGAATCTCCTCGCGGATCCGCTCGTAGGTGATAATATTCGCGTCGACAGCCATCCCGGCGCCAAGCACCAGCGCGGCGATACCCGGCAGCGTCAACGTTGCATTCATGAAATCAAATACGGCTAGCAGTACCCAAATGTATGTAATCAGTGTAAAAGCAGCGACCAGTCCAGGCACGCGGTAATAGATGACCATGAACAGGAAAATCAAAATGGACGCGATCAGACCCGCTCTCGCGGTTTGATGCAAGGACGCAGTACCCAGCGTAGCATCTACGCGTTGGATATATTTCTCCGTCAGTTTCAGCGGCATGGCGCCAAGGTTGATCAATTTCACCGTCTTGGTCGCTTCATTGACGTTCGTCTGACTGATGATCGCCGAATCGCTATCGATCGGATAATTAACGGCTGCAGACGATTGCAGCTGGTCATCCAAATAGATGGACAGCGTGCTGCCTGTCAGTTTCGTTGTCACGTCTTTGAATTTTTGTCTATCCTTCAGCTTGATTTCAACAATCGGCTGTTTCGTATTCGGATCGTAGCTTAATTTCGCCGCGTTCTCCACGAAATCCGTACCGTTCAAATACACGGTGCCGTCTGGACCTCTAAATGTCAGTACAGCTGGTTTGGACATCAAGCTTCTTACTTCTTCTTCATTCTGAACGCCGGCAAGTCGTACGCGGATACGATCCGTACCCTCCGTGCTCACTTCAGGCTCAGCTACGCCAAGGCTATCCGCACGTTTGGCAAGGCTGTCTGCCGCTTGCGTAAGCGTTTCCTTCGTTAGGGGCTGTCCGGCCGTCAAAGGCTCCGCGGTATACAAAATTTCGAACCCACCTTTTAAATCCAGCCCAAGCTTAATTCGTTCCACCAATTTCGGACTCGTTGCCCCAATACAACCTAACACAACGATGACCGTGAGAAAAAAGAACGAAATTCTTTTCCAATCCAGCATCTCTTGCTTGTCTCCCTTCCATACTCAATATTCCTATTATACTCAGGCGTGAAAATCGAGTCAATTTACGTCATATCCTGTAATTTGCCAAAGAAAAATAAGCCCTATTCCTAGAATTGGGCTCCTTTATAAATACTGATGGTCATCCAGTTCATAAACTGGGTAGATTTAAGCGATAAAATGTCATTGACAATTTGATACAACGGCGGAACTCCTTTTTTCTGATACTTATCGCTGACGCAATCCCAGATGTCTTTACCGGTCACCTGCTCATATCCGAGCAGAATGAATTCCTCCGCTTTGCTGGAGCACAAGGTCTCAATCATTTCATTGAGCTCTTGTTCCGTGAGCTGAATGCTCTCCTCTGCGTTATCCTCTCCCGTATACGCCGACATCTCGTTTGCGAAGTCATGCTCTGTGATTGCTGCAAATTCATGTTCTTGATCATCCTGAAGCACTTCCTCGCAGGTTGCCATGGCACTCTCCAAGGTGGTTGCCACCACAGTATCCATGACAGCTTCCAGGGGGCTTGCCTCGTTGGTCTCCAGAGTGGGATCCACAGCAGTTTCCAGTCCAGCCGCCGCCTCGGCCAGGAACTCGGCCTGGGTCACTTCGGTCCGTATGCTTTCCTCAGCCTCGTCTTCGGCAATGGACTCCTCCGCAGGCACACGGCCATCAGTTTCAGGAACCTGACTTTTTCGTTCATATTCTTCTTCATTCATGGGAGTCCCTCCTTCGCGTTTTCCTGAGGAAAACACTTCTCTTTCGTGCAACTATTCGCTGCCACTCCATCATTTTCCTGCCTGCCGCTGACATGTCCATAAAATGTTAGCATGAGCTTGGACGATCCCTGCATATCCATGAAGTATATGAGTATGGGAAGAGGAGATCGCATTGACCAAGCAGTCGTTTATCCGGGGAACGATGATTCTGTTGACCGCTGGCATTATCAACCGCATCCTCGGCTTCATTCCGCGAATTACGCTTCCGCGCGTCATCGGGCCGGAGGGCATCGGGCTGTATCAGATGGGATGGCCATTCCTCTCCGTCATCCTGACGATTGTGACAGGCGGCATCCCCGTTGCCATCGCCAAGCTGATCGCCGAAGCCGAAGCCGAGAACAATGAATCCCGCGTACGCAGCATTCTGCGCATATCGCTGGGCCTCACGATCGGGCTCAGCCTAATTTTTACCGCCGTCTCTGTGCTCGGCGCCTCGTGGATTACCAGTCATTTGCTGACGGATGCACGGGTCTACTACACGTTTCTGTGCATGAGTCCTTTAATTCCCGTCATCGGCATCTCCGCTGTGTTCCGCGGCTACTTCCAAGGCAGGCAGAACATGATCCCGACCGCGACTTCACAGACTGTAGAAACGCTGATCCGCATCGTCATGGTGTTGGTCTGCTCCTATCTCATGCTGCCCTACGGCATCGAATATGCAGCTGCAGGAGCGATGATCGGTGTGCTGGCAGGCGAAATCGGAGGTCTGCTCTTACTTGCTCTTCATTTTAAGTTTAATAAGCAAACGCCTCTCACTACGGCTAAAGTTCAAATCGGCACCCATAAGACCGGTGGCAGATTGTCCAATTTGCGGCGCATTCTGCGCATCTCCGTGCCTGTGACCGGGAGCAAGCTGATCGGGGCCGGCTCCTACCTGTTTGAGTCGATTTTAATTGCCCAAAGCTTGGCCATAGCCGGTATTTCCGTCTCTATGGCCACCTCACAGTACGGAGCCCTGCAGGGCATGGTGATTCCCATTATTTTACTGCCCAGTGCTTTAACGATGTCCTTATCGGTTTCGTTAGTCCCATCGCTGAGCGAGGCGCTCGCCCGCAAGGACATGAAGACGATTCATATGCGGCTGCATCAGTCCCTGCGGCTGGCGCTTGTCACCGGAGCGCCCTTTGCGGTGCTGATGTTCGTCCTTGCCGAGCCGATTTGCAGGTATATGTACAATCAGCCTGATGTTGGCGTCATGCTGAAGATCATGGCTCCGATTGCGCTGTTCATTTATTTTCAGGCTCCGCTGCAATCGGCGCTGCAAGCATTGAACAAGCCGGGAGCCGCCTTAATCAACACCTTGATCGGTTCAACGGTGAAATTGACGCTCATCTACTTTCTGGCGAGTAAACCGGAGTTGGGCATTCACGGTGCGATTTTTGCCATCAATGTGAACATCGTCCTTGTCACGCTGCTGCACTGGAACAGCGTCGTCCGCTTATTGAAATTCCGGATGGAAGGCAGCGACTTCGGCAAAATAATCGCGGCGATGACCTTGACCGGGGTATGCATCTACGCCGTCATGTACCTGCCATGGTCCGAAACCGAATGGCTGCGCTTCAGTACCGCATGCTTGATCGGGATTCTCATGTACTTATTGTTTATCATCTGGTTCAAGCTGATCAATCAGGAAGACCTGCTTCGTGTACTTCGAATCGGCAAAAAGGTTATCCGCTGAACTCAGCGTTTACGGTCGATGAAGAAGCGGCCCCGGTGATCAATCGAACAGTAGAACACTTCCTTGAATTCTTTAAGCCCTTTCGCTTGCAGTTGGTTTTTCAGCCAGAACCGCGTTTTACCGATTTTTTCGAGATTATCGTCTTGCACCTTTCCGTCCATAATGAGAGGCAGCGGCAGCCCTTCGTACCTGATCGTTCCCTTCGGAACATCTTGTTGGCCCGCTGTCTCTTTACCATCTTTTTCTACTACACTCAGCTTGCCCGAAGGCTCCAAAACCGCGAATTCCACATCCGCCACGTTCATAATCCGGTTCTGCCTTAATTGGAGCATTAAATCGTCCAAGTTGTAGCGGTGCTTCTTCATCTCTTTCCGATTGATCTCCCCGTTCTTAATCAACACACTCGGTTCCCCGTCGAACAGCACACGAATCGCCCTGCTTTTCAGCGTAATATAAGCCAGAACGACTTGAATCAAAACAAGCGTAGCCATCGGAATGATCCCGTCCATGAGCGGTTTTCTCGAATCCTCGAGCACAAACACAGCAATTTCAGCGATCATAATTGAAATGACTAAATCAAAGAGCGAAAGCTTTCCGATCTCGCGTTTCCCCATAATGCGGAGCATGAGAAACACAACGAAATAAATCAGCACGGTACGCAAAAAAATGGTCAGAATATCCATTGGATCTAGCCTCCCCAAGTGTATGCTTACGATGCTCGCTTTCCGGCGGAAAGCTCTTACTTCTCGGAGTTCAATGGTATTCTGACCGCTGATGTACTTGCTCATGCAGTTTTTACTTATTCAATTGTTGGCAATTAAAGCAGAAATAAGTTGAAATAAACCGTGGCTACGACGATGAGCAGCAGTGAAATCGGCGCCGCGATGATCATATAATCGCGCTGGGAGAACCGTGCTTCGTGATGTCCCGCGAGCCCCGCCGCAAGCATGCCTGCGGCTGATCCCAGAAGCGTCGCGCCTCCTCCGATCGCTGCGCCGATCAATAGCGACCACCACAGCGGCGTCGCCGAGACGGGAGCCGTGCCGGAGCTGACCAGCATCAGCATCCCCTGCATATGCTGCAGCACAGGCGTAATGGCGGCCACATACGGGATATTGTCCATCATCGCCGTGCCGAAGCCCGTCAGCCATAGCACGAGCATGGACATGAAGGTGACGCTGCCTTGACCGACTTCAAGGCCTCTGGCCGCTATGTATCCGCTCACGCCTGCGTGGGCAATTCCGCCGGCCATGATGAACAGGCCGAGGAAGAAGAACAGCTGCGAGTCCAGCAGGAGATTCGCCGCGCTGCGATACTCTTTGCTCCGCGCCAGCGATACGATCTCCTTGTAATTGAGCGCCAGCAGCACTACAGCCCCGCCGAGCGCAATATAAGAAGCATTCCAGCCCAGTACGCCTTGCAGGATCAATAAAAGAAAGGTGACGGCAGCTGCGGCGCTGCCGCCGATGAGCAGCACGCGATCCTGGGTCAGATACGAAGACGGCTGAAGGTTTGATACATCTTTTTTGTAGGATTCGGCAGGAACCAGCTTTTTGCCATAAATGAGCCACATGATGATATAAATGATGACGAGCATAACAATGACAAGCGGCGTCAGCACGAGCAGGAACTGCGCCATCGTCAGAGGAGCCGACAAGCCTACCATGCGGTTCGGCATATTGCCCAACAGTGTCGCTGCACCACCAATATTCGCTGACAAGATCAATGAGATCAGAAACGGAGCCGGCGAAAGCTTCATTGCTTTCGATAAACTGAGTACGGCAGGAACAATAATTGCAATAGCGAGCAGGCTATCCAGCAAAGCCGAGACCACGGCGGTCAGCAAGGATAACCCTATTAAAATCGTAAATGGCTGAAACCGGTATTTCTGGATCACCGAGCTGGCGGCGTATGCGATCAGCCCTGTTTTCTGAAAAACCCCGGAAATCGCGAATAAGCTCACGATGAACAGAATCGTATGCCAGTTCGCATAAGTCGATAAGGCTTGGCCGATTGGAACGATGCCCAGCACAATCATGAGCAAAGCTCCGCCTAATGCGGTGTACGTTCGGTCCCATTTTTCAATTAACAGACAAACGTAAGCAGCGGCGAATATGACGATCGCTATCATCGCCTGCCACAAGACAGGCCCTTGAGAAAATTCAGACATCCTCACATCTCCCTTCCAACAGTTTGTACTAATTCTATGTTTGGCCCCATACAATGATGTTAACGGAAATATTGAATATAAGAAAGGAAAGATGCCTATGAACCCTATCAAAACGGTCAGCCAGGTTCGCGTTACATCTCCTTTATTGTCCGGACTTGTATATGCTTTGATCATGACGACGATCGGAACGCTGCTCACATCTTTGTTCTTGCTGCTATCCAACGCCCAGGAGAGCTCCATACATACGTTAACGACCATTATTCACGCCGTTTCCCTGTTTATCGGCGGATGGGTATCCGGCAAGCGCGCCGGCACCCGCGGCTGGTACTATGGCGGCATGGTCGGACTCGTGTATTTTATCCTGATCTTCCTGGTTGGCTTTCTCGCTTTTGATGCCGGTTTCAACCTGCAATCTCTGCAGCTTATGGGGATTCTGTTTGCAGCAGGCGCATTGGGTGGCATGCTGGGTGTGAACACCCGCAAATAAGACGTTTCCGTGAAGTTAACACCTTCCTCCTTCAATTGTGGTATAATATCGTAGTCCTTCATGGATATATTTCCAAATTTTAGGAGGAATCCATCTTGAGTCCCTTCGGGTCTATGACACATGCAACGGTTTACATTGTCATAACCATTTGTGCCTTCCTCATTCTAGCGGTGCGCACCAATCCTTTTACTATCGCCGGCAGCTTTGTCCAAGAGATATTTACGTCCCGTAAATATCTGCTGCATTTTACTGCGATGATCACCATACTACTTTTCAACAAAGTGGAGATGTGGATCGAAAATGGGATGAAATACCGTGCCGACTTCACGGGGGCGATTTACCGTATTGAAGGCAACTTCACCGCGAACATCCAGCATTTGTTTCACCATGATATCCTGACCTATATCAGCAGCTACTTCTACGTGGTCGTCTTTCCTGCAGTCATGATCGCATCCATTGCTCTGTACACGTATCAGAAAAACTATAAGCTTTTCTATGCGATCTGCTATGCCCTTATGTTTAACTATATGATAGCGATTCCGTTCTATCTGTTCTTTCCGGTTAACGAAGTCTGGTCGTTCCATCCGAACGTGAAGCTGCTCATCCTTGACGTATTTCCTACGTTCGAACAGGATTACAGGCCGCTGTCCGGACTCGATAACTGCTTCCCGAGCCTGCATACGTCTATCTCGGTCTCCATGGCCGTTATTGCCGTGCAGAGCCGCAGCACGTTCTGGAAGTATTTCGTGCCCTGCTCATCAGCCTTTATTATCTTCACGATCTTCTACCTCGGCATCCACTGGCTATCCGATATGTGCGCCGGCGTCATTCTGGGTGTGGTCGCTTCGAGAGTCGCGCTCCGTATCGCCGAAGATCGCCTTGTGCTTGGCGAACATGCGCTGATGCAGCCATTTAAGAAAAATGAATATTAACCGAGTCAAACAAAAAGCGAGAACCTGAGTGAAGGATCTCGCTTTTTGTTGTTATCGGACTATTCCTTTGCCGCCGCAGCGCTCTGTGTAACCGTGTTAATCGCGGAGCGGTCAAACGTCATTTTCGTTGCATCGTTGACGCGAAGCACGCAAGTGTCTTCTGTGATCTCCATAATCGTGCCATGAAGACCTCCAATCGTCACGACCTTATCGCCCTTTTTCAACGCGCCAAGCATTTGACTGCGGGTCTTTTGTCTTCTTTGCTGTGGTCGGATAAGTAAGAAGTAAAGTACGACAAACATAAGCACCAGCGGACCGTATGTATACAAATAACCTACTGCGCCAGTATTTGTTGTAGCAGCATCAGCCAATAGAAACATGGGTTCCCTCCTTTCTTAAAATCCTCTTTCATTATCATTCAGCCCATATGATTCGAAGAAGGCATCACGGAAATCGAGCAGTCGATCCTCCATGATGGCTTGTCTCACATCACGCATGAGCTGCAGTAGAAAGTGAAGGTTATGATAAGTCGTCAGTCGGATACCAAACGTTTCATCCGCTTTAATTAAGTGCCGGATATACGCCCGGCTGTAGTTTTGGCAAGTATAGCAGGTGCAATTAGGATCAATCGGACTGAAATCCTCCGCATACTTCGCATTGCGAACCACGAGACGGCCTTGGCTCGTCATACATGTGCCGTTACGGGCAATGCGCGTTGGCAGCACGCAGTCGAACATGTCAATGCCGCGAATCGCGCCCTCAATCAAGGCATCCGGTGAACCGACGCCCATTAAGTAACGAGGCTTGTTGGCAGGAAGCAGAGGCGTCGTGTAATCCAGCACTTCGTACATCAAGTGCTTAGGTTCACCGACACTGAGTCCACCAATAGCATACCCCGGGAAATCCATGGAAGTCAACTGTTCCGCGCTTAAACGGCGCAGATCTTCGTGCATGCCGCCTTGGACAATAGCGAACAAGCCCTGGTCATGCGGCCTTGCATGTGCCTTCAGGCAGCGCTCCGCCCAGCGGGACGTCCGCTCCAGTGAATTTTTCAAATAGCTGTATTCAGCCGGATACGGCGGGCACTCGTCGAAGGCCATCATAATATCGGAACCGAGCGCATTCTGAATCTCCATCGCCTTCTCCGGCGATAGGAACAGCTTGTCGCCGTTCAGATGCGATTTGAATTGAACGCCTTCTTCCGTGATTTTGCGGATGTCGCTTAAGCTGAACACTTGGAAACCGCCGCTGTCGGTCAAAATCGGACGATCCCAGTTCATGAACCTATGCAGGCCGCCGGCGGCTTTCACAAGCTCGTGACCTGGACGCAGGAAGAGATGATACGTATTGCTCAAAATGATATGAGCGTCCATCGTTTTCAATTCCTCAGGGCTCATCGTCTTTACCGTCGCCTGCGTACCTACCGGCATGAACGCCGGCGTTTCGATCACGCCGTGCGGCGTATGCACGCGCCCGAGACGCGCACCGGACTGCTTGCATGTTTTGATTGCTTCGTAAGTTACTGCTGGTGCCACTATCTTCACTTCCTATTCTAGTAAATAAACATTGCGTCGCCGAAGCTGAAGAACCGGTATTGCTCTTCGACGGCCTGGCGGTAAGCCTCCATCACATGCTCCTTGCCGGCCAAAGCACTGATTAGCATCAACAGCGTCGACTTCGGCAGATGGAAATTGGTGAGCAGCGCATCAACAACCTGGAACTGGTAGCCGGGATAGATGAAAATGCTCGTCCAGCCGGATGCAGGCTTGATGGTAACAGGCTCGCTGCTTGCGTCAGACGACTCCCTGCTCAGGCCCGCGACGGTCTCCAGCGTACGGCACGACGTCGTGCCCACGGCAACGACCCGCTTCCCGCTCGCTTTCGTGCGGTTGATCAGCTCCGCCGTCTCCGCTGCTAATTCAAAGTATTCCGCGTGCATGTGATGCTCTTCGACTTTATCTACAGACACGGGACGGAATGTTCCTAGACCCACGTGCAGCGTCACAAAGGCAATCTGCACGCCCTTGGCGCGCAGCCGCTCCAAGTAGGCTTCGGTAAAATGCAGCCCGGCTGTCGGTGCAGCCGCTGAACCTTCATGCTTCGCATAGACGGTCTGATAGCGCTCTTTCTCAGGGAGCTGCTCCTTGATATAAGGCGGAAGCGGCATAGTTCCCAGCTTATCCAAAATTTCATTGAAGATACCGGTGTAACGGAATTGCAGCACCCGCGCGCCCATCTCGCCTTCCTCCAGCACTTCTGCGGAGAGTAAAGGCTCCGAAGCCGTATCCGCGCCGATATCCGTGCCGAATACGACGACAGCGCCCTGCTTCATCCGTTTGCCTGGTTTGACCAGCGCTTCCCAGCGGTCATCGCCGAGCGGTTTGAGCAGCAAAATCTCGACCTTGGCGCCGGTATCCTCCTTCAAGCCAAAAAGCCGGGCTGGTATAACTCGCGTATCGTTCATCACGAGCAAATCCCCGGCTTCCAAATATTCAGCCAAATGCTCAAACATACGGTGCTCAATCGCCCCCGTCTGCTTGTTGAGGGTGAGAAGCCTGGACGCCGTCCGTTCTAGCAGCGGCGTCTGGGCAATTAAAGACTCTGGCAAATCAAAATCAAATGCTTGTACATCCATCTCGTCTATTCATTCCTTAGTTATGTTGACTCCAGCATAATAAGTCTGAAGTATCTTTTGATAGGTATAGCCTAATTCTGCGTAACCTTTAGCCCCCCACTGAGACATGCCCAAGCCGTGTCCATTGCCGGTTCCCCGGAAAATAAAAGATTCACCTTGTATAGGGCCTGTCGATGCCGGCATGCTTGTTCCCGGTGTTGTTGGCGCAGTCGGTGAAGTCTCCATAGGCTGAGCCTTTCCAGAAGCCCCCAGCGCTATGAGATCGCTTGGCTTCAATGTGGCTGGCTGGCTTTGTCCGCCGGATAACACATAGATGCTCTCCGCAGTTTGACTGCCGCCTGTTGTTTGTCCTGCTCCAGCAATAACAAGACCATCCGTTGCAGATGCTGTTGCTGAAGAATCGTTACCGACAGAATTACCAGTACCAGTATAACTGCCTGCCACTTCAATTTCAAACCGCGTGCTGGGCAGGCCGCCCAAGGCAGACCTGAGGGCATCCGGATATGGCACTTTCACGACGACGCCGTTCGCTTTCAGTTCCATGACCCTGCCCGACGGGCCCCGCTTGGAAATTTCCAGCGATTTCAGATCGCCGCTCACTGACACCCCAGCCGCCGCGAGCTTATTCTTGATGTCGGCCGCACTATAAGGTCCGCGTATCCAGGAATACGCATTGGACTCCGTCTCCTGACCAAGCACGAGCACCCGCTCCTTGGCCGCTAACTGGCCAATCGCCGGGTTGGCGCTGTTATCGACATAAGGAGCAAGCCGGACATTGACATTCGCCTCAGTAGCTTCAAAGTAAGCTGCACCCTCTTTATCTTTGGCACCGGTATCCTTCAAATAAACCGCTGACACATAGCCGGTACGGCCATCCGCGAGCATGACGCGATTCCAGACGGCCTTGCCCTTCTCTGCGCCCTGGTCGGGGCTCGAAACACTTCGCAAGTATGCGACCGGATTGCCCCAAACCTCGGAAGGATCTGCCGTCATGCCGCCTGCATTCGATCCAAAGACAGGCTCGATCAGCGCATTATTGTAGGTCAGCACCTCGCCTTTCGTCGCATCAACGGCTTGAATCCCGCCGGCGAACTCGCGCTGCATGCCGTAATAGGCCTGATCCAACGTCGTATCGGATACCTGTGCGATCTCATACTTATTCCCCTGCTTCAGCGCATAGGTACGCGCTGCAACCGCCTGGGCCTTGAGCGCTTCCGCCGGCCAGCCGGAGCTGAGCTCCGATCCCAGCACGCTGTACAAATACTGCTCGATCGGGAGCTCATTGATCAAGGCCAGCTTATCATGATATGCGCTCATTTCCATATCCCCGCGATAGCTGCGGTCCGCGCGTTCCTTGACAGAGATGCTGGCCGCTTTGGGATGAATCCACGTTTTCTGGTTGGCAGCACCTCCGGCAAAATGCGGAATGGCATCGGCGCCGTTCGCTGACAAGGTCACGTCCGACCTTTTCAACAAATAAGGAAGCTGTGTATTCGCTTCCACCAGCGAAACCCCGGCAGCCGCTTTCAGCGCCGTTTGCTTGACCGCATTCAGCTGATCTGCGGTTGCTTCACTGCCGACCCATACCGTATAGGTCAGCCTGCCGTTGGTGTCCTCTTGCAGCGCCACATCCGCTGTCAGCCCGGCTTGCTGATAGACGCCGGCTTGCGCAGCTGCAGCCGCTTCCGAGCTGAATGCGCCCGTCGTCCAGTGAAGCGGACCGGTTAGTACTGGCGCAGCTGCCTTCGTCTGTGCAGCCACGGTTGTGTCTTTCAACGCTTGCGCCTTGGCGCTCTCCGCTGCTTCTTTCGTCGGATAGCTGCCGTAAAAGACTTGGTACACATTTCCCCCTAGCTTCGGCCTGCTCAAGATATAACTGTCCCCCGACATTGAGGCCAGCTTCCCATATAAGGCGCGTGCAGCAGCAAAATCAACCGTTTCCAGCATCATCACACTGAACTGGTCCAAAGAGACGCGAGCCGATGTGCCGACCGTTGCCCAGATACGGGCCGCATCCGTCCCGGCATTACGCACGCCGATATCGAGTCCACTGGCAGAGGACAAAGTAACGACTGGCTCTACGAGCTTATATTTATTTGAATCTATGAAAAGAGCGACGCGAATTTCATCCGTATGTATAGCCGCATCCGCCGAAGCATGGGGCTGTTGTGGCAACGCGCCCAGCGTTAGAGCCGCTGTAGTGAGCGCAAGTATGGTCTTCGTTACCGTACGTGTAGTCCGTTTCATTCGACAAAAATTCCCCTCTTTCGTTACGTTTCTAGTAGGTTAGACTCTATGAAAGACAAGAAGTTTTGTTTGCAGGACAATAAAAAAATCTCTTGCCCGCCTTCGTTCAGCAGAGGCAAGAGATTTCATGGGTTATTTCGGTTCCGGCATCGGCAGGCCGAGATGCTGATAAGCTAAAGGTGTGACCATTCGACCGCGCGGGGTACGCTGCAAAAATCCGATCTGCAGCAAGTAAGGCTCGTAGACGTCCTCGATCGTCTGACCTTCTTCGCCGATCGTCGCCGCAATCGTCTCCAGGCCGACAGGGCCGCCTTGGAAGCTCTGAATGATCGCGCGCAGCATCTTGTGGTCGATCTCATCCAAACCGAGATCATCGACCTGGATGAGCTTCAGCGCGGTCTTGGCGATATCGATGGTGATGATGCCGTCCCCCTTCACCTGGGCAAAATCGCGTACGCGCTTCAGCAAGCGGTTCGCGATACGCGGCGTCCCGCGCGAGCGCATGCCGATCTCGCGGGCGGCTTCG
>Ga0209566_100205_pt1 | contig 61044 bp, 64 predicted proteins | sample Araplavi_mTSA_r2_2_FD_184287 | JGI IMG/M metagenome (GOLD analysis project Ga0209566, IMG submission 184287) | Arabidopsis root microbial communities from North Carolina, USA - plate scrape CL_Cvi_mTSA_r2 (SPAdes) (version 2) | ecosystem: Host-associated > Plants > Roots > Endosphere | place...
GCGTTCCCATCTCGAACACGACCGTTAAGCCCTCCAGCGTCAATGGTACTTGAACCGAAGGGTTCTGGGAGAGTAGAACGTTGCCAAGCACAGAAGAAAGCCTTTTTGAGAGAAATCTCAGAAAGGCTTTTTTGTTCTAAAATCTGAGAAAGCTAGCCCTCCATCCGCAATGTAACGGAGATGCAGGGCAGCTCTTTATTGCATATAACAGGAAGTATCCTTGCTTGTAATTTTAATTAGGCCGTTTTTGCGATAAGGGCGGAATCGAAACAGCATCCATAGCCGCGGTATCATCATCCAAAGATGAAAGATAATCAAGCAATGGAACCAAGTGCCGGGGATCCATGGATAGAGAAGCAGAAGGATAGCTAATGCGATCCAGAAGAGATGAAGCTGTACTTTGCTGACTAGTTTAATGGAGGCGTTACCTTCAGGCAAAATCCCGCACCAGAACACGCCCCATCGAAAAGTCCATCCGCGCATCGCACGGCCTATCGTAAATTGAAAGAAAATGCGAACGAGCAGCAGGTGAGCAATAACGAGTGCAGGATAACTGCAGATTACCGGAATCCAGTCCATGTATTTTAACTGATAGAGAAGTACAAGAACGAGTATTAACATATAAACCACTATTTTGTATAGCGTATGACGCATTCTTTTTAGCAGGGTGTAATTATAAATGGTAGAGTCCTTGGATAGCGATGGGTCTGAAATCGACATAATAACCTCCATATGGCCGTAGCCATAATCTTAAGCTTTTATATCGGCAAATTGATTCCAAAATATGAGTGTTTAGCTAGTTTAGGAGAAATGGGCTTCGGGTATACTAAACGATAAAGGAGTTGATGAAGCTGTATGGAGGAGAATCGGATAGGGATATGTATGATTTGTGAGCAGCAAAAAATCGGTGGGATTCGAATTCTAATGTCATTCCTATGTGATGCATGCAGTCGCGAAATGGTCAAAACCGATGTGGAAGACCAGAAGTATACTTATTATGTGAAGCAAATGAGGAAAATATTTTATCCGAGTCCGACAAAAACATATATGAATTAAAATAAAAGCTTCGTTTGGAAGCTTTTTTGTTTTTTGAGCGGTGATAATTTACTATAGGGGTATATCATGGGTTGAAGGAGTAAATACATGACAATGCCGGACAAATCGAGCGCTCCCCTATTTGAAGCGATGATAGCGCATAATCGAAGCGGTGCTTCCAGCTTTCATGTACCCGGTCACAAATCGGGAAATGGGGTTTTGAAGGAAGCGGAGCCGTTCTTACAGTCGGTCATGTCAATCGACTATACAGAAATTACGGGGCTAGATGATTTGCACCATGCGGAAGGGGCGATTCTGGAAGCGGAGCAGTTGGCGGCGGATTGTTTTGGCGCAGAGGAAACTTATTTCTTAGTTGGCGGCAGCACGGTTGGCAATTTGGCGATGATCTCGTCCGTCTGTGATCCGGATGATCTTATCTTGGTACAGAGGAATGTACATAAATCTGTAATTCATGGATTGATGCTGGCGGGGGCTAGAGCGATTTTTATATCGCCTGGGGTGGACTCGGCAAGTGGAATTGCAACAGGAGTAAGGATCGAAGACGTACGGCAGGCGTTAAGCCAATATCCGGAAGCGAGAGCGCTATTCTTGACGAACCCGAACTATTATGGGATGGGGATCGATTTGCAGCCTTTTGCAGCGTTGATGCATGAGCACGGCAAGCTGCTGCTTGTGGATGAAGCGCATGGTGCCCATTTCGGGTTCCATGAGGCATTGCCGCAATCCGCGCTGTCGAGCGGAGCAGATGCTGTGGTACAGTCCACACATAAAATGTTGACGGCAATGACAATGGGCGCCATGCTGCATGTGCAGGGGCCGCGAATTGACCGGGAAGCGATTAAACAGCGCTTAGCGATGCTTCAGAGTTCAAGTCCCTCTTATCCCATCCTGGCTTCCTTGGACTTAGCGAGAAAGAGGATGCATATAGAAGGCATACAATGGATTGAACAGGGGATAAATGTCATAAAGGCGTTCAGGGCAAAGCTGAAAGGATTAGAAACGATTGGTTTTCACTCCGAACAGTTTCCGGTTGTTCGAGGAGACGATTACTCGACTGCCGATCCATTTAAAATTAGTATCTACGATAAATCCGGATTGCTTTCGGGATCCATGCTGCAAGATCAGTTGGAGCGTCATGGATGTTTCGTGGAGATGGCAGATTCACGTCATGTCTTGCTTGTTTTTACGCCGGCATCAAATGCTGAAGACGCCAATCGGGTCTATGAAGCATTACTAAACATTAATTTTTACGTGCAATTGCAAAAGAAGGAACTTCAAGCGCCCATCACGAATATAAGTATATTACCCCCAAATTCACAAATTTCGTCGCCAATCGCCTTTAGTCAGCGGAATTTGCGCAAAACAGGGTTTCAAGATTCTGATGTAAGTTTAGTTACCGTCCAAGAGGCTATTGGAAACAGATCTGCGGAGATGGTGATTCCATACCCGCCTGGTATTCCGTACTTGTATCCTGGCGAAATCATCACCGCTTCGGTCGCAGCAGCACTGATGCAGCTGGCAGAAGGTGGTATTCGCTTCCAGGGGACAGCTTTTGGGCAGACACACAAGCTCAAGATCTACACATAAAAGAACAGATTAACTTGTACATCAAATAGATATACAGCAGCTGCAGGAGGATAGAGTGGGCGGAATATTTATTACGTTTGAGGGGCCGGATGGCTCTGGTAAAACGACCCAATTACGTAGGCTGGCGGAAACGCTGAAACAAAGTGGACATGATGTCGTTGTAACAAGAGAGCCTGGGGGAACGGCGATTAGCGACAAGGTGCGCAGCATTATTTTGGATCCGGCGCATGAAGAAATGGTTGATCAGGCGGAAGTACTGTTGTATGCGGCTTCAAGAGCTCAGCACGTACACGAGTTTATTCTGCCTGCGCTTCAGGCGGGCAAGATCGTACTTTGCGATCGGTTTATTGACGCCAGCATTGCTTACCAAGGTTATGGATTAGGCATTGATGTGGAAACAGTCAGAGCGGTGAACCGGTTTGCCAGCTCAGGCTTGCAAGCGACAAGAACGTACATCCTGGATGTACCGGTAGAAGTCAGCTTGGCGCGGCTGCACAAGCGTGCCCCTGGGCAGGATGCTGCAGGTCAACAGCTCGACCGGATTGAGCAAAAAAGTGCCGAATACCACAACCGGGTCCGTGCGGGCTTTCATCAAATCGCCGCGGAAAATCCGGAGCGTGTGTTTGTAGTGAATGCAGACCGAAGCGAAGATGAAATCGCCGCGGACATTTTAACGGAATGCAGCCGTCTTTTACAGGAACATCTTTCCGTCTAAGCAACAAGTCCATTATAGTTTATAATGAAGAGGAGGATTCACCCATGAAACTAGTCGTTGCCATTGTTCAAGACAAAGACAGTAACCGTCTCTCCAATGCTCTGATTAAAGAAGGGTTCCGTGCAACGAAGCTGGCAAGTACAGGCGGATTTTTGCGGGCAGGCAATACAACCTTCATGATCGGGACTGAAGACGAGCGGGTGCAAGAGGTTATGCAAGTGATTCGCGCCAATTGTAAAGTCCGAGAACAACTTGTCACACCAGTTTCGCCAATGGGAGGAACGACGGACTCCTACATTCCGTTTCCTGTGGAAGTTCAGGTTGGCGGAGCTGCGGTCTTTGTACTGCCTGTCGAGCGATTCGAACATTACTAGGAAGATAAGATAAGGATGGATGCAGTTTGAAAATTAACCCGGGGTGGCAGCCCATTGGAAAAAATGTCAAAGTCAACGATAATATGACTCCGCCACAGCTGGCACCCCGGAATTTCGCGGACATCATGCAGCAGCAGGACGAGAAAGTTACGCAAGAGCAGCTGACGAGGATGATGCAGCAAATTTCACTGCAGGGTGATCGTCTGGCGCGTTCGATGACGGTGCGGGAACTGCGGCAGTATAAGCTGCTGGTCAAGCAGTTTCTTGAGGAAACCGCGCGGCGCGGTGTACATTTGAGAGATACGAAGGGCTGGGATCGTCGCGGCCGTTCGAAGCGATATAAGCTTTTGGAAGAGATTGATCAGGAACTGCTGGCGATGGCGGATGAGATGCTGGAGACCGAGCAGGGACGAATCGATATTTTGCAGAGAATCGGAGAAATCCGAGGTATGCTGATTAACTTGTTATTCTAGGAGTCGACTTATATGTCCTTTCAAGCAATCCCCGGACAGGCAGCAGCCAAGCGGTTGCTGCAAAACGGGCTGCGGCAGGACAAGCTGTCGCATGCTTATATTTTTAGCGGGCCTGTAGGAACAGGCCGTTCCGAGATGGCGTTGGCGTTGGCCAAAGCGGTCTACTGCAAGAACGGGATTGATGATGCTTGCGGTGAATGTTTGGAGTGCCGCAAAGTGGAGCATCGGAATCATCCCGATCTGCATGTCGTCGAGCCGGAGGGCGCATCTATTAAGATCGAGCAAATCCGTGAGCTGCAAAAAGAATTCGCTTACCGGGCAACAGCATCCGGAACCAAAATTTACGTGCTGCACCGCGCAGAGAAAATGACCGTGCAAGCAGCGAACAGTCTGCTCAAGTTTCTGGAAGAGCCGACATCGAAGGTCATCGCCATTCTGATTACGGAGAATGGGAATGCGCTGCTGCCTACAATTCAATCACGTGCACAGTGGATCAATTTTACGCCGCTGCCGCGCGAGGAGATGGTGCTGGCGCTGCTGCAGGAGGGGCATCCGGCCGCTTTGGTGCAACCGGCGGTGCATTTGACAGCCGGGCTGCAGGCAGCCCGGGAGCTGATTGCTGCAAATTGGTTTGCAGAAATGAGAAGCGTAGTGTTACAATTAGCGAAGGAGACGCTGACACGTTTCCCTTCTTCTATAATTACAATTCAGCATAAGATTGTAAGAACAGAACTGGCGGATCACATGGCAAGCCTCTTTGACTTGCTGATGCTCTGGTTTAAAGATATGGTGCAGCTGCGCCTGGAGCGCAGGGACAAGCTTGTTTATAACGACCAGCTGGATTGGATGAGTTCCCTTGCTTTCAGCCGGGACGTTGCCGATTGGGTTCGCATGATGGAACAAGCAGTAGATCTGCAAAAACGTCTACGCTTTAACGCCAATTCACAGCTAGTTATAGAGAAAATGCTCGTGGAGATGCAGGGGGTGTAAGATGTATTCGGTAGTTGGCGTCCGCTTTAAAAAAGCGGGGAAAATATATTATTTCGATCCCATCGATTTGCCTATAGAGAAAGAAAGCGCCGTAATTGTAGAAACTGCACGCGGAGTAGAATACGGTAAGGTTGTCGTTGGTAAGAAGAGTGTTAGAGAGAATGATGTCGTGCTTCCATTGAAGAAAGTGATACGGATCGCAGATCATGCTGATGCCGATTTAGTGGAAGAGAATAAGAAAGCAGCCAAAGATGCGTTTCAGACGTGCCAGGAGAAGATCAAAGACCACAATCTTAAGATGAAGCTCGTGGACGTTGAGTATACATTTGACCGCAATAAAATTATTTTTTATTTTACCGCAGAAGGACGGGTGGATTTTCGCGAGCTTGTGAAAGATTTGGCCAGCATCTTCCGTACCCGAATCGAATTAAGACAAATCGGCGTGCGCGATGAAGCGAAGATGCTCGGCGGAATTGGCCCTTGCGGCCGTATTCTATGCTGCTCCTCGTTTTTGGGTGATTTCGAACCGGTTTCCATCAAAATGGCGAAAGATCAGAATTTATCCCTGAATCCGACCAAGATTTCGGGGTTATGCGGCCGATTGATGTGTTGCTTGAAATATGAGCACGATAATTATGAAAGTGCTAAGGATTCACTGCCGACCGTAGGCAAACAGGTGATCACCTCATACGGGAACGGAAAAGTGCTCGGTCTGAATTTAGGTGACCGCACAGCGAAAGTTCAACTGTTTGATCTCGGCAAAGTGTTGGATTTACCTTTCGATGATGTAGTAGAGCAAGAGTAGAGGCTTATAATCCGCTAAAAGCGCTGAGGCGTAAGCAAGGGACGGCACTAGAGGTGAGATCGTGGAGAAACAGGACATTTTCGAACAGATGGATGGTATCGAAGAACGAATGGGCGCCACTTATGTAGAGCTAGGGGCCTTGAAGCAAAGAGTTATTGCGCTCATCGAAGAAAACAAGCGGCTAAGCATTGAGAACCAGCAGCTGCGCAAGCTCATCCGGCAAGAGGAAGTGCCTGTCGCGCAGCAGCCCGCAGGAGAGATCAAGGAGCCTGTACCGGCGGCTGTCGGTGCTGGTTACGATAACCTGACTCGTTTATATAATGAAGGTTTTCATATTTGCAACGTGTACTACGGCCACCTTCGAACTGAAGGAGATTGCTTGTTCTGCTTGTCGTTTTTAAATAAATAAGGAAGACTTGACCGTAAGGGTTTTTGCCTTACGGTTTTTTTCGATAATGAGACCCGAAAGGAATGGACACACAATTCGTATGAAGCAAGTTCCTCTATTACCGACTGAGCGGATTGACGATTTATTAACACATGATCTAAAAATCATTCAAAGCGAACAGGTGTTCAGCTTCTCGCTGGATGCCGTATTGCTCGCCCGATTCTGCAGTGTTGGGCCCCGCGGACGAATGATTGACTTATGCACAGGCAATGGGGTCGTGCCTTTATTGCTCACGACGAGAACGCGCGCCAAGATTTGGGGTGTTGAAATACAGGAAAGATTGGCCGATATGGCGGTTCGGAATGCGCTTCTGAACGGCTTGGAGGAACGGCTCCATATGATTCAAGGAGACCTCAAGACCATTGCCCAAACATTGGGACATGGGCAGTTCGATGTCGTGACCGTGAACCCGCCTTACTTACCTGTACCGAACGGCGAGCAAAATGTGAATGAGCACATTGCGGCAGCGCGGCATGAGATTCATTGCACATTGGAAGATGTGATTGCCGCGAGCGCGAAACTGGTCAAATCCGGAGGAAAAGTTGCCATGGTCCATCGGGCTACACGTTTGATCGATATCTGTTACCTGATGAGGCAGTACCGGATCGAGCCGAAACGAATTCGTTACGTGCATGCGCGGGCACAGGAAGAAGCGATGATGGTGTTGATCGAAGGCATGAAGGATGGCAAGCCCGAAGTGCGGACATTGGCTCCGCTGATCGTCTATGACGAACATCAAACTTACTGTAAGGAGTTACAGGAAATCTACTACGGGGGCAGAACCTCGCTGAAATAAGGCGGTGAAATACTCGCCAAGCTAAGTGTAGAGCGCAGAGCAAAATGAGCATTGCGCAGTGCTCTTGAACAAGGAGGATGGTTCGACTGAATGAACCGCAAGTACAAAAAAGTTACCGGGATGTCGCAGACGGCGTAGGCACGCTGTACCTCGTCGCGACGCCGATCGGCAACCTGGAAGACATGACCTTCCGTGCCATTCGCACGCTGAAGGAAGTGCATCTCATTGCCGCGGAGGACACGCGGCAAACGCGCAAGCTGCTGACGCACTTCGAAGTCGCAACGCGACTCGTCAGCTATCACGAACACAACAAGCAGGCAAGCGGACCGGAGCTCGTCCGCTTGCTGCTTGAAGGCCAGAGCATCGCGCTAGTCAGCGATGCAGGCCTGCCGGCCATCTCCGACCCAGGTTATGACCTGGTGCGGATGGCCGTAGAGCAAGGGGCGCCGGTGGTCCCGATCCCCGGCGCCAATGCGGCCTTGTCGGCGCTTATCGCCTCCGGCCTGCCGACAGAGCGCTTCACCTTCGTTGGTTTTCTCCCCAGAGAGAAAAAGGATCAGACGAAGGTGCTGGAAGAGCTGCAGCTGGCGCAAGGCACACTGCTGTTCTATGAGTCGCCGCACCGCGTAGACAAAACACTTGCCCGCATGGCGGAAGTGTGGGGGGCGGAGCGCCGGGTGTGCCTCGCCCGCGAGCTGACGAAGCGGTACGAGGAGTTCGTCCGCGGCACGATCGCGGAGTGCCTTGCGTACCTCGAGGAGCATCCGCCGCAGGGCGAGTACTGTTTGATCGCCGAGGGCGTATCGGCAGAGGCGGCCAAAATGGCCGCGGCTGGCTGGTGGGAGCCGCTGACGCTGAGCGAGCATGTGGCGCACTATGAACAGCAGGGCAGTGACAGGAAAGATGCGATGAAGCTGGTGGCGGCTGATCGCGGCTTGTCCAAGCGGGATGTATACAATGCGTTGATTGAGCGTTAATTCTATGAAATGAGGGGGAATGGAGAACGATCGTCTTCTCAATCCCCCTCTCCTATACATATCCACCAACTGCAGGAAGGACAGGGAACAAAAGGGTCCGGACAAAAAAAGATCTCTAATCCGTGGCCATGGCCAACAAATTAGAGATTAGAGGAGATATGAAAAAGGTTAGAATTACCATAAGGAATAGTGCTACTTCTATTATATACTATTTTTCTTATTTTGTCACAGGTGTTGGCATCTCACTTAAACAAATATGGCAAACAATTTTTCCCTTGAAGTAAGTAACATTCTCGGCGTTGCCGCAGAAGATACATGCCGGCTCATATTTTTTAAGCATGATGCGCTCACCATCTACATAAATTTCCAGTGCGTCCTTCTCGCCAATACCCAGCGTGCGGCGAAGTTCGATTGGAATAACAACACGTCCCAATTCGTCAACCTTTCTAACAATACCAGTGGATTTCATCATATATAAAGTCCCCTTCCAATTTTATAAAATTTTTATCAATATCGTCATCATTCGACAAAAGTTGTTTGTTTTAATGATACCAACCATTCCCAAAATAGTCAACCCAATTTTCTCGATTTTATACATGGGCTAACGAAAATTTTACATTCTTGTAACATTTGTTGAAACGCTGAGAACCCTTGTGGTATAAGGTTTTGTAAGTAATATCTTACAGGGTTGGCAGCAAAAACCCGGAAGTGGAACTGGCTAATTAACATGTTAATTAAGTGTTAGAATTGGAAGTTGAGTGTCGACACGATTCGACAAGTGATGTCGAAATGGCAAGGGTTTGTGTCGAAATCATAAAAGAAAGGTAGTGAGATGATGAAAGAAGAGAAAGTATTTAAAGACCCGGTCCATAAGTATATTTATGTGCAGGACAAGACAATTTGGGATTTAATCAATACCAGAGAGTTTCAGCGGCTCCGCCGTATCCGGCAGTTGGGTACTTCTTATTTGACTTTTCATGGTGCCGAGCACAGCCGTTTTTCCCACTCCTTAGGCGTTTATGAAATTACCCGTAAAATCATCTCCCAATTCGAGCGCAATCATTACGAGGGATGGCCGCAAGAGGAGCGCCTGCTCTGTTTATGCGCTGCTTTACTGCATGATTTGGGACATGGTCCGTTTTCTCATTCGATTGAGAGTGCATTCGGAACGAAACATGAGGATTGGTCCTGTAAAATTGTGCTAGGCGATACGGAAGTAAACCGTGTGCTGAGCGAGGTCTCGCCTGACTTCCCGAAGAAGGTCGCCGGTGTGATTTGCAAATCTTATCATGAAGAAATCGTGGTCAGCCTGGTTTCCAGTCAATTGGATGCAGACCGTATGGATTATTTGCTGCGGGACGCCTATTTTACAGGCGTGAACTACGGCACCTTCGATCTCGAGCGAATTTTGCGCGTCATTCGCCCTTACAAAGGGCACATCGTGGTCAAAGAAAGCGGGATGCATGCAGTCGAGGATTACTTGATGTCCAGATATCAAATGTATTGGCAGGTGTATTTCCATCCGGTTACGCGAAGCGCTGAGATTTTGCTGCATAAAATTTTCGCCCGGGCCAAACATTTATACGAGGACAACTATCGTTTCTCGTTCATGGTGGACCCGATTCTCCACTTGATTCAAAACAAGTTGTCGCTGGAAGACTATCTTCTGTTGGATGAGTCTGTCATGCAGACGATGTTGACGTTTTGGTGCTCGGAGAGCGACCCGATCCTTGTCGACCTGTGCAGACGCTTTTTAGACCGTAAGCTTTACAAATACAGTACCTTTGAAGAGTCCAGCAATAAAAGAGTCATCCAGCGCATGGAGCAGGCGATGCGGGAGGCCGGTTTTGACCCGATTTATTATATGGAAATTGATTTCCCGTCCGATCTTTCCTATGATGTGTATCGTCCGGGAGAGAGTGATGAGAAACTGCCGATTTTGCTGCTCGATCATCGGGAGCATTTGACGGAGATTACCCACAAGTCCGAGATCGTCCGCTCGATTAGCGGCATCCATATGGGAGCGCACCATATCTATTACCCGGAGGAGCTGCAAGAGAGGTTGAATGCGACCGTATATGCGGATTTATGGGCACTGCTAGGGGAGCAACTTTAACTTACATATATAGAAGGAGAAAACCATGCTTACGGATTCACACACACATCTAAATGCGGAACAATTTAATGAAGACCGAGAAGAAGTGATTCAAAGAGCTTTGGAAGCCGGCGTTACCCGAATTGTGAATGTCGGTTTTAATCGGGAGACGATTCCGAGCTCGATTGCACTTGCGGAGCAATATGACTTTATTTATTCAACAGTAGGCTGGCACCCTGTAGATGCGATCGATATGCAACCTGGAGATTTGGCATGGATCGAGGAGCTCTGCAAGCATGAGAAAGTGGTCGCGATTGGCGAGATTGGGCTCGATTATTATTGGGATAAATCGCCTAAAGATGTCCAGCAGCGTGTATTTCGCGATCAAATCCGTTTGGCGCGCAAGCTGGGCATGCCGATCGTGATCCATAACCGTGACGCGCATCACGATATTATCCAGATCTTGAGGGAGGAGAAGGCGGCGGAGGTCGGCGGCATCATGCATTGCTTCTCCGGCAGCTGGGAGACGGCCAAGCAATGTTTGGATATGAATTTCCATATCTCCTTCGGCGGACCGGTTACGTTCAAGAACGCCAAACAGCCCAAAGAGGTGCTGGCCCAGGTTCCACTGGACCGGCTGCTCATTGAGACTGATGCGCCCTATTTGACTCCGCATCCATTCCGCGGCAAACGCAATGAAACGTCTTATGTGCGCCTCGTGGCCGAGACGGCCGCGGAAATTCGCGGGCTGACTTTGGAGGAAATTGCCGAAATTACGACGAATAATGCGATCCGCTTATTGGGACTCGCGTAGCACCGCGGCTTGGAACTTGCGCTTGAGCACGATGCGGCTGATGAAGGATACGAAGGCCAGCCCGGCGATAGGCACGAGTACATAGATCGGCGAGGAGCGTATCAGCAGCGGGATGGCCAGCACGCAGGTCTGCGCAAGCAGCACGTACCAAATAATGAAGGCCAGCGCGCTCGGTTTAGCGTTCACATTTAGCGGATACATCTCCAGCCAGAACGTATAGCGGTGTGCACGTGCCAATCCTGACATTTGAAAGATCGTGATCAGCAGGGTGACACCGAAAATGACAGCTCGTACCGGGTCACTGCTGGACACCAGGATCGCAATGCCGCCAATGAGCGTGACGCGCATGACGATGGCGAAAAGCTCCGTGCGCAGCAGCGTTGCGGTATACAAATATAAGTAGGTTGCATCCTGCTTAAAAGGAATCCACGTCGTGACCCCGCTGATCCAGCTTCGGCGGGTTATTCGCGTTCCCAATTGCGGCACATCCGTGAACCAGTTGAAGAACGCGTACAATCGCGCCTGCTGCTGCTTCTCTTTTTGAATCAGATAATCCCATCCGATGAGGAATCTATCGATCGCTCTGCTCATGGCAAGCCAGATGAGAATAAGAAGCAGCACGGTGCCGCTGGCCCACAGCAGGTTGACTTGGAACTGCAAGTATACGGCCGATATTGTGCCGAGCCAGCGAAAGATGACGGAGCCTCGCCTCCAGCGCTCGTCAACGAAGCGGCTTTCCTGCCAACTGCCAAGCAGATTGGCGACTTTGACGAGCAGAAGCAGGGCGATCATCAGCCAAACCGGCGGGGCGGCGTCTCCTGTGCAATGGTGATATAGAGGCCAGAGCACGATACCCGCGATAAGCGTCCAACAAATCTGAAGCGTAAAGCTGTAAGTGAGTGCTTTGCGAAAGTACGCGCTCATGTCATGCTCAATCCGCAGCAAAAACATGCGGTCCGCCTGACGCAGCAAGGTGCGAATGGAACTGGCGGCAAGCGGTGGCACGAGCAGCAAAAGCGCGATCCAGATATACGGATAATTTGTCGGAAGACGCTGTAAAACGTTCGCATAATAATAGGAAGAAATAATGACAAGAAACAGCAGGAAGCCGAGAAAATTGCTGCGCGCCGCATACTGCCAATAGCCCATGGATTCCTTTATATAACGCTGAAATCTTTGCTGCCATAAAGTGGTTGTGTCGAACTGTGATGGGTTCATGTCTGCCTCACCTGCCCGCGTCCTGCACAAGGTGATAGAAAATGTCATCCAGTGACGCTTGCTGGAGCCCGGTTTGGATCCGCAACTCGCCTAAACCGCCTTGCGCAACCATGTGGCCTTTGTGCAAAACGACAAAGTTGTCGCAATACTTTTCGATAGTTGACAAAATGTGCGAAGATATGAGGAAGCTGGCGCCTTTCCGCTTCATGGTTACCATCAGTTCCAGCAAGGAACGAATCGCTAACGGATCCAATCCGAGGAATGGCTCGTCAATGATATATAAGGCGGGTTCAATGAGAAAAGCGTTCATAATCATTACTTTTTGCTTCATGCCTTTGGAGAGTTGGCTGGCGAAGCTGTTCAGCTTGTCTTTCATTTGAAACTCTTCCAGAAGTGAAGCGGATCTTGATAAATACTCGTCCTTGGACAGTCCGTAAGCCATGGCCGTCAGTTCCAGATGCTCTTTGATCGTCAGCTCCTCGTATAACTCAGGACTCTCAGGTACATAAGCGTAAGCGGCGCGATAAGGAATCGGCTCTTCTGCCAACGTGAGGCCGTTTACCTGGATGCTCCCTTTTTGCGGTCTGAGGAGACCGAGTATGTTTTTGATCGTTGTACTTTTGCCTGCCCCGTTGAGTCCGATTAACCCCAGCATTTCGCCTTGGCGGATGGCAAAAGAGAGGTTATGAAGAACAGGTTTGCCTGGTAAATAACCTCCGAAAAGAGAGTCAATTTGTAAAATGGGTACCACGTCATCGCCTCCCCGATTAGTCATTATTTGGAATTTTTTGAGGGTAGTTAACCAATTTTATTATAAACAAATTCACATTCTAATCATAATTTTAGTGTACTATTCGCAATATTTAGAGATAATTGGAGCTTTCAGGAGAAAAACGTACAGATGGGCAATATTTATTGCCTAAAATGTCCATAATTACTGAATTTCGTTCTTTTTAACGGGCATCAATCCCTTTACAGGTTAAGATTTACAGCGTAATATACTTTTCATAATAACTTAATAGCCAATTTGCCAAATTTCCATTCGCTGAGTCCCATAACAGGGAACGGGGGAACCGACTGTAAGCTGCCGATACGTATGTAATCGCGGTGAACAGATTGAGTATTAGGGGTGAATCTTGGTGCTTGCTTCACGCAAGCATCGGGTAGGGCGACTCTCACGTCCGAATCCGTCAGCTAACCTCGTAAGCGTCTAAGAGGGTAACGATTGTCGTGCTATTTGTATTTCACATGCAAACTAAGCCACGGGAAGAGTCCTTCTTTCCGCGGCTTTTTCATATTTCTGAGGAATGATACAGCCACGGGCGCAAAGGATGATGAAAGAGCAAAGGGGGTGGAACAACCAGGGGAGCCGGAATCTTGCTGTGCTGCTACTGGGCAAACTCCGCTGAAAAGCTGGAGTACATCAACTTAAGTTATTAAAAAAACCTTAGTCGCGTCAAACTTAATCATGCGTAACTCTCGACGGCGGGGCTTTGAAGGAGGACCGAAGAAGTGGGCAGTATCTCGATTATGGAGACCCATGTAAAACGATCATCCAGCATGTCCTTCGCATTGCGATGGAAGCATGAAAACATGCGTTTGATATTAAGCTTAGCTGTGATTTCAATCGCGATGACTTTCATGTTTTTGGTGTTGTTGTACGGTACGGCTACCAAGAGCGTATCCGTGGTTGTGAATGGACAAGAAACCGTTGTACAAACAAAGCAATGGGTCCTGCAACGCCTACTGGATGAACAAGCCATTAAAATTGGTGAACACGATCAAATCTCTGCAGCATTGAACACACAACTCAAGGGTGGAGAAAAAATAGTTATCGATCATGCATCGCCGATTCAACTGACTGCTGATGGAAAGACCACAACTGTTTACACAACTGCAAGAACGGTCGAAAGTGCATTGCAAGATTTACATATTGCACTTGGGGAGAATGACCGCATTACTCCCGAACCGACAGCGTCTCTGCAATCCGGCGATGAAATTAAAGTCGTTCGTGTGACCAAAGAGACCGAAGAAGAGAAGGAAACGATTGCGTTCGCTACGGAGAAGAAATCCGACGCATCGATTCTCAAAGGCAAGGAACAGATTGTTCAAGAAGGTAAAGAAGGCGTTAAGCTGAAGAAGAAAGAAAAGACTTTCGAAGACGGCGTGCTCGTCTCCGAAGCAGTTGTGGGCGAAGAAGTACAAAGCGCAAGTGTCAATAAAGTGGTTGCTGTCGGCACGAAGAACCCGGTCGTCGCACTTTCGGCGTCGTCTCCGAGTGTGGAGGAGATCTCCAAGAACGGTGTGAAGTTCGGATATAAACAGATCCTGAACAATGTGAAGCTGACCGCTTATTCGGCGGGAGCGGAATCTACAGGAAAAGCAGAAGGCGCTCCTGGGTTTGGTAAAACATACACAGGAACGACGGTCACAGAAGGCAGAACGATCGCCGTAGATCCCAAGGTGATTCCATTGGGTTGGTGGGTCTATATCGACGGCGTCGGCTTCAGACGCGCTGAAGATATCGGCAGCGGTGTGAAGGGCCAGATGATTGACGTTTACTATGAAGATGAAGGATATGCGAATAGATTTGGTACGAAGCAAGGCTATACGGTCTATGTTGTTGGACCGACGAAGCCGACGCAAAACTAACGAGTAAATGACGGACGGATCGGGTAGAATGAAGCTATCTGGTGCGCCGTCGCCGTGGAAGAAGAGGAGCCCCCTCTTCTTTTTCTGCGTTTGGGTAAGCAATTGCGCATGCTGTCAATTGAACGGGCTAGGATTGGAAAGGGATTAGAGAAAGGGACAGGATATGTTATGATAAAAGAAGTTATCGTCGTCGAAGGCAAAGACGACACAGTGGCCATCCGGCGAGCTGTCGAAGCCGATACGATTGAAACCGGCGGGTCGGCGATCGGACAGGCGGTGCTGAAGCGGATTGCGCTTGCGCAGCAGCGCAGGGGCGTTATTATTTTTACGGACCCGGATCACGCCGGAGAGCGGATCCGCAAGATTATTGCAGCAAAGGTGCCTGGCTGCAAGCATGCCTTTATTACGCAGGAGCAGGCTGCGTACAAGGGCGATATCGGCGTCGAGAACGCGTCGCCGGAGACCATCAGGCAGGCGCTGGCAAGCCTGCGTACAGAGTACGACGGCGCCGTCACGATGCTGACGATGGAAGATTTGATCGCCGCAGGGCTCATCGTGCACCCGCAGGCAGCTTCCCGCCGGCTGCAAGTGGGCAACGCGCTCGGCATCGGGTATTGCAATGGCAAGCAGTTCTTCAAGCGCTGCGCGATGTTCCAAATTACGCGGGAAGAGTTCGAGGCGGCCATAGAGGGGCTGGACCTGCATACGGCAACAACCGAACATTAATTGAGCTTCGGAAATTTAGAAATTAAAGAGGATAATGAACATGACGATTTCGAACCGCATCACACCGGAAGACGTGGCGACGCCGAGCAAGACGAAGGAAATCTTGAAACGGCACGACCTTGTGCTGAAAAAAAGCCTGGGTCAGAACTTCCTGATTGACCACAATATTTTGAATAAAATCGTGTCCGCCGCTGAGCTCGGACCCGACAAAGGCGCGCTGGAGATCGGCCCCGGCATCGGGGCGCTCACCCAGCAGCTGGCCAAGCTGGCCGGACGCGTCCTGGCCATCGAGATCGACCAGCGTCTGCTGCCCATTCTGGCCGAGACGCTGGAACCTTACCCGCATGCCTCCGTGGTGCATGGCGATGTGTTAAAACAAGATCTGCCGGACTTGTTCCGGCAGCACTTCACAGGCGTAGATGGCGTCAGTGTCGTCGCCAATCTGCCCTACTACATCACGACGCCGATTATCATGAAGCTTCTCGAGGAGAAGCTGCCGCTCGACAATATCGTCGTGATGATTCAAAAAGAGGTGGCCGACCGCATGGCAGCCCGCCCCGGGACCAAAGATTACGGCAGCTTGAGCATCGCCGTACAGTTCCATTGCGAGGCCGAGCTTGTCACCATCGTGCCCCGCACCGTGTTCGTGCCGCAGCCGAACGTCGATTCTGCTGTCATCCGGCTGCGAGTGCGCAAAACCCCGCCGGTCGATGTGGCGGATGAAGCCTTCTTCTTCGAAGTCGTCCAGGCATCCTTCGTCCAGCGGCGCAAAACGATCTATAATAACCTCGGGGCACGGTTCTTCTCCAAGGAGACCAAGAGCGAGCTGGAAGCGATTCTGCTCGCCTGCGGGATCGAGCCTCAGCGCAGAGGAGAGACGCTGAGCATGGAGGAGTACGCGCGCCTGTGTGCAGCCCTTCAGGCGCACGGCTGCAAATAAACCCGCACCAAATGCCCAGTCCCGCCATAGGATATGCCTAGGAGGGGATTGTGCGATGAGGCAAGGAGACTTTGTAACACGTAAATCCTACGGCGGCGACGTCATCTTCAGAATCGAGCGGATCGAGCAGGTCAAAGCCGTGCTGCGCGGTGTGGATTACCGGCTCCTCGCGGACGCGCCTTTGACGGATTTGACGTCCGCCGGACGTGCCGGCGAGCTGGATTATCCGCGGTCGGAAGAGCCGCAGTACCGCGAATCGCTGCGGCGATTGGCTGTATCCCAAGCAAGCGTGCAGGAGAAGAATCAGATCTCCCTTTCTCATAATCAGAAAGCGAGTCCCAGCTATTTTGAAGTGCCAGGCAAAGTGCTTCATTTGGACGGGGATCCGACGTATTTGCGTAAAAGCATGCAGCTTTACGGAGAATTACGCGTGCCGGCCGAGGGCTATTACATTCCGGAGCCGCAGATGCCGGAAGCGCTGTACAGACTGCTTCCGCAAGTGAAACCGGATATCGTCGTCATCACCGGTCATGACGGCATCTTGAAGCACCGCAAAAGAGGGGAGCTTCACAGCTTAAGCAGCTACAAAAATTCGCAGCATTTCGTCAATGCGGTTCAGATTGCCAGGCAGTATGACCGCAATCGCGATTCCTTGATTATCGTGGCCGGGGCCTGCCAGTCGCATTATGAGGCTTTGCTGCGAGCCGGGGCCAACTATGCGAGTTCGCCTGCGCGCGTCCTGATCCATGCCTTAGACCCGCTGTGCATTGCCGCAAAACTGAGTTATACGTCCGTGAAGGAAACGATCTCGATGCTCGATATCGTCGATCTCACTGTGACCGGATTAGAAGGGCTGGGCGGCGTCGAGACACGCGGGAGCTACCGCATGGGGGTGCCGGGCATTCAGCACGTGGAAAGCTATGAATGAGCAAGAATGAGGTTCTGACACCTACAGAGAGCGTTCGAAGGAATGGAGATCGAGCGCCCTCTATAGGTGTTTTTGTTGTGCAAGGAAAGAAAGTGAAAAGCGTGAATAATTTGTGAGCTTCAGTGACAACCTGTAAGAGGAGCAACCAAAAAAAATAGGCGTTTTTTCCGTTGACAACATATTTGTCATACTGATATAATATTTGATCCAATTTGACAAAAGAGCCAGGATCGGTTATAATTAACAAGGAAAGAGGTGGTAGTTGACAATGGCAAAAAATGCGCTGTTGGAAATCAAACGCAGTTTGGAGCCCCACGTCGGGCAGAAAATCATGTTGAGAGCAAATGGTGGCCGTCGAAAGACCATCGAGCGTTCCGGTGTTTTAGAAGAAACCTACCCTTCTGTATTTATTGTGAAATTGGATCAAGAGGCACACGCCTTCAAGCGAGTATCCTATAGCTACGCCGACATCCTGACAGAATCCGTTGAAGTTACCGTTTGTAATGACGACGGGCAAGTCCGAATCACCTATATCCAACATTAACGTACAGCGTTTAATATGAGCAGGCCCGATGGGCCTGCTTTTGCTTTGCATGGAAACGCCGGCGGGGCGGCATACTAAGCTCACATCGACAGATGAAGATGAGGAGGCGATAGTGATGGGTCGCAGAAGAAGTGTCATGTCGGAAAGTTTCAAGTATGAGCTGGCTAAGGATTTGGGTTTCTATGACGTCGTCCAGCGTGAGGGCTGGGAGGGTATCCGGACGAAGGATGCCGGCAATATGGTCAAGAGGGCAATCCAGATCGCAGAGGAACATCTGGCTAAGCAGCAGATGACGCAGACGCCTGCAAGCTATACACAATCCGGCGCTCAGCAGGGCGGTTACGGGCAAAGCTACAACCAAGGGGGATATAGACCATCCCCGCCAATGACAAGCGGTTCGCAAGCCGCTTATCCGTCAGGAGCGTATAATGTCAATGCGTCATTTCCCTATCAAAATCAACCGCCTGCTCAGGGGATGAACACGATGCCGGCAGGCAATGAGCAAACATCACAGGACGCCTCGCGCCCTTCGTACAGCTAAAGCGGAAGCTTTAGCTTTTCTTTTGCGCTTTTGTTATAATATTTTAACGGCAAAACGAGCAAAAGAAGGTGAAACAATGAAGATTTTCGAAAAGGCACCGGCCAAAATCAATTTATCCCTGGATGTTCTACATAAAAGAGAAGACGGTTACCATGAAGTGGAGATGGTCATGACGATGGTCGACCTGGCTGACCGCATTGAAATGCAGGAGCTTCCTCGCGACACAATCATCATTTCCAGCCAAGCGGGCTATATCCCGCTCGACGAGAAGAACCTGGCCTTTCAAGCGGCCCGTTTGATCAAGGATCGATATGATGTGAAGCAGGGCGTTTACATCCATCTGGACAAGAAGATCCCTGTAGCCGCAGGCCTGGCGGGGGGCAGCAGTGACGCTGCCGCAACGCTGCGCGGCTTGAACCGCCTCTGGCAGCTGAACATCCCGATGAAGGAGCTGCAGGAGCTGGGCGCAGAGCTGGGCTCGGACGTGCCTTTCTGCGTAACGGGGGGGACAGCGGTAGCAAGAGGCCGCGGAGAAAAGCTGGAGCCGATCGCTTCGCCGCCACAGTGCTGGGTTGTGTTAGCCAAGCCGCCGATCAATGTATCGACATCGGAGATTTATGGAAAGCTGAATGCCCGGGGCATCAAGCGTCATCCGTCTACAGCGAACGTGCTAGAGGCGATCCGCGAGAAGCAGTTCGACCAGCTCTGTGACGAGCTCGGCAATGTTCTCGAGGAAGTGACGCTGGATCTGTACCCCGAGGTTCGCCACTTGAAGGAATGCATGCAGAAGCTCGGCGCAGACGGCGTGCTGATGTCGGGCAGCGGTCCGACCGTGTTCGGGCTTGTTTCCAAAGAGGCGAAGGTACCGCGTATTTATAATGGACTTCGGGGTTTTTGCAAAGACGTTTACGCGGTGCGCATGCTAACGTAAAAGATGCTTGGTCAAAAGAGCCCCCGGAGGGCTCTTTTTTTCTTGTGAAACTTGACATGTTAAATTTATGTAAAGTTCATGTGAACATATTTTTCATGTGAAGCTTGAAAGAATACGTATAAAAATGGTATATTTTCATTATATTATTCGGATTTAGGGGGTTAGTGCGATGAAAAAGTTGAAAAGGAGCGCTAGGCTGGTGGAAATGACGCAGTACTTGTTGTTTCGCCCCCATTCGTTAATTCCTTTAACGACTTTTGCCGAACGTTACAACTCTGCTAAATCGTCGATTAGTGAAGATTTGGCCATCATCAAAGAAGTGTTCGAAGAGGAAGGCGTAGGCGAACTGCATACGTTAGCAGGAGCGGCGGGCGGTGTTAAATTTACACCGAAGATGCCGAAAGAAGCATCGCTTCAATTTATTCAGAATCTGTGCACACAGCTGGAGCAGCCTGAACGAATTTTGCCTGGCGGCTACTTGTACATGTCCGATATTATGGGGCAGCCTCATTATTTAAATGAAATCGGTAAAACGTTTGCAAGCGCTTTTGCCGGTCAAGATATTGATGTGATTATGACGGTGGAAACGAAGGGGATTCCACTTGCCTATGCTACAGCTACTTACATGAACCTGCCGGTTGTCGTTGTCCGCAGGGATACGAAGGTAACGGAAGGCTCTGCAGTTAGCATTAACTATGTGTCGGGTTCCAATAAACGGATTCAGACAATGTCGCTGGCCAGACGCGCCTTGAAGGAAGAATCCAAAGTATTAATTATTGATGATTTTATGCACGTAGGTGGTACAATTCATGGTATGATGGACTTGCTCACGGAGTTCAAAGCCACCGTTCAAGGCGTTGGCGTGTTTATGGAGTCCTGCGAAGTGGAAGAGCATCTGATTGAACACTATGTATCGCTGGCCAGACTGCATGGCGTCGATTCGAAGACGAAACAAATTACTGTGCAACCGGGCAACTATTTTGACAATTAGAAAGGGGATGCGTAAATGATGGAATTTATTTCAACTCAAGCGGCTCCTGCTGCGATTGGTCCTTACTCGCAGGCAGTGAAGCTGGGCAACCTGCTGTTCACTTCCGGGCAAATCCCGCTCGGTCCTGACGGCGTGCTTGTGGAAGGCGGAATTAAGGAGCAGGCGCATCAAGTGTTCGCTAATTTGAAGGGCGTCCTGGAAGCTGCGGGCACTGACTTTGGTCATGTAGTGAAGGCCACTGTGTTCTTGAAAGATATGAACCAATTCGGCGAGCTGAATGAGATTTATGCTTCGTATTTCGGCGATCACAAACCGGCCAGATCTACGGTCGAAGTGGCTCGATTGCCTCGCGATGTATATGTCGAAATTGAACTAATCGCAGAGATCCCTGTCGAAATTTAACGGATTCATAAATAAAGTTTTAATTTATAGAAATTTTCAAAAAAATAAGAAGGAATTTGCCCTAAAATGTGGAATTATACACCCAAGTCTCAGCGATGGAAAAAGGTGGTGAACACAAAGTGCAAATTACAGATGTTAGACTTCGTCGAGTGAATTCCGAGGGGAGAATGAAGGCGATTGCTTCCATTACCATCGACAACGAGTTTGTTGTTCATGACATTCGCGTCATCGACGGCAACAACGGTATGTTCGTGGCAATGCCAAGCAAGCGGACGCCAGATGGTGAGTTCCGCGATATCGCTCATCCGATTTCTTCGACAACTCGCGAGAAGATTCAAGCTGCAGTATTGGCGGAATATGATCGTGCTGCTGCGGAAGAAGAAGTCATTGAAGAAGGCGCATAATACTGTTTACCTTTTTACGAAGAGAGCCCTCGGGGCTCTCTTTTCTTTTTACTGGAATTGAGCTATAGTGGGTGGAGCGAACTTCATTTTTTTTTATACATGAGGATTTAAAACAAGGAGTTGGATGTTTAGTGAAACTCATGGCGGTTGTACTTGCGGCAGGCCAAGGTAAGCGTATGAAATCAAAGCTGTACAAGGTGCTCCATCCGGTAGTAGGCAAACCGATGGTAGGTCACGTTGTGGATACATTGAACCATATAGATACAACCAGAACTCTAGTCGTCGTTGGCTATGGAGCAGAAGCGGTTCAAGCCTATTTGGGAGACCGTGTGGAATATGCCTTGCAAGCGGAACAACTCGGTACGGGACATGCTGTGCTTCAAGCGAAGGATGCGCTTGGCAGCGAGGAAGGCATGACTATCGTGATCTGTGGCGATACGCCGCTGATCTCGGAAGAGACGCTGCGCAGCATGATTCAGTTGCATCAGGAGTCGGGCGCGTCGGCGACGATTCTCACAGCGAAGCTGGATAATCCGTTCGGTTACGGCCGCATTATTCGCGGTGCCGACGGACGTGTTGCGCGCATTGTCGAACAGAAGGATTGCACGCCGGAAGAAGCGGCTGTCAAAGAGATGAATACCGGAACGTATGTATTTGACAACAAGAAGCTTTTTGAAGCGCTGGCTTCGGTGACAAACAATAATAATCAAAATGAATATTACCTGACAGATGTCGTTGGCATCCTGACCGCTCAAGGGGAAGTTGTGCAGGGGTTCTGCATGGCTGACAGCGCAGAGTCGATCGGCGTGAATGACCGCGTAGGGCTTGCCGAAGCGGAACGCTTGTTCAAGGAGCGCATCAACCGCGCGCATATGATGAACGGTGTGACGATTATCGATCCTGTGAACACGTATATCGATCCTGAGGTCAAGATCGGAGCCGACACCGTGCTGCTGCCGGGAACGATTCTCCGCGGACGGACGGTCATTGGCGAGAACTGCTCCATTGGACCGCAATCGGAAATCATCGATTCGATCATTCAAGATGATGTCAGCATTAAGCAGTCGGTGCTGCAAGAGGCTTTTGTGGACAGCGATACGAACGTAGGCCCTTTTGCTTACTTAAGACCAGGTGCTAAGTTGGGTAAGCATGTCAAAGTCGGGGATTTTGTGGAAGTCAAAAATGCGACAATTGGCGACGGCTCCAAAGTCTCGCACTTGAGTTATGTGGGCGACGCGAAGGTCGGCACGAATGTCAACATTGGCTGTGGCGCGATTACGGTCAACTATGATGGGTTTAACAAGAACTTGACGGAGATCGGCGACGACGCCTTTGTCGGAAGCAACGTGAATCTCATTGCGCCTGTGCGGATCGGGAATGGGGCTTACGTAGTAGCCGGCTCTACGATTACGCATGAGGTTGAGGACGGCGATTTGGCGATTGCCCGGGAGCGGCAGTCCAATAAGCCGGGATATGCGGAGAAGATCAAAGCACGTATGAAGGCGAAGAAGGCGAATCAAAGCTAGGTTGCACAGAAGCCCGCGAAGACGCGAATAAACAGAGGGTGCCCTATCATGAAGGGTATCCTCTGTTTGTGCTTTCAGTAGCCGGGGCGTGAAATAAAGACGTGCATAGTGCGGTTGTAGAACGTATTATTGATTTTGATAAAATGCGGGGAGTAGACATCGATGAAGCCTATATCCTTATGCAGGTTTTGATAGTATACTTGGACGGGAATGCTGGCCTCTATATGATCTTGGAAATGATGGTCGGATGACAAGGATTGTCCATTCTGATACATAGGTACGAGTTCACCTGCGATTATGAATTTGATGGGTACATAATGGTAGACAATAGACACAAGGGCTTAGTTCCGCAGAACTTGATATAATTTTAATAAAATAAAAAAATGATAAAGGTCAGAGTCATAAGAGGAAGGATGAGCATACAATGAAATGTTTCATTGGGTTAGGCAACCCAGGCAAGCAGTACGAAATGAACCGACATAATATCGGGTTTATGGCGCTTGACCGTTTTGCCGCCAAATGGGGAATGACCTCATTCCAAAACAAATGCAAGGGGCTTCTGGGCGAAGGGATGGTGGGCGGTACGAAGGTCTACCTGCTCAAGCCCATGACGTATATGAATTTGTCAGGCGAATCGATGCGGGCTTTTTTGGACTTCTATAAAGCGGACCTGGAAGATATCACAATCGTCTACGATGATATGGATACGTCCTACGGCCAGATTCGGCTGCGCTACCAAGGAAGCGCCGGTGGCCATAACGGGATTAAGTCGATCATTCAGCATGCGGGCACACAGAGCTTCAACCGGATCCGGATGGGAATCAACCGCCCTGCCCCCGGCTACAATATCGCGGACTATGTGCTGTCGAATTTCTCCAAAGAGGAGATGAAATCGATGGATTCGCTGTTGGATTTAACTTGCGAGGCTATGGAGTTCAGTCTCCAAGAGTCTTTCGAGAAGACGATGGCGAAATTTAATAAATAATTTGCCGACATGCTGCCATATTGCGTATATCGTTGTCTTCGCCAGGAGATCCTAAAATGATGCCTGTTCATTGGCTAATTTCCCGAATGGGTGGCCATACTAACAGGTGATAGGAAATTTCAAGGAGGCATACATATATGATCAAGTATATTTGCAGGCATTGTCATACCTTTGTCGGTGAGATCAATCAACAGGCGATCACGGAGCAGCAGTTAGGCTTCCATTTCTTGACCCCTGATGAGCGGAGAGATATAATATCGTATAATACGAATGGGGACGTTACAGTCAGAGTTGTGTGCGATTATTGCCGGGAAGCGCTTGAAGCCAATCCGGAATTGTCGCTGCTGGCAAGTCCGCTGCAGTAACGTTTTTTGATGATGGAGATACAATAGCCTAGGCAAGTATGCCGAGGCTTCTTTTTGTGAGAGGAGTGTACTTGTTTGCAAGCTTTAATTCAAGCTTTTTCTACGGATGCCGACTTTCAAACGATTGTTTCTGGTATTCGATCCGAGATGAAAGAGCAGCTCGTTGCCGGGCTTACCGGCTCCTCTCGACAAGTGATGATTGCGAGTCTTGTGCGGGAGCTCTCGCGGCCGCTATTTATCATCACGCACAACATGTTTGCAGCTCAGAAAATCTCAGAGGATCTGCTAGAGTGTTTATCCGAGGATGAGGTGCTTTTATATCCGGCTCAGGAGCTTCTGGCTACGGAGGAGGCGGCTGCAAGCCCTGAAATGCTGGCACAGCGAATCGATGTGCTGACCAAGCTGGCGGGCGGGTATCGCGGAGTCGTCATTGCACCTTATGCGGGCTTGCGTCGATTGCTGCCGGTGAAGCAAGTGTTCGAGGCGTCGCGGATCACGATTCAAGTCGGGGATACCGTGCAGCTGGATGATTTGCTGCTCCAATTGACACATCTCGGCTACGAGCGTGTGGAGCGGGTAGATGCCAAGGGCGAGATGAGTGTGCGCGGCGGTATTCTGGACTTGTATCCACTAACGAGCGAGCATGCGATTCGGATTGAATTTTTTGACGTTGAGGTCGACTCTATTCGGACATTCGATGCAAGTGACCAGCGGTCAATTGATAAATTACAGGCGATTACGATTCCGCCATGCAGAGAGATTCAGGCAGATCGAAAGCGATTACAATCAGCTGCTCAGCACGCCTATGAGCTGCTGCAGGGGCAACTGGAGAAAATGACGGACAGAGCCGCCAAGGATAAACTGCTGGAGGGCATCGGTCACGATATTGAACTGCTTCGAGAAGGACAGACATTCCCCGGCATTTATAAATATATTTCGCTTCTGTATACGGAAAGACAGACCCTCATGGACTATATGCCTAAGGACGCGGTGCTGATTATCGATGAACCGGCACGGATGCTGGAGACAGCGAAACAGCTCGAGCGCGATGAGGCGGAGTGGATGATGCACGCAATCCAAGAGGGAAAGAGCTTGCCGGCTTTTGTGCTGTCCAAATCTTACGAAACCCTGCTGCACCGCAGGCCATTCCCGACGCTGTATCTATCGCTGTTCCTTCGTCAGGTGCCAGGCGTTCAGCCGCAAAATATCGTCAACTTTGTATGCCGCGTCATGCAAAATTTCCACGGCCAGATGAATCTGCTCAAAGCGGAGATGGAGCGTTGGAAAAAGAATGGTAGCAAGGTGGTGCTGCTGGCGGGCGGAGAGGAACGCTCGGATCGCGTAAAGCGGGTGCTCCAGGATTATCAGATTGAGCTGCCCGAGATTGTCGACGGCAACCTGCAGGCGGGCTTCGAAATGCCTTCGATCCATCTGGTTGTTATTACAGAAGGCGAGATCTTCACCCAGAAGCAGCGGAAGGCCCGCAAGGTGGAGAAGAAGCTGGAGAACGCCGAGCGGATCAAAAGCTACCAGGAGCTTAAGGTTGGCGACTACGTCGTTCACGTTAACCATGGTATCGGCAAATACGTCGGGATCGGCACGCTGGAAGTAGGCGGCATTCACAAGGACTATCTGCATATCATGTATGCCGGCGGCGACAAGCTGTCCGTACCGATCGATCAGATTGATCTGATTCAAAAATATGTCGGCGCCGAGGAAAAAGAGCCGAAAGTGTATAAGCTCGGCGGGGCGGACTGGGCGCGTGCGAAGAGTAAAGCCCGGGCATCGGTGAAGGATATTGCCGATGAGCTGATTAAGCTGTATGCCGAGCGCCAAGCTACGCCAGGCTATGGATTCAGTAAAGACAGCTCGTATCAGAACGAATTCGAAGCGATGTTTCCTTACGATGAGACGAGAGACCAGCTTCGTGCCATCGAAGAGATTAAGAACGACATGGAAAAGTCGCGCCCGATGGATCGTCTGCTATGCGGCGACGTAGGGTACGGGAAGACGGAAGTCGCTGTGCGCGCTGCGTTTAAAGCGGCGATTGACGGCAAACAGGTAGCCGTGCTCGTGCCGACGACGATTCTAGCGCAGCAGCATTATGAAACGTTCCGGGAGCGCTTCTCGGGCTATCCGTTCAATGTACAGGTCCTTAGCCGTTTCCGCTCCAAAAAGGAGCAAACGGAAGTAATGAAAGGCGTCAAGAAGGGAACTGTTGACGTTGTCATCGGCACGCACCGGCTGCTTTCGCAGGATGTGCAGTTCAAGGATCTGGGACTGCTGATCGTGGATGAGGAGCAGCGCTTCGGCGTCTCCCACAAGGAAAAGATCAAGCGGCTGAAGACGAACGTGGACGTGCTGACCTTGACGGCGACGCCGATTCCGCGGACATTGCACATGTCCATGCTCGGTGTGCGCGATCTGTCCGTTATTGAGACGCCGCCGGAAAACCGCTTCCCTGTGCAGACTTATGTGGTGGAATACGGTCCGTCCCTGGTTCGGGAGGCGATTGAGCGGGAGCTTGCCCGGGAAGGACAGGTTTATTACTTGTACAACCGGGTACAGGGGATCACACAAATGGCCGATCAGATTTCGATGATGATTCCGGACGCTCGTGTCACTGTTGCGCATGGACAGATGGGTGAGCAGGAATTGGAGAAGACCATTCTCGACTTCCTGGACGGCGAGTATGACGTTCTGGTCAGTACGAGCATCATCGAGACCGGCGTTGATATCCCGAACGTAAATACGTTGATCGTCCATGATGCAGATAAAATGGGCCTGTCCCAGCTCTATCAGCTGCGGGGCCGTGTCGGGCGTTCCAACCGGATTGCTTACGCCTATTTTACGTATCAGCGGGATAAAGTGCTGACGGAAGTGGCGGAGAAACGTCTGCAAGCGATTAAAGAGTTTACAGAACTAGGCTCAGGCTTTAAAATTGCCATGAGGGATTTGTCTATTCGAGGCGCAGGCAACCTGCTTGGTGCTGAACAGCATGGATTTATCGCTTCCGTCGGATTTGATTTGTATTCGCAAATGCTGGCTGAAGAGATCGCCAAGCTGAAACAGGAGATGGAGGGCGAAGCGGCTGTACCGGAGCCGGAATGGAACACCGCCATCGATATTCAGTTGGATGCCTATCTGCCATCTGATTACATCTACGACAGTATGCAGAAAATTGAGATTTACAAGAAAGTGGCAGCTATTCGCTCGCTGGAAGAAGCGGTGGATCTGCATGACGAACTCGTCGACCGGTTCGGGGATCTGCCTCAATCGGTATTCAACCTGCTTGCGGTGGCTCGTCTGAAAGCGTACGGTGCCGAATACCGGATCGAGACGATCAGCCAAAAAGGGGATGACTACCAGATCAAGGTGCATCCGGATCAAAATGACAAACTTGACGGGCAGAAGTTGTTCTCTCTGTCAAACCGCTTTGAAGGCCGCATCAAGCTTGTGGCGGGGCCGCAAATACACATCCTTGTCCGCTGCAAGGGGCTCAAGCCGGAAGAATCCATGGAACTGGTGGAGAAATTCCTGGCGCAATACAAGGAGGTTCTGAAACCGAAGGGAGAATTACAAGATGTCGCCAAAACGTACTAACAGTCAAACAAGATTTTCTAAGAAATGGATCTTATCAATGGTGGCGCTGGTTCTTGCGTTTTCCGTGCTCAGCGCGTGCGGGAAGAAGACGGAGGGTGGCGCCGCTGCGAGCGCATCGCCTGCCGCTTCCGCTTCTGCTGCAGCTACCGGCAATCCTGCGGATGTCATCGCAACTTATAAAGACGGGGGCAAAATCACTCGCGCCGAATTCGACTCATTTGTCAGCGTGAACAAAATGTTCTCCCCGCAGTTGGCACAATTCATGTCCGATCCTTCGTTCCAACAAGACATGTTGAAACAGCTCGTAACGTTCCGCGTATTGTCCGCGAAAACTGACGATAAAGTAAAAGCGGATGCTGACAAGCAAGTGACCGATCAGATGAAGGCCATTACCGACTACTTCGGCAAGCAAGAAGGCGGCATGGATAAACAGCTGAAAGATAACAACATTCAGCTTCAAGACATTGAGTCCCTGATGAAGATGAGCTTCTACACAATGGGCAGTATGGAAAGCAAAATTACAGACCAGCAAGTGCAAGATTCCTACAATAAACAAGCAGCTGACCACGCGTTTGATATTGCAACGGTAAGCCATATTCTGATTTCCTTGAAAGACGCTGCAACGCAAAAGGATCTTCGTACCAAGGACGAAGCATTGGCTAGAGCCAAAGAAGTAAAGCAGAAGCTGGATAATGGCGGCGACTTCGCGGCACTGGCGAAAGAATATTCCGATGACCCGGGCTCCAAGGACAACGGCGGCACATACAAAGATGCGGACATCAACCAATGGGTGCCTGAGTTCAAACAAGCGGCAAGCACGTTGCCGTTGAACAAAATCAGCGATCCGGTTGAATCCGAGTTCGGTTACCACGTGATGAAAGTGGAAGCTAGAAGCACGAAACCATTGGATGATACGTTGAAAACGCAAATCAAGTCGCAATTGGCTGAACAATCGCTGACTGAATTTGCCGAGAAAGAATATCCGAACCTGATTGAAACGAACAATTTACCGAAACCTGCAGCTAGCCCTGCAGCTAGCCCTGCAGCAAGTCCAGCGGCAAGCCCGGCAGCAAGTCCTGCTGCGAAGTAACATTTTTTACCAGGATGTCCCATGAGGGGCATCCTGTTTTTATTTGTTATTTTTGGACAAGATAACGTCAGCAGCAGCTACATAAAAAAATGTTCCTCGGTGAAGCGTCTGCATAGAAGGATGGGAATTGAAGAATACTATGGATAGAATTCGAGTCCCCTCCACAAATCCGTTAATCCAAGATTTGATGCTCCTGTCGTATCTAATTCTTCAGAGGAAAGTGAGGCATCTAGAGGTATGAAAGCAACTGGAATTGTCCGGCGGATAGATGATTTAGGGAGAGTTGTAATTCCGAAGGAAATACGACGCACCCTTCGTATTCGAGAAGGGGATCCATTGGAAATTTTCGTGGACCGTGATGGTGAAGTGATTCTGAAGAAATATTCGCCTATCGGCGAGTTGGGCGATTTCGCCAAGGAATATGCGGAGTCGCTGTTCGAAAGTACGGCTCATATCGCCATGATTTCTGATCGTGATTCAGTCATAGCCATGGCTGGCGGTTCGAAGAAGGATTATTTGGAGAAATCCGTCGGTTCTGTTGTCGAAAGTTGTATGGATAATCGCAAAGCTGTGCTGGAAAGCGGCAGCGGGCAGTACGAGATCATAAAAGACGCAAGTGAAACGTATTCTTCGTATGTAGCGGCGCCGATCGTAGCCGGGGGAGATCCAATTGGTTCTGTGATTCTGATCAGTAAGGACGAGAATGTCAAAATGGGTCAGATGGAAATGAAAATGGTTGAAACGGCAGCCGGGTTTCTGGCCAAGCAGATGGAACAATAAAATAACATTGAACACACAAGCTTCCTTACCGAGATGGCGACCCTCCGTAAGCGAAGCTTTTTTTTGTGGCGGCCTGCAGATTCCGATATAATACGGGTAGAAGGAGAGTGGGAGTATGGAAGATGCCCGCCAGGCAAAGCCCCAGACGCATGCGCTCAAACCAGGCGGCAAGGTGTTAAAGGGCGCAGCTGTGTTGGGAGCGGCGGCGGTTCTCTCGAAACTGCTCGGAACATTGCAAAAGATACCGCTGCAAAATGTGGCCGGGGATACCGCCTTTGGTTTGTATAACGCCGTATACCCGCTTTATATTCTTATATTGTTTGCGGCCACAGCGGGGTTTCCCGTTGCTGTCTCCAAATTCGTCGCTGAACGCATCGCACAAGGAGACGATCGGGGAGCGAAGCGGATTGTCCATGTTTCATCGGCTGTGCTGATGGGAACGGGAATCATTCTCTTCTTATGCTTATTCTTTGGCGCAGGCAGGATCGCGGCTTGGATCGGGATTGCCCAGACCGCGAAGGCGATCAAGAGTGTTTCGTTTGCTTTGCTGGCATCGCCGGTGCTGGCAGTGCTGCGGGGATATTTTCAAGGCTGTCAGGATATGATGCCGACAGCTGTATCACAAGTGATCGAACAATTGATTCGCGTGATTACGATGGTTTCGTTGCTGTTCTATTTGACAGCGTTCGCTTATGATGAGGCGTGGATCGCAGCAGGGGCAACATTCGGTTCAGTGACAGGCGCTGGCGCGGGGCTCCTCGTGATGCTTGTTTATTGGCACCGCGATAAGCGGAAGCGGCATAGTGAGGGCGGGGGGAACGGCAGTCAGGAAGGCGGGTTGTCGAATTGGCAATGGGCCAGGCACATAACAGCTTACGCGATTCCCGTCTGCCTCGGGGCGATTGTCGTTCCGCTGCTCACGCTGGTAGACACGTTCACGATGCCGCGGCTGCTGGAAGCCGCAAGTGGCGGCGAGGTCGAGGCGATGCGGCAGTTTGGCTTGTATAACCGCGGCCTGCCTCTCGTGCAATTAGTCGTCATGATCGCCTCATCCATGTCGGCGGTGCTCGTGCCGGCCATCGCTGAGGCGAAGCTGCAAGGGCAGGAACAGCTCATTCGGACTAGAGCGGAAATGGCCGTCAGGATCACGTGGTTTGTCGGGCTAGGCGCCTCGTGCGGGCTTGCTTTTGCCGCAGTGCCGATCAACATTATGCTGTATAAGGACGCGGCGGCCAGCTGGACGATGGCGATTCTGGCCTTTACCGCGCTGTTCAGCACGCTGAATGCGGTGTCTGCCAGCGTGCTGCAGGGCGCCGGCGCCATTCATACGCCGGCAAGGGCCCTACTCGTTGCCATCGCGCTCAAGGCGCTTGGCAACGTCTGGCTCATGCCCCGCTGGGGCATCGACGGCGCCGCGGTTAGCGCGGTCGTCGCCTATGCCGCTGCCGCGGGGCTCAACCTGGTGCAGCTCGCCCGCTGCACCGGGGCGCGCTTTGCGCTGCGGCGGTACGCCATCAGTCCCGCGCTGGGCGCGGGGCTGATGGGCGCTGTGCTCGCAGCGCTGCAGCTCCTGGCGCGGCCAGTTATCGCGGCCGGCCACGTGCCGGGGCGATGGGGCTATAGCGCCATCGCCTGTGTATGCGTAGCCGCGGGTGCCGGCGTCTACGGGCTCGCGCTGCTGCGCAGCGGCGGCATCAGCCGGGAGGAGCTGCGGCTGATGCCGGAGCTGGACCGGAAGCTGGCGCCGGTCCTAGCGAAGCTGCTGCCGGCGGCTGCGAAGCCGCAGGCCGGCAGCAAACGGGATCCGCGCTAGCCCGGGGAGCGTCCATTCTCCCTATTTTCAACAAAATTCAAATACGCCCTGGAGGTGTCATTTATATGTCCACACAAAGCATTACTGTTGTCGGTTTAGGAACCGGTGACGCAGATCAATTGACGCTTGGTGTTTGGAAGAAGCTTCAAGCTGCAGCCGGTGAGCAGGCGATCCTATACTTGCGGACGAACGATCATCCGATGGTCCGGATGCTGGACGACGAGCACATTCCGTATCAGACCTTCGATGCCAATTACGTGGCGCACCAGTCCTTCGAACAAGTGTACGAGTCCATTGCCGATGAGCTGCTGCGTCAAGCACAAGAGCAGCAAACGGAAATCATCTATGCGGTGCCAGGCCATCCGATGGTGGCGGAGTTTACGGTGCAGCTGCTCAAGCAGCGCTGTCCGGAAGCGGGGATCCCGCTGAAGCTGCTTGGCGGAGAAAGCTTCCTGGATCAAGCTTTTCTGCGTTTTGGTTTTGACCCGATCGAAGGATTCCAATTATTGGATGCCACCAGTCTGAATCGGTATACGCTCAATCCGCAGCTGCACACGGTCATCGGCCAAGTGTACGATACATACACAGCTTCCGATTTGAAAATAACGCTGATGGAAGCCTACCCGGATGACTACCGTGTTGTGGTCGGGCATGCGCTTGGTGTCGCTGGCGCTGAGCAAATTGTCGAAGTCCCGCTCTACGAGCTGGATCATATCAAGGGCTATGGCAATTTATCTTTGGTTTGGGTGCCCAAAAGTGAAGAAGACAAGGTTTATTACCGCACATTTGGCCGCTTGCATGAAATTGTCAGTATTCTGCGCAGTCCGGAAGGATGTCCGTGGGATCGCGAACAGACGCATGCCAGCTTGCGTAAAAATCTTATTGAGGAAGCTTACGAAGTCCTGGAGACCATTGACGAGGACGATCCGGACCATATGTGCGAAGAGCTGGGGGATCTGCTGCTGCAGGTGATGCTGCATGCGCAGATGGAGGAAGAGATTGGCACGTTTACGGTATTTGACGTGATTGCGACACTCAATGAGAAGCTGATCCGCCGCCATCCGCATGTGTTCGGTGAGCACAAAGCCGGGGACGCAGACGAAGCGCTGGTGAACTGGAACGCGATCAAAGCGGAGGAAAAACGCAGCAAAGGCATCGATGTGTCGAAGCAATCGGTACTGGATGGCGTACCGCGCGAACTGCCGGGGCTAATGAAAGCTTGGAAGCTGCAGAAAAAAGCGGCGACCGTCGGCTTCGATTGGCAGGAAGTGCGTGAGGTCCTGAATAAAGTCGAAGAAGAGCTGGGCGAGCTGCGCGAGGCGATGGACAGCGGGCAAGCGGACGCGGCGGCGGCCAAGCAGGAAGAGCTGGGCGACCTGCTATTCTCTATCGTAAATCTAGCAAGATTTCTGAAGATAGACCCGGAAGAAGCGCTTGCACAGACGAATCGCAAATTTATTCAGAGATTTTCATATATCGAAGATCAGCTACGTTTAAGAGGGCTTTCTTTTGAGCAAACTGATTTATCAGAGATGGAAAAGTACTGGCAAGATGCAAAAAAGTTGCAAAAGTAGGGTGTGGACAGCAGGATTTTGCCGAAAAAGGAAGAATTATAAGTTTGGTGTCAGGTTGAATATGGAAATGTAACCGTCATGGTACATAGAAGACTAGATCTTCAAACATTTTTAGGAGGTAAAGAAAACTCATGAACAAAACGGATTTGATCAACAACATCGCTGAAAAAAGCGGATTAACTAAGAAAGACGTAGAAGCTGTACTTAACGGATTCCTTGGTGAAGTTACTGATGCGCTTTCTACCGGAGATAAAGTACAACTTATCGGTTTCGGTACTTTCGAAACTCGCACGCGTTCCGGTCGCACAGGCCGCAACCCGCAAACAGGAAACCCGATTGTAATTGCTGAATCCAAGGTTCCTGCTTTCAAAGCTGGCAACAAACTTAAAGACGCTGTAAAATAATGCGCCTTGATAAGTTTCTCAAAGTATCTCGTTTAATTAAGCGCCGCACTGTAGCCAAAGACGTCTCTGATCAAGGACGTGTCTGGATTAATGGCAGAGATGCGAAAGCCAGTACGACGGTCAAAGTTGGCGACGAACTGGCGATCCAGTTTGGACAGAAAAAGGTGACGGTTCGCGTGGAAGCACTCGCTGAGTCGACCCGCAAGGAAGATGCTGCGCAGATGTACACGCTGCTGAAGGAAGAGGCCTATCAACCGGAATAACATGATGATTGAAGCTATAGCTCGGATCCCTGACATTCAGGGTCCGGGCTTTTTTACTTTCGGTTCTAAAATCGGACATCCCCCCATATCGTAGTGATAGATGAAGGAGGGGTACAGGCCATGGTTGATCCCGTGAGAAACAATGTCAAGCGGCAGGAAATCAAAATGCTGAATCGTAAGCTCCTGGAGATATCCGGAGTTTTGAACGTAGAGAGCTTTGACAGTGAAGAGTTTCTTTTGGAAACGGAGATGGGCTTTCTGATGATCAAAGGGCAAAATTTGCACATTAAAAATTTGAGCTTGGAGCAAGGGTTAGTCGCCATTGAAGGATTGGTTAATGAACTGGCTTATGTAGACGGAAACTCCCCGGAGAAGTCCAAGGGATTCTTAGGTAAGTTGTTCAAGTGACCTTACACGTACAATTTCAGACCATCTTCATGATGGTGCTGAGCGGAATCGCCATGGGTGCGATGTTTGACGTTTTCCGAATTTTGTCAGGAAAGCTACGACTGCCTCGATGGACGGTTGCAATCATCGATATCTTGTATTGGATTGTGGCGACAATCCTCGTGTTTCGACTGCTCATTTACAGCAATGAGGGACAACTCCGCGTCTTTGTTTTTTTGGGAATCGGGATCGGCATCTGTTTTTACTTTGCACTGCTCAGCGTATGGGTCACCCGTCTGACGCTACTCGTAATTCGAATTGTCATCATTATTTACCGCGTATTGCGCAGAACGATTGAATTGCTGATCATCAAGCCTATCATTGGCTTATATCGATTAACGGTGATAATTTTAGGTTTTTTGGTAGCTGTAGCTATATTCCTGTATAAAATTGTGCTACAATTGCTGTATCCTGTGTGGAGACTACTCCTCTGGATGACGAAGCCTTTGCATAAATATTTCGTGATTCCTTCGTGGCTGGGCAAGCTGTCCGGGAAGATCGTGGCCATTTATCGGAGGCTATTCTCAAAGTAGGAGGGCAATCTGATTCATGCAAGCTCAAGCAGCGGCAACATCCAAAACCAACATCAAAGGCTCTAAACGTAGACTCCGTTTCTGGTTGATCTTTGTTCTATGTTTTTTGAGCTGGGCAGGTGTCACTATTTGGGGGCAGTTTCCCAAGCTGCATGAAAAAAGAATTGCTGTCACCGAATTGCAGCAGCAGCTGGCAGAAGCCACCAAAGTGAATGAGCAGACCAAGAAGGAGCTCGCGCGTCTTCACGACGACGAATACTTGGAGCAAATCATTCGCAGGGACTTTCACTATATGAAAAACGGAGAGACGCCATTAAGCGTTTCGAAGTAGCAATAAAAGAAGGTTTAAGAATCGGGCGATTGCCTTGTTGACCGCGGTTTCGGCATCGGTTATAATCGGCGTAGCCAGTGTTTTCAACATTTTAAGGGAGGAACATTTTACTTTATGGCAATTGAAGTGGGCACCAAGTTAGAGGGAAGAGTGACGGGGATTACTCACTTTGGAGCATTCGTCGAGCTTGCTGAAGGAGTTACCGGTCTTGTTCACATCTCAGAGATAGCGGACAATTATGTAAAAGACGTTAATGACCATTTGAAACTGGACGATAAAGTTACAGTGAAAGTGATTAACGTGGACAAGGATGGCAAGATCGGACTGTCTATTAAGCAAACGATCGATAAGCCAGTTGAGGAACGACCAGCTCGCCCTGAAAGACAAGGTGGAGGCGGCTATCAAGGACGCCCAAGCGGCGATCGTCCAGGATTCCAAGGACGCCCAGGCGGCGGTGAAAGACAAGGTGGCGGCGGCTTCAATCGTGGCGGCGGTGGTGGCGGCGGACGCGGCGGCTTTAACAAGCAGCAAGGCGGAGCTAGACCATTCTCGTTCGAAGATAAAATGTCTCGCTTCCTCAAGGACAGCGAAGAGCGGATTTCGTCTCTTAAGAAGAACACCGAGTCCAAGCGCGGTGGCCGAGGCGGAAGAAGAGATTAATATAGGCAAACTGAACCACATCGTAGAAACGATGTGGTTTTTTTGTTTTTCAATAAAGTTACGGCTTGTATCAATCGACATCAATTTACGGGAATCCCCCGCCAACCGGACGCGAAAGTTCGGGGCGATCAGACTTTTGCTTTATGCCCCAGGTGCGTTTAAGTGAGACGGAGTAAGGGCTGGAAGCGATTGACAAAGATTCCGCGGCTTGTCGGAAATTTCTTTGAATCTACCAACTCATTCTGACAAACTTTCTGCTAGATTCTCAATATACTAGAGTAACCAAATAACGACGAATGGGATGGTGTTCTAGCTATGCAAAGAAGAAGCGTTGTTACGGCGATCGGCGGACAGTGGACGGGATTTTGGCAGAAGACGAAAGCAAATGCGGGACGGGCGGCGGTAGAGAATCGTTTGGTACAAGGATTCGTGGCGAAGAAATGGGCACTGCTGCTCATTGTCATGGGCTTCCTGCTCGGACGGGCGATGATTCTGGAACAGTTATCTCCGTTCGCACTGGCTTTCTTTGCTGTCACTTATTTCACTCGCAAAGACCTGCTGCATTGGGTCGGGGTTTCCATATTTGCCGGCAGCTTGCTTTCGCTGCATGCGCACACCGGCTATCTCGTTACGGAAATGATTGTGTTCCTGCTCATTCAGCGGGCTTGCGAAAAGTTTGAAAGATCGGATATCTCGCTCGCTCCGCTGCAAGTGTTTGGCTCGACCTTCCTCGTCCAGTTGTTCTCGGCGCTGGTCGTTTCTAATCTGAGTTGGTACTCCGTCATGATGATTGCCGTAGAGTCGCTGCTCTCGCTCGTACTCACCATGATCTTCATCCAGGCTATTCCTGTGTTCACAGTGAATCGTAAAAGCTATCACCTGAAGCACGAGGAGATCATCTGTCTGATCATCCTGCTTGCCTCTGTTATGACCGGTACAGTCAGCTGGCAAGTCGGCCCGGTAACCGTGGAACATGTGCTGTCGCGCTATCTGATTCTGCTCTTCGCTCTGGTGGGAGGCGCCCCATTCGGCGCTTCGGTCGGGGTGATCACGGGCTTGATTCTGAGTCTGGCCAACAGTAATGCCATCTATCAGATGAGCTTGCTGGCATTTTCCGGGTTGCTGGCAGGCTTGCTGAAAGAGGGCAACCGGCTGGCCGTCGCTTTCGGGATGCTGCTGGGTTCTTCGATTCTCTCGTTCTATATAGGATCAGGGGCGGATATTATGAACTCCACGTGGGAGTCGCTTGCCGCCGTGACACTGTTCTTGCTCACACCGCGCAGTCTGATCCAGACGATTGCCAAGTATGTGCCAGGCACGCAGGAGAACTTGAAGTCGCAGCAGGATTATGCGAAGCGTGTTCGGGATATTACGGCCGGCCGCGTGGAACAATTCTCCGAGGTGTTCCGCCAGCTCGCGCGCAGTTTCAAACAGCTTTCCACGGAGAACGCGGAAGCGCGCAAAGAGGAGGACGTGGGCCATTTCATGAATGCCGTTTCGCAGAAAACATGTGACGCCTGCTGGAAGAAAAATCAGTGCTGGGATCAGAAGTTTTACCAGACGTATACGTTTATGACGGACATGATGACCAGTATTGAGACGAAGGAGAACATGGCGAAGAAGGACATCCCGCAGGAGTGGAAGAAGGTATGTGCCCGAACGGATCAAGTGCTCGAGGTGATGAAGCAGCAATACGGGCTCTATAAGAATGACTTGCATTGGAAAAAACAAATTATGGACAGCCGACAATTGGTAGCGGATCAGCTATCCGGCGTATCGCAGGTAATGGAGGACCTGGCGAAAGAGATTAAACGAGAAGGACAGGAGCTCTACTTCCAGGAGGAGCAAATTCGCAGTGCGCTGGAGTCCTTGGGCTTGTCCATTCATGCCATAGATATCATTTCCCTGGATGAAGGGAATGTCGAGATCGAAATCATCCATCAATATACGAAAGGATTTGATGAATGCCGCAAAATCATCGCTCCGCTGCTGAGCGAAATTCTGGGTGAGAACGTCGCCGTGACCAGCGAGGAGATGCATGAGCGCGGCGAGGGCTACAGCACGGTCGTCTTCGGCTCCGCCAAAGAATTCGTGGTGGAGACCGGCGTGGCCGGCGCTGCCAAAGGCGGCGATCTGCTGTCAGGCGACAGCTTCTCTACGGTGGAGCTGGGCAATGGCAAGTTTGCCGTTGCGCTGAGCGACGGCATGGGCAATGGTGAGCGTGCGCGAGCCGAGAGCTCGACGGCGCTGACCATCCTGCAGCAGCTGCTGCAGTCGGGCATGGACGAGAAGCTCGCGATCAAGTCGCTCAATTCCGTGCTCATGCTGCGTTCCTCCGACGAAATGTACGCGACTGTCGATATGGCCTTGATTGATATGTACAACGCCAATACGACATTCATGAAAATCGGCTCGACGCCAAGCTTCATTAAGCGGGGAAGTGAGGTCATACCGATTTCTGCCAACAACTTGCCGGTTGGGATTTTGCAGGATATCGACGTGGATCTGGTCTCCATTCCTCTGCAAGCAGGGGACATTCTTGTCATGATGACGGATGGCATCTATGATGCCCCCGGTCATGCTGTGAACAAAGAGATGTGGATGAAGCGGATGATCCAGGAGATTGAGACGACGCTGCCGCAGGAGTTCGCCGACTGCCTGCTGGAGCGCATATTCCGCTATCATCACGGTGAGATCCAGGATGATATGACGGTCATGGTCGCGCTTGTGGAGAAGCGTCAGCCGGAATGGGCGACGTTCCGCTGGCCGGGCATTACCCGTATGGAGCGTCCGAAGAGTATGGAGCGCCCGAAGACGGTTAGTTGAGCGTGCACAAAGCTGCAGCAGCGGAAGACTGTTGCAGCTTTTTTGATGGCGGCAGCGAAGGGATGTCCACTGGACGGAAGCCTCAGCGCAGCATCTGTAGTCGGCTTTTGCCGGCTTAGAGCCTATTTGTGCTGCCTTATTCCAGCTGCAGTCCGATTTTGCCGAATTGGAGCCCGGCTTCTCGCGGCGAATTGCGAGTTTAGCATCTGCAAGTGGGCAAAACCGGACTACAGCTGATTTTGTGGCTCACCCAGCAGCGTGAATGGGGTAGAACCAGGTTGCAGCCTCAACCAAGTCTCTCTCTTTTATATGATTAGACTCTCTTGCAGATGGGAATACTAGGAAAGCAACTGCTAGATAGCTAATCTTTTCTAAGTGCCGGGGAGGCTTGTCAGATGATGAAGCAAATATTATTGATTACCGATGGTTGTTCCAATGTTGGCGTAAGTCCCGTGATTGCAGCTGCCCAAGCGCAGGCGGAGGGCGTTACGGTCAACGTAATTGGCGTTGTCGATCAAGGGGAGCTTGGGATGTTGGGCTCAGAGGAGATTCGCGAGATTGCTGCGGCCGGCGGCGGGATGAGCCGTATTGTTAATTCAGGCCAGCTGTCGCAAACGGTTCAAATGATGACCCGCAAAACGGTCACTACGACGATTCAGCATGCTGTAGGTAAAGAGCTGCAAAGCATTTTGGGACATTCCCAGCTGGAACAATTGCCGCCGACGCAGCGCGCTGAGGTTGTGCAAGTGATTGATAAAATGAGCGAAACCTCCTCATTAAGAGTCGCTCTTCTCATAGATGCAAGCGCAAGTATGAAGCCAAAAATGGCAGCGGTCCGCGAGGCAATCCACGATCTGCTGCTCAGCCTCCGGGCGCGCACCGGCCAAAGCGAATTGGCTGTGTTCCATTTTCCGTCAACGAAAGATCGCGATGCTTCGCTGGAAATGGATCTCAATTGGACGAATGAGCTTGCAAATCTCGACAGGATGTTCTATAAAATAAACATGAAGGGCACGACGCCTACGGGGCCAGCTTTGCTGGCGACCTTGCAATTTGTGGCGGAGAAGCCTTTCGTAGAATCGGCTGAGGATGGGATGTTGAGTGACTACGTGGTATGAGGACGCATTTCGTCCGGGATCAGAAATCCGAGGAAAATGGAACGGTCGCGTGTATGTGGTCGAACGTTTATTAGGTGCTGGTTCCAACGGAGTGGTCGCGCTCGTACGGCGAGGCACATCCAGATTTGCCCTCAAGGCAGGCCGGGAGACGGTTGATCATCAATCGGAGATTAATTCACTCACTGCGCTTTCTCTTACCGCAACATCATTCAAACATTTTTTGGTCGAAGTTGATGATATGATTGTGCAGGATCGGGAAATTCCTTTTTTTGTCATGCGTTACATAGAGGGAGTTAAGGTATCTGATTATTTACATAAACATGGTCAAGATTGGATTTATGTGATCGGCTCCAACTTGCTCAGGAAACTGATGGAGCTGCACCGCTGCGGCTATGTATTCGGCGATTTGAAGATTGAGAATATGATCGTTTCCAAGTACGGCCATGTCGATCTCATCGATTTTGGCGGCATGACGCTCAAAGGCAGAGCGATAAAGCAGCTGACAGAGGTATATGACCGGGGCTTTTGGAAAGCCGGGGAGCGGGTTGCTGAAGAAAGCTATGATTTGTTTTCTTTCGCGATTTTGATTTTGAAGGTGTTGGATGTGAAAAATCGTTTCCAAGGCCTCCAGCATTCCCTCCCGCAAAACCGGGAAATTGAGCAGTTGCACCCGATACTGAAGGATAGCCAGGCAGCGGCTCGCATCGCGCCTTTTATTCAACGGGCCTTGAACGGACAATGGCAATCTTCGGAAGAGGCTTACCAGCATTGGAAGAAGCAGGTTACAGGGCACAAGCTGACTCCTTCCCCGCTCAAGCTTCCCTGGCTGAAAATCTGCTTTGCTGCTTCGCTGCTGCTATTCGGTGCAACTGTCTATATTTATTGGTAAGAAATAGATGATTGCAACTGCAAAAGAAAGGACGCAATGATGGATACAAACCTTGTTGCCAGCGTGGAACATAGGATACTTGAACAACAATTGATCGAACCGGGAGATGGAGTCGTTGTCGCAGTATCAGGGGGGCCTGATTCTGTCGCGCTGCTTCATGTCCTTTTTATGCTTTCAGGGCAGCATGGATGGAAATTATGCGTTGCCCATGTGAACCATCGCTTCCGCGGCGCCGAATCGGATGCAGAAGCGAATTATGTAGCTGAGCTTGCCGCGAAGTGGGGGCTGCCTTGTCATATTGGCGACATTGACGTGCCGGCCTACATTGAGGAAACGTCAATGAATTCGCAAGTGGCGGCTCGCGAGAAGCGCTACGGCTTTCTGCACCAAGTCGCGGCCGAGCAGGGCGCGCAGCGCATCGCTTTTGCGCATCATGCGGACGATCAGGCGGAAACGGTGATGATGCGTTTGCTGCGTGGAACAGGGCCTTCGGGGCTCGTTGGCATGCCGGAGCGGAGACGCGAAAAAAAAGTGGAACTGATTCGTCCTTTTTTACGTATATACAAATCAGAACTTGTGCAGTATTGCGCCCGACAAGGGATCCCATACTACCAAGACAGCAGCAATGAATCACGCAAATACTTCCGCAACCAGATTCGGCACGATGTGCTCCCCATGCTCAAGCAATATAACGAGCAGCTTCCGGAGTCGCTGAACAGGCTGACGGAGCTCATGCGGGCAGAAGATGATTTTATGGATAAGGAAGCCGAACGAGTGTTCCAGCAAATAGTCTGCAAACAGTCGGATTATTACAGCTTGGAGAGGCCGGATTTTAAGGAACTCCACGTTGCTTTACAAAGGCGTTTGATTAAATTAATATTAAACTGTCTTTGTATGGGCTTGGATCGGCTGGAATTTGTCGTCATTGAGTCCATACGCGAACTGATTCTGGACCCACAAGTATCCAATCAGATATTTCAGGCGAATGAACAGCTTTATATAGTGAGAGAATATGAAACTGTTCGTTTTCAATCTGCGGCACCTGCACCCCGATCTTATCAGTATCAGGTTGATCTGAGTGCTAACAGACTGAAACTGCCGGAAATGAACGCTGATTTGGAGTATGAAGTCCAGTCCGTTCAGCAGGAAGCCGCCGCGCATATGGCTACGGCTATGGATGTTTATCTTGACTTGGATTGCTTGCAAGCGCCGCTGATCATTAGAAGCCGCCGTGCAGGAGATCGATTGGAACCACATGGTTTAAACGGCTCCAAAAAGGTAAAAGATATGTTCATTGATGCCAAAATGCCGTTCAGCCGCCGTGAAACAACTCCCATCTTGACGGATGCATCCGGACGAATTCTCTGGATTGCCGGCTTTCGAAGGTCCAGGCATGCTTTGGTTGGGCCGGATACACAACGCGTGCTTCACATGAAATTGGTGCTGAAGTAGTGCTGTAAATTTCGTTCGTATAGAATGTAAATTTATCAGGTTTCATAATATAAAATAGGGGGTTCATCCTTGTACAGCGACATTCAGGAAGTGCTTTTCAGCGAAGAACAGATTCAAAACAAGATCAAGGAATTAGGGGAACAGCTATCGAGTGAATACGAAGGGAAGAATCCGCTTGTCATCTGCGTGCTTAAAGGGGCCTTCATCTTTATGGCCGACCTTGTCAAGCAGATCAAAGTACCTTTGGAAATTGACTTCATGGCGGTTTCAAGCTATGGTGCATCCACGAAGTCATCCGGCGTTGTGAAAATTATTAAAGATCTCGACGTTCCGGTGGAAGGACGCCACATTCTCATCGTGGAAGACATTATTGATAGCGGCTTGACACTGAGCTATCTAATAGATGTATTGGAGCGACGCAATGCCAAATCGATTTCGGTCGTTGCTCTCTTTAATAAGCCTGCTCGCAGAACGGTGGAACTGGAGCCTGATTATGCAGGCTATGAGCTGCCTGACGAGTTCGTTGTCGGCTACGGTCTGGATTATGCGGAGAAATATCGGAACCTACCATTTATCGGCATATTGAAACCGGAAATCTATTCAAGCTAATTCATATCCCTACGGCTTGTCCGAGCAGTCATGTTGTGATGCTTTACCGGGATATGGTAAAATAATTAAAGTGTGCCGTTCGAGAGGAGGTTGGGGATGAATCGAATTATCCGGAATACCGGTTTTTATTTACTCATTTTTTTGGTTACGGTTGGTATCGTTCATTTTATAAGTACCCAAAACGAACAAAAGGAGTTAATTACTTACGATAAGTTCCGCCAGGCGGTCATTAACAAAAACGTAGAGTCCGTAACCTTGAAATTTGACGGATATACGTATTTGATTAAAGGTAGGTATATTAACCCTCCAAGTGGTGCTGATAAGAAGAGCTTTGAAACTCATGCTCCATTCGAGCCATTGGTCGTTCAACTAATTGAAGCCAACGGAGTTCCAACTGAAGCGTACGAAACGATGGAGAGAGACAGCGTCTGGATCAGTTTTCTTACATCGATTATTCCGTTTGTGATCATTTTCATCCTGTTCTTCTTCTTGTTAAATCAAGCTCAGGGTGGCGGCGGCAAGGTAATGAACTTTGGCAAGAGCCGTGCCCGCTTATATAATGAAGAGAAGAAACGGGTTACGTTCGAGGACGTGGCCGGTGCTGATGAAGAGAAGCAGGAACTTGTTGAGGTCGTTGAGTTCCTCAAAGACCCTCGCAAATTCGCAGCGGTCGGCGCGAGAATTCCCAAAGGGGTTCTCCTTAACGGTCCTCCGGGAACCGGTAAGACGTTGCTGGCCAGAGCTGTAGCCGGCGAAGCTGGCGTACCGTTCTTCAGTATTTCCGGTTCCGACTTCGTAGAAATGTTCGTCGGTGTGGGCGCATCCCGTGTGCGTGACCTGTTCGAGAATGCGAAGAAGAATTCGCCTTGTATTATCTTTATCGATGAGATCGATGCAGTAGGTCGTCAACGCGGCGCCGGTTTAGGCGGCGGACACGACGAGCGTGAACAAACGCTCAACCAATTGCTCGTAGAGATGGACGGCTTCGGAGCCAACGAAGGTATTATCATCGTTGCGGCGACGAACCGCCCGGATATTCTGGATCCGGCGCTGCTGCGTCCGGGACGTTTTGACCGCCAAATCACGGTGGACCGTCCGGATGTGAAAGGTCGGGAAGCGGTACTGAAAGTACACGCGCGCAACAAGCCTCTGGCGAAAGATGTGAAGCTGGACGCCTTGTCCCGCTATACGACAGGCTTTACAGGCGCTGACCTGGAGAACCTGTTGAACGAAGCGGCGCTCATCGCAGCCCGCCGCAACCGTAAAGATATCTCGATGTCCGAGATCGAAGAAGCTTTCGACCGCGTCATCGTAGGTACGCAGAAGAAGAGCCGGATTGTCACCGATCGTGAGAAACGCATTGTCGCTTACCACGAAGCCGGTCACGCTATTATCGGCTACTATGCCGAGAACGCGGACATGGTTCATAAGGTAACGATCGTACCTCGCGGACGCGCAGGCGGTTACGTCATGATGCTGCCGAAGGAAAGCACCGATCCATTGGTGCAAACGAAGAAAGAATTACTGGATAAAGTTACGGGCCTGCTCGGCGGCCGCGTATCCGAAGAGCTGTACATTGGCGAAATCGGTACGGGCGCTTACGATGACTTCCGTAAGTCTACCGGTATGGTTCGCCGCATGATTATGGAATACGGGATGAGCGATAAGCTCGGGCCGATGCAGTTCGGTAATGTGCAAGGGCAAGTATTCCTCGGCCGCGATATCGGGCATGAGCAGAACTACAGTGATGCCATAGCTTATGAGATCGATCAAGAGATGCAAAGCATGATCCGCAGCTGCTATGAGCGTGCCCGTGAAATCCTGACTCTACATGCAGATAAGGTTCACTTAGTAGCGAAGACGCTGTTGGAGAAAGAAACATTGGATAAAGATCAAATTATCGATTTGTTGGAAAAAGGCAAATTGAATGCAGGCGCAGATGACGAAGATGTCAAAGTGACCATCCAAGGCCAAAGCCAAGCCAGCGAAAGCAATAAGCTGGAGTTCGATAAAGAGAAAGAGAAGGATCCTAACGAGGGTTCGGATCAATCCGAAGAGTAACATGCAAGGTAAGGTCGATAATCCGGTGTACACGTTTGGTGTACCCGGATTTTCTTGTTTTTTCCGCGGATTTGCGCATTGACAGGGGATGCCGGAATGTGTAAATTAGTTGTAAATCTTTAATTTCATACTCCTTAAAGTTCATGCAATTTTGGATAGACATCACGAGGAATACACGTTCCATATATGGGGGAGGAACTTCACATGGAAGCGCTGGCGCTAGAAAGAAAAGCGGAGCAGAACCGGGAGCTCAAAGAGCGATTGCTGCAATTAAAGAAAGAACGCAATGCCATTATTCTTGCTCATTATTATCAAAGAGACGAAGTTCAAGAGGTAGCTGATTTCCGCGGAGACTCCTTTTTGCTTGCGCAAAAAGCAGCTCAAACGGACGCAGATGTTATCGTTTTCTGCGGTGTGCATTTTATGGGAGAGAGCGCCAAAATCCTGGCTCCCAATAAGAAAGTGATCATCCCGGACGAGCGTGCAGGCTGCCCGATGGCCGATATGGTCAATGTGGATGGTTTGCGTGCCTTGAAGCGCCAGCATCCGAATGCTAAAGTTGTCGCTTATATTAATACTTCGGCTGATGTGAAGTCCGAAACGGACATTTGCTGCACCTCTGCGAATGCGATCAATGTCATCAATTCCGTCGATTCAGATGAGATCATCTGGGTACCGGATAAAAATTTGGGTGACTATGTATCAAAATTCACAAGCAAAAAGATGATTATTTGGGAAGGCTACTGCAACACGCATGATATGTTGACCGTCAAAGATGTAGAGGAAATGCGTGCACAGTACCCGAACGCGCAATTCGTCGTCCATCCGGAATGCCGTCCTGAAGTGGTGAAGATGGGGGATTTTGTGGGAAGTACCACAGCCATCATCAAATACTGCAAAGAGTCTGATTGCAAAGAGTTTATCGTCGGCACTGAGGACGGTACAGGATATCAGCTTCGTATGGACAGCCCGGATAAACAGTTCCATTTTGCTACAAAATATTTGGTTTGCCCAAACATGAAAGTGAACAACCTCAAAAAAATTGTGAAAGCTTTAGAAACTATGCAGCCCGAAATCTATGTTCCGGAAGACGTAGCAGAGAAAGCGAGATTGTCCTTAGAGCGCATGCTACAAGTGAAGTAGCATGCGCTGCTTCCTTGTATAGGTTTGGGAGCTCTGTCACATGAATGAACATCCCTGGAGGTGCCTCCGGGGTTGTTTCGTTCGTTGCAGGGTCATTTTGTAGGGGGACGGGTGAAGCGGCATGATTCCTAGATATCTTGTAGATGTAAATATAGACGATATTCCTCACATACATACAGATGTAATTGTCATTGGCGCCGGCATTGCAGGATTATTTACAGCTCTTCGCGCAAGCGAAACGAAACGGGTATTAATGATCACCAAGAAGTCCTTGCTGGACAGCAATACCCGCTATGCGCAAGGGGGAATTGCAGCGGTAATCTCCGATGAAGATTCACCCGAATATCATATGCAGGATACGTTAATCGCCGGTGCTGGCCTATGCTCGCCTGAGGCGGTGGACGTGTTAGTCCATGAAGGGCCTGACGGCGTGCAGGATCTGATTCGCATGGGCACCCAATTCGACCTGGAAAACGGCGAATTTGCGCTCACCAAAGAAGGCGCTCACAGTCAGCGCCGCATCTTGCATGCGCATGGCGATGCCACCGGCGCCGAGATTGTACGAGCTCTTTCGGAGCGGACGAAGCAGGATCCGAACATCGAGATTTGGGACGATCATTTTGTGATCGACCTGATTACCCAGGACGGCATCTGTTACGGAGCGCTCGTGCAGAAGCCGGACGGCCAGCGCGTATTCGTCCGCGGGGACGCAACGGTACTTTGCTCCGGTGGCGCGGGGCAGCTGTTCCGCTACACGACCAACCCGGACATCGCGACAGGGGATGGCATCGCGATTGCTTATCGTGCAGGCGCGCATGTGCAGGATGTGGAATTTGTTCAATTCCACCCGACGGCGCTCTGCTATCCGGGTGCACCGCGCTTCCTGATCTCCGAAGCAGTCCGCGGTGAAGGCGCATATCTGCGCAACATCAAGGGAGAGCGCTTCATGGAGAAGTATCACCCGCAGCTGGAGCTGGCTCCGCGGGATGTCGTGGCCCGGGCTATTGTAGACGAAATGGAACTGAACAAATCGACTTTCGTCTATCTGGATATTACGCATGAATCGGAGGAGCTCATTAAGCATCGTTTTCCGACGATATATGAATATTGCCTGAACTATGGTCTGGATATGACGGCGGACTGGATCCCTGTCGCTCCTGCTGCCCATTATATGATGGGCGGGGTGAAGACGGACTTGCATGGGGAGACGGCCGTACAGCGTCTTTTTGCATGCGGTGAAGTGTCCTCTACAGGTGTACATGGAGCGAACCGGCTGGCGAGCAATTCGCTCTCCGAAGCGATCGTATTCGGCAGACGCATTATTGAACGGATTCAAGCGCTGTCCCCGCTGTCAGGCAACCCGACGCTGCAAGCGGTATCGCCGCGGCTGGATAACCCGAAGCAAGCGGTCGTGGAACGGAAGTTGAAGTTGCAGAAGGTTATGCTCCGCTATGCTGGTCTTAAACGTTCGGCCAAGGGCTTGCAGAAAGGGTATGAGGAGTTGTCACGGCAGCTATCGATATATGATACACACATGACGAAACGCGAGGATTACGAATTCGCGAATTTATTGACTTGCGCCTTGCTTACGACGACGGCAGCGCTGGAGCGCGAAGAAAGCCGTGGCGGGCATTACAGGGAGGATTTCCCAGGGCGGGACGACCTGCAGTGGAAGAAGCATATTGTCTTTAAGCACGGGGAAGATAGGGTAGAGGAGTGGATTTGAAATGCTGGACTTGAATATGGAACTTATTCGCAAAAATATTCGTTTATGGTTGGAAGAGGATATCGGCACCGGCGATGTAACGACTTTGACTACAATCCCTTTGGAACAAGCGTCCAAGGGGATTATCCACGTCAAAGAAGACGGGATTGTATGCGGGCTGCCTATCGCTCGCGCGGTGTTTGACGTCGTGGATCCCTCGCTCCGTTTTGAACCTCAAGTACAGGAAGGCACGTCTGTTAAGAAAGGGACCGTTCTTGCTGTCGTAGAAGGGAACACCAGAAGTATTCTGCTTGGCGAACGGTTGAGCCTGAATTTAATGCAGCGCATGTCGGGCATCGCGACGCGGACTCGTCAGTTTGTTGAAGCGCTCGAAGGGCTGCCGACACGATTGGTCGACACGAGGAAGACGACCCCTGGCCACAGGATGTTGGAGAAGTACGCCGTTCGCGTTGGCGGGGGCCATAATCACCGTTTTGGTCTTTATGATGCTGTTATGATTAAAGACAATCACATCAAGGGCGCAGGCGGCATTACGCAAGCGATTCAAGCGGCCCGATTACAAATCCCTCACACGATGAAAATCGAGGTGGAGGTCGAGAGTTTCGAACAACTGCATGAGGCTCTGCAAGCGGGAGCGGATATTATCATGCTGGATAACATGGCGCCGGAGCAAATGAAAGAGGCGGTTGCAATAATTAAAAGCAAAGCGCCGCATATTGTAGTAGAGGGCTCTGGTTCCGTGACCGTTCAAACGATTAAAAAGATGGCTGAAACAGGTGTCGACGTGATTTCGGTAGGTCGTCTGACATACTCTGTGACGGCGCTTGATATTAGTCTTGATTTGAACGAACGGAAGGGGACTGTCTGATGATTCTTGTTGTAGACGTAGGTAACACGAATATTGTACTCGGCCTTTACCAGGAGCGCACGCTGCTCCATCACTGGCGCATCAGCACGAATCGTTCGGCGACAGTGGATGAATACGGCATGCTGCTGCACAGTTTATTCCAGCATTCCGGGATAGCGTTTGCCCAAGTGGAGGGCGTTATTATTTCTTCCGTTGTGCCTCCGCTCATGAATGTAATGGAAAACCTTTGCTTACACTATCTGAAAAGGACGCCGTTCGTTGTCGGCCCCGGCATTAAGACAGGGCTGAATGTGCGCGTTGATAACCCGAAAGAGGTTGGCGCGGATCGGATTGTCAATGCCGTTGCAGCGCTTGAGCTATACGGAGCGCCTTGCATTATTGTCGATTTCGGAACGGCAACGACATATGACTACATCGACCCGTCACAACAGCTGTTAGGCTGCGCAATTGCGCCGGGTATCGGTATTTCCACAGAGGCGTTGTATCAGAAGGCGGCGAAGCTTCCGCGAATTGAACTGGTGAAACCGAAAAGCGTTGTCGGCCGCAATACAGTAGCTGCCATGCAAGCCGGTATTATTTTTGGCTATGTGGGCCAGGTGGACGGCATCGTAGAGCGAGTGAAACAGGAGTTTAATACGAACCCTACGGTTATTGCGACAGGCGGATTGGCAGAACTCATCTCCAGCGAATCCCGCACGATACAAATTGTAAATCCGCTGCTTACGCTGCAGGGCTTACAAATGATTTATGAGAAAAATGCATAGCAAAGAGCAAGAAAGGAACAGTCATGAGTGATTATTTAATACGGGGCACGGCGCTTGGAGGCAAAGTCCGTGCTTTTGCGGTTCAATCCACAGCTATAACAGAAGAGCTAAGTCAAAGGCACCAAACGACGCCAACAGCGACGGCGGCCTTAGGGAGAACAGCTGCTGCCGGTCTTCTTATGGGCGCTATGCTGAAGGGCGATGAGCATCTCATCATTCAGGTCAAAGGGAATGGACCGATCGGTCAGATCGTCGTCGACGCGAATGCCAAGGGGGAAGTGCGCGGTTATGTGGATAACCCGCAAGTGGACCCGCCGCTTAAAGCGAACGGGAAGCTGGATGTGTCTGCAGCGGTGGGGACAGATGGATTTTTATACATAACCAAAGATTTAGGTTTAAAAGAGCCTTATAGAGGCAGTGTGCCTATCGTGTCCGGTGAGTTGGCAGAGGACTTTACGTTCTATTTTGCCAAGTCGGAACAAACTCCGTCTGCCGTAGCGCTCGGCGTATTGGTTGACCGCGATCATTCCATTCGCGCTGCAGGCGGATTCGTGATCCAGTTGCTGCCGGGTCTTACGGATGAAGAAATTGCCGAAATCGAAGATATGCTTGCCCGTATACCGTCATTTACGACCATGATGGATAGCGGCTTGGATTTGGAGGGGATTTTAAGCACCGTTCTTCCTTCCATTCAAGTTCTGGATCGGATGGAGGTCAAATTCCGCTGCAAGTGCGATCGGGAACGGGTTGAACAAACCGTGCTTTCGATAGGCAAGGATGAGCTTCAGGAGATTTTGGACGACGAGGGCTTTGCTGAGGTTGTTTGCCATTTCTGCAATGAGGCCTACCGGTTTAATGAAGAAGATCTGAAGCGCATGATCGCGCAGTTACAACCTGGGAGAGTAGAACAATAGAAGCAAAGAGGGAGTCAGGATGCGGAACGAAAAGCGACTGTGGGGGGTCATCGGCTTAATGGCCGTATGTATTCTTGTGCTAGCTTCCTTGTTGATCGCCCGTTCCACGAACCAGCCGGAATCCACGCAATCGCCTGAGCCTCAGCATCAGGGGGAAACAGATAAAGAGCGGGTTGTAGCCAAAGTAGGAAATCGGGAAATTACGATTCAAGAACTTCAAACGGCGCTGGAACGCCAATATGGAACAGAGCTGCTCAATCAATTGCTGGATCGTGAAGCGCTGCAGTTAGAAGGCAGTGAGACGGGGACGACCATCGGAGATGCGGAGATCGATCGTGAATTGAAGCGGATGCAGCAAGGATACGAGAGTGAAGACCAGTTCTATGCATCCATGAAGAATCAATTGGGGATGTCGAAGGAACAAATTAAAGAAGATGTGAGCAACAAGCTGCTGTTAGAGAAGTTGGCCACAAGTAAAATTGTCATCTCGGATGCCATGATTAATGATTATATCAAAACGCATCCCGACGAGTTCAAGCAAACAACCGAGTATAACATTCAGCGAATTATTGTCTCTACGAAGGAGCAGGCGAATAAAGTGCTTGCGGAGCTGGCCAAGGGCGAAGATTTCGCCATTCTGGCCAGAGATCGTTCGATTGATGACGCGACGAACAATAGCGGCGGGGATCTGGGCTGGGTCGAGGACAATGACCCCTTTATTGAAGCACCGATTCTCGATGCGGCGAAACAGCTCAAGATCGGCGATGTCAGCAAGCCGGTACAAGTGCAGCAAGGTTTTGCCATTGTGAAGCTGAAGAGCCGCCGAGATAAAGAGAATCCTGATCAAGCCTATATCCGCGAAAATGTTCGCAAAGAGCTTGCGCTGCAAGAAGCACCGCCACTAAAAGAGTTTGTGTCTGGCTTAAGGACCAAATGGAACGTGAAGATTACGGACCCGCAATTCCAATAGCCAGCCCGTTTCCAAAATTTAATTGACAACCTATGGGCGCATTGATAAGATGAAAGTATTAATACCGACTAAACAGCTCGGAAATAATTAATTTCTCAATCCGGAGGGGAAATCGCATGGCAAAGTTAGTGCAAAGCGTCACGGAATTGATTGGGGATACACCGCTTGTTCGCTTGAACCGCGTTGTTCCTGAGGGCAGTGCTGAAGTATACGTGAAACTTGAATATCAGAACCCAGGCGCAAGCGTGAAGGACCGTATTGCCATCTCTATGGTCGAAGTTGCAGAGCAAGAAGGTAAGCTGAAGCCTGGCGACACGATTGTTGAGCCTACGAGCGGTAACACTGGAATCGGATTAGCCATGGTTGCTGCAGCTAAAGGTTACAAAGCTATCCTCGTCATGCCAGAAACCATGAGTATGGAACGCCGCAACTTGCTACGCGCATATGGCGCTGAGCTGGTGCTGACACCTGGAGCGGAAGGTATGAAAGGCGCGATTCGCCGTGCAGAAGAACTGCAAGCGGAGAATCCGAATTATTTCATCCCACAGCAATTCAATAACCAAGCGAATGTGAAAATTCACCGCGAAACAACTGGCCCTGAGATTGTAGAAGCAATCAAAGGCCATGATGGCAAGCTGGATGCGTTCGTCGCCGGTATCGGAACAGGCGGAACCATTACAGGTGCGGGCAGCGTTCTGAAAGAAAGCTTCCCAGGCATCAAGGTTTATGCAGTTGAGCCAGCGGCATCCCCGGTTCTTGCCGGCGGCAAGCCAGGCCCACATAAAATTCAAGGCATCGGTGCGGGCTTTGTGCCAAGCATCTTGAATACGAACATCTACGATGAAATCATCCCTGTAGAGAATGATGATGCATTCGAAACTTCCCGTCGTGTGGCGAAAGAAGAAGGCATCTTGGGCGGTATCTCTTCGGGGGCTGCGATTTTTGCAGCATTGAAAGTCGCTAAAGAATTGGGCCCTGGCAAGCGCGTTGTGGCGGTCATCCCAAGTAATGGCGAGCGCTACCTGAGCACGCCGTTGTACCAATTCGAAGATTAGTCATAAGAGGGGCCTCCAACGAATACGTTGGGGGCTTTTTTTCTATAGATACATAGAGTATACTTGTGACAATATCGTGAAGACGGGCCAGGACATCTCAGAGAGGGAGCCAGCCCGCTTTCCTTACTCATAATCGGCCTATCAGGGGGAGCGTAATGATTTTAACAACGATGGAGCAGTGGCGTGAGTGGGCATCCACTTATACGATGCTGCCCTATGTCATCAAGGTTGGGCTCGCAGATGATCGAATAGCTTCATGGGAGGGAGCTTGGCAACAAGCTGCTGCCGATTCTTTTGTTTTGGAGAGCGGTAAGGGAGGCCGCTATACATTTTTTGGACTCAGACCGACTTCTACGATCCGCGGTAAAGGGACAGATGCGGAGATTGTTATAAATGCAACATCTATAGATTATATGCAAGGGCTTACAAGCCCTTATCAATCTAGTATGACGCGCGTGCAAGGGGCTCCGCTTGATATGGTCAAGCAATGGATGGCTCCGTATGTAAGCCCCAAAGTGGAAGGGGCACCTAAGTTTCTGGGAGGCTGTGTCGGCTACTGGAGCTACGACGTGATTCGCACGATTGAGAGATTACCAGAACAAACGTTCGATGATCTCTCAATCCCGGATTACAGCTTTGCGATGTATGATCAGCTATGGATTTTGGATCACGTGGATAAGTGTCTCTATGTTGCTGTGCACATGGCGACTTCCAGTTTGAGAGCTGGGGATGACGCCCGCTTACAGCAGCTGTATGATCAAGCCCATGAGCGTGCTGAAGAGATGCTGACTCGTTGGCATGCGATCCGCGCCGGTAATTGGTCTGCCGATGCCCCGCAGACCGAAGAGATGACACGCGAGCAGATGCATATCGATGTCGAGCGGATCGAAGGCGTGCAGCCGGCCTTCCACAAAGCCGATTTCATGAATGCCGTTGAGCGCATTCAGGCCTATATCTCACAAGGTGACGTGTTCCAAGTCAACTTGTCCGTCAGGCAGAGCCGCAAGCTGAGCACCTCGCCGGAGGCGATCTACGAGGCGCTGCGCGTCGTCAACCCGTCGCCGTATATGGGCTTGCTCCGCTTCGACGGCTTCGCCCTCGTCTCGGGCTCGCCCGAGCTGCTCGTGCAGCTCGAAGGCGGCGTGCTGCGCACGCGGCCGATCGCGGGCACCCGCCCGCGCGGCAAGGACGAGCAGGATGACCTGCGCTTGGCCGGCGAGCTCATCGATAACGACAAAGAGCGCGCCGAGCACGTCATGCTGGTCGACCTCGAACGCAACGACCTCGGACGCATCGCGAGGTTCGGCTCCGTCAGCGTCAAGGATTTCATGGTCATCGAATACTATTCCCATGTGATGCACATCGTCTCCGAAGTCGTCGGTGAGCTGGCGGAGGGCAAGGATGCCTACGATGTCATTGCAGCAACCTTTCCCGGCGGTACCATTACAGGCGCGCCTAAGATTCGCACGATGGAAATTATCGAGGAACTCGAGCCGGTGCGCCGTGGGCCGTATACAGGATCTATGGGATGGATTGACTATAACGGCAATATGGAATTTAATATTATTATACGCACGCTGGTGGCTGTAGACGGCATGGGGCATATTCAGGCAGGTGCGGGTATTGTGATTGATTCCGTGCCGGAGAGAGAGTATGTCGAGTCGTTGAACAAAGCCAAAGCGATGTGGAAAGCGATAGAATACAGTGAGCGGAGCATGAGCCGAGCTTAAGCCCGAGATGGGCTGACGAAAGGGGAGCTGAGCATGATTTTAGTGATCGACAATTATGATTCATTTACGTACAATCTCGTCCAGTACTTAGGGGAGATTGGCGAAGAGGTTATCGTCCGGCGGAATGATGAGATTGATTTGGCGGGGGTTGAAGCACTGGCGCCTGACCATATTCTGATCTCGCCAGGACCATGTACGCCTAATGAAGCAGGCATCAGCCTTGCGGTCATTGATCATTTCAAAGGCAAAATCCCGATCTTCGGTGTATGCCTGGGCCATCAGTCGATCGGCCAAGCGTTTGGCGGCGAAGTGATTCGTGCAGAGCGCTTGATGCACGGGAAGACGTCACCGATTTACCACGACGGCCAAACGTTATTTGAAGGGCTGCCATCGCCGTTTACAGCAACGCGCTATCACTCGTTGATTGTGAAGGCCGAGACGTTGCCGGACTGCTTGGAAGTGAGCGCCCATACCGCAGAAGGCGAAATCATGGCGCTGCGCCATAAGGAATATCCGATCGAGGGCGTCCAGTTTCATCCGGAATCGATTATTACCGATCATGGCCATCAGATTTTGCGCAATTTTCTTCGCCGTACAGCGAAGGCAGGAGTCTAACAACCCATGTGGATAAGTATGAATGGTCAATTATATAAAGAAGAACAAGCTGTGGTCTCGGTTTACGACCATGGCTTTCTTTACGGACTCGGCCTGTTTGAAACGTTCCGGACCTATGCCGGGAAGCCCTTTCTCCTGCAGGAGCATCTCCTTCGGTTAACGGAAGGGTGCAAGGAATTAGGCATCGCCTACGAGCCGAATATGGAGCGTATAGCAGAGCAAATCAGCAAGCTGCTGGAAGTAAATGAGCTGCAGGATGCGTACATCCGCTTATCCGTTTCGGCCGGCGTCGATATTCTTGGCTTACCTGGCGGTCTCTATGAGCAGCCGAATGAAATCATCTATATCAAGTCTCTCCCGCCCAGGGACGAAGCTGTCTATTCGCAGGGTAAAGCGCTCCAATTGCTGAAGCTGCCCCGCAATACACCGGAAGGCTTGTACCGTTTTAAGTCGTTTCATTATATGAATAATATTTTGGCCAAAAGAGAACTTCAGAACTATCGATGGTCGGCTGGGGCCGAGGGCTTAATGCTCACTGAAGAAGGCTACCTCGCGGAAGGGATTGTCAGCAACCTTTTTTTCGTCAAAAATGATGTCATATGCACACCATCGCTGGATACGGGCATACTCCCGGGCATTACCAGATCTTACGTGCTGCAGCTTGCTGAAGCAAATGGCTTTTCAACCCAAGACGGCCTTTACCGTTGGGAAGATCTCCTGCAGTCCGATGAGATTTTCATCGTGAATTCTGTGCAAGAAATCGTTCCGATTACAAGTTTATACACACCAGACGGGCAAAAATATTTAGTCAGCCATGGGTCCATAGGACCAATTGCCCGTGGTCTGATCGAACTCTATAAGACAACCTAAACAACATGGGAAGTGAAGTTAGTGGAATTGTTGGTTTGCAGAAATCATCAATTGCCTATCGGTGAGCGAACGCTCATCATGGGCATTTTGAACGTAACGCCGGACTCCTTTTCCGATGGAGGCCAGTACGTTTCTATAGACACAGCCATCCAGCGTGCCCTTCAAATGGTGGCCGAAGGTGCCGATATCATTGATATTGGCGGTGAATCGACGCGTCCCGGCTTTGCCAAAGTTTCGGAGGAAGAAGAACTACGCCGGGTCATTCCGGTCATCGCAGCGCTTCGCGAAGCGGTCCCCGTGCCGATCTCGATCGATACGTATAAGGCGGAGGTGGCCCGACAGGCACTGGAAGCGGGCGCACATATCATCAATGACGTCTGGGGAGGCTTGGCGGATCCCCGCATGGCTGCGGTGGCTGCGCAATACGATTGCCCGTTTATTATCACGCATAATCGCGTTGACATGAATTACACTGATTATATCCCGGATGTTCTTGCCGACTTGCAGGCATGCGTCGATCAGGCGCTGCAAGCCGGCGTGCGTAAGGCGAATATCATTCTCGATCCCGGCATCGGCTTCGCCAAAACACATGAACAGAACTTGCAGCTCATGAACCAGCTGCGCTTGATTGCCGATCTCGGTTATCCGGTACTGCTGGGCACCTCCCGCAAAAGTATGATCGGCAACACATTGCAACTGCCCCCTGAGGATCGCCTCGAAGGCACGGCGGCGACAATCGCACTTGGCATCGCGCAAGGCTGCGGCATCGTCAGAGTTCACGATGTTCAAGCCATGAAGCGGGTCGCTGTGATGACGGACGCCATCGTACGCGTATAAACTTACTATTGGAGGCAACGCATATGGACAAAATCAAGCTATCCCGCATGCAATTTTTCGGTAATCACGGTGTGTTTGCGGAAGAGAATAAACTGGGTCAGCGCTTTTACGTGGACGTTGAATTGGCGGTTCCGCTTGATAAGCCGGGACTTTCCGACCATATTGACGATACGATCAATTATGCGCATGTCTTTTTTAAAGTGAAAGAGATTGTGGAAGGCCGAACGTATAAATTACTCGAAGCGCTTGCTGCAAACATTGCATCTGAGCTGCTTGATACTTATACTAGTATCCATGAAGTGACGGTGCGCGTCATTAAGCCGCATCCGCCGTTTCCTGTAATTTTTGATGGCGTTACTGTAGAGATCAACCGAAAGCGGGCTAATTAAATGACAGCCGGAGCACAACCAGCCGTACAAGCGTTCGTGGCGCTTGGATCGAATATAGATGATCGTGAACACTATTTACAGCAAGCAATAGCAGAGTTGAACGCACATGCGGGAATATCCGTAATCGCACAGTCAGGGATTTATGAAACTGAACCTGTCGGTTACGTGGATCAGGCCGCATTTCTCAATATGGTGATTGAAATCTCCACGACCTTACCGGCAGATGAGTTATTAACCGCCATGCTTTCCATTGAGAACCGTTTAGGCCGAACGCGCGATTTACGCTGGGGGCCAAGGACGCTTGATCTGGATTTGCTGATCTATGGCGAACAGAGGCTTTCGACTCCCGACTTAATCATCCCGCATCCGCGGATGTATGAGCGGGCTTTTGTTTTAGTTCCACTTGCAGAGGTTCTCTACCGCCGGCAGGATGCTGCATTTGAATTCATCTCCGCCCAATTGGAGAAACTGGAAGGAAAGGAAGGCGTCATCTTATGGAAAAAAGCTCAGTAGCTCAGCGCATTCGCGCATTTCGGAAATTAAAAGGGTACACCCAGAACGAATTGGCTGAAATGCTTGGTGTTTCCATAGCCATTCTGGGCGCAATTGAACGCGGTACGCGTAAACCGGATACGAAAATAATTAATAAAATATCGCAAGTGCTGAACATCGAACCTGATGAATTGGTCGCTGCGATTGCGAGGTGAGTATTATGGAATCTTCAATCCTTAAAATAGGCAATGTCGAAGCTCCTAATAAAGTGGTATTGGCGCCGATGGCTGGCGTTTGCAACCCTGCGTTCCGTTTGATTGCCAAGGAGTTCGGCACAGGACTTGTCTGTGCGGAAATGGTTAGCGATAAAGCGATTGTCCATGGCAATTCGCGGACGATGGATATGCTGTATGTGGATGACCGGGAGAAACCGCTGAGTCTGCAGATTTTTGGCGGTGACACCGAAACGCTGGTCGAAGCGGCCAAGGTGGTTGATCGGCATACGAATGCTGACATTATTGATATTAATATGGGCTGCCCCGTTCCCAAAATTACAAAATGCGACGCGGGCGCACGCTGGCTGCTGGCGCCGGATAAAATCGAAGAAATGATTGCGACGGTCGTTGCGGCGGTTAGCAAGCCGGTAACGGTGAAAATGCGTATCGGCTGGGATTCCGAGCATATTTATGCGATCGAGAACGCCAAAGCCGTTGAACGAGGCGGCGGGAGCGCGGTCAGCGTACACGGCCGTACCCGCCAACAAATGTATACAGGTAAAGCCGATTGGGATATCATTCGTGACGTCAAGCAAGCTGTCTCAATTCCGGTTATCGGCAATGGCGACGTTGTCTCCCCTGAAGATGCCAAACGGATGCTGGATCAGACCGGGGTTGACGGTGTGATGATCGGTCGAGGTGCGCTTGGCAACCCGTGGATGCTTTACCGCACGGTCCAGTATCTCACCAAGGGTGAGCTTCCGCCGGAACCGACGGCTGAAGAGAAGATCCGCATTGCCATCCTGCATATGGATCGACTGGTGGCGCTGAAAGGCGAGCACGTCGCCGTGAAGGAAATGCGCAAGCATATGGCATGGTATCTGAAAGGCTTGCAAGGTGCGGCTCGCGTCAAAGACGTCATCATGGAGCTTGTGAAACGCGATGAAATGGTGCGTATTTTGAATGAATATGTCGAGAATTTGGAATCGCATTCAACAGCGGTTGACGCGGAAGAAAGTGCAGTGCTTCATTAAGAAAAATGAAGCACTGGCTTAGATTGACAATTTGAAACGGTTGCAATATAATCAGTCAATATTAATATGTGTTCCCGCATATAGTGAACGACAGCGGTGTCATCTTAAGACACAAAGCTAATATATTAACTTATAGTGAATTCATACTACTTGAATCAACTCTTTTATCGACCTATTCATAACTTAAAGCATTGATTCAACGATATGAAAATCTTTCACACGACGGGAGATCAGTTGGGAATGAGTGAAAAAGAGGTCATTCTTACACAGGAAGGCTTGAAAAAGCTGGAAGAAGAGCTTGAACATCTGAAATCGGTGAAACGCCGTGAAGTCGCAGAAAGAATTAAAGTAGCCATCGGATATGGCGATATTTCTGAGAACTCCGAATACGAAGACGCGAAAAATGAACAAGCTTTTATTGAAGGAAGAATTATTACTCTTGAAAAAATGCTGCGCAATGCGCGGATTATTAATAACGATGATGTAGATATCAACACGGTAAGTGTAGGTTCTATCGTAACGCTGAAGGATTTGGAATTTGGCGACCTCGTAGAGTACAATATCGTAGGTACAGCGGAATCTGATCCGTTCCAGAACAAAATTTCCAACGAGAGTCCGGTTGGTAAGGCTATTCTCGGTAAGCAAAAAGGCGCGGTCGTTGATGTTAGCGTACCTGCCGGCGTTATTCAGTATCAAATTATCGATATTAAAAAGTAATGTCAGCCGCGTCTCTTTGGAAAGCTTCCTTCCGGAAGCTTTTTTCCGATTTTACAGATGGCGTGACTACAATTATAGGAGATGAATAGTATGAGCCAAGAACAGGAATTAAATGAGTTGCTCGTGATCCGCCGTAACAAACTGGACGAGCTTCGTGCACTAGGTGTAGATCCGTTTGGCAGCAAGTACGAAAGAACGCATACCGCGAAACAAATTCTCGATGCGTACAACGACAAAACCAAAGAAGAGCTGGATGAAGCAGCAGTGGAAGTTTCCATTGCCGGCCGGATTATGCAAAAAAGAGGCATGGGCAAAGCCAGCTTCGCTCATCTGCAAGACATCTCCGGCAAAATTCAAATCTACGTACGCGAGGATTCCGTCGACGCGAACAAATATCAAGCATTCGATCTGCTTGATCTTGGCGACATGGTTGGCGTTCACGGTGTTGTGTTCAAGACCAAGACAGGTGAAACTTCGATTAAAGTTAAATCTTTAGAAGTATTGACCAAATCGTTGCTGCCGCTGCCGGACAAGTTCCATGGTCTCAGCGACGTAGAGTTGCGTTACCGTCAACGTTACGTGGATCTGATTACGAACCAAGACGTACAGACGACGTTTATTTTGCGTTCCCGCATCATTCAATCCATGCGCCGTTATTTAGATTCGCTGGGTTTCTTGGAAGTAGAGACACCGACTCTGCACTCTATCGCCGGCGGTGCTTCGGCACGTCCGTTTATTACGCATCATAACGCATTGGACATGCAGCTTTATATGCGTATTGCAATTGAGCTTCATTTGAAGCGTCTTATTGTCGGCGGCCTGGAGAAAGTGTACGAAATCGGTCGCGTCTATCGGAACGAAGGGATTTCAACGCGTCATAATCCGGAGTTTACGATGATTGAGCTTTACGAGGCTTACGCGGATTATAAGGATATCATGAAGCTCACGGAAGAACTTGTTGCGCATATCGCCCAAGAGGTGCTTGGCACAACTACAATTCAATATGGTGATCACGAAGTGAACCTTGCAGTAGGTTGGAGACGTGTCTCCATGGTCGATGCTATTAAGGAAGTGAAAGGCGTTGACTTCAGCGTTCATATGTCGGACGAAGAAGCACACCGTTTGGCCAAAGAACACAACGTGCCGGTTGAACCGCATATGACATTCGGTCACATCGTGAACCAGTTCTTCGAGACTTTTGTTGAAGAAACGTTGATTCAGCCGACGTTTATTTATGGACACCCATTGGAGATTTCTCCTCTTGCCAAAAAGAATCCGGAAGATCCACGCTTCACAGATCGTTTCGAGCTCTTTATCGTTGCTCGTGAGCATGCGAACGCGTTCACGGAGCTTAATGATCCAATCGATCAAAGAGAGCGTTTCGAAGCGCAGCTACGTGAAAAAGAGCAAGGCAATGATGAAGCGCATGAAATGGACGATGACTTCATTCGTGCGTTAGAATATGGCATGCCACCAACAGGCGGTCTAGGTATTGGAATTGACCGATTGGTTATGCTATTGACGAACGCACCATCAATTAGAGATGTGTTATTATTCCCGTTGATGCGCGAGCGTCAAGGCGAGTAATTGCTGGGATTTCGGGGCGCCAACAGGTGTCCCGAAATTTTTTAAAATAATACTTGCATTGTTTATTGCGTCTGTGGTATCTTATAAAAGTCGCCGCTGAGACAAGGGCGAAAGTAACTTGAGAAATACAAGTTGCAATCGAGTTTCAAATATGGTATATTACATCTCGCTGCTTCGGTAACACGGTGGCGAACGAAAGTGAAATTGTTCTTTGAAAACTGAACAACGAGTGAGAAGCAAGTCGAGCAATCGACTCTAAACTTTAAAAGAGATTAACAATCTCGTCAGCTTTAAATGAGCTATTCAGATTCATCCTTTTTGGAGAGTTTGATCCTGGCTCAGGACGAACGCTGGCGGCGTGCCTAATACATGCAAGTCGAGC
>Ga0209566_100207_pt1 | contig 60569 bp, 53 predicted proteins | sample Araplavi_mTSA_r2_2_FD_184287 | JGI IMG/M metagenome (GOLD analysis project Ga0209566, IMG submission 184287) | Arabidopsis root microbial communities from North Carolina, USA - plate scrape CL_Cvi_mTSA_r2 (SPAdes) (version 2) | ecosystem: Host-associated > Plants > Roots > Endosphere | place...
CCTGCTTGCGGCCCGGCAGTGTCGCCTTGCCCTCCGAGCGCTTGCAGCGCGTCCGGCCCGCGTACTCGACCAGCTTGTACGCGCAATCGAGATACGGCGCGTCCGCCGACGTGCCCATCTGCGTGCCGATCCCGAAACCGTCGATCGGCGCGTGCTCGCGGACCAGCGCCTGCAACCGGTGTTCGTCGAGATTGCCGCTCGCGAAGATCGCGGCGTCGGTAAGGCCGCCGCGGTCGAGGATCGCTCGAACGTTGCGCGCATGCGCCGCGAGATCGCCGCTGTCGATCCGCACGCCCTTGATGCGGACGCCGTCGCGCGCGAGCCGCGGCGCGAGTTCGACCACCTTGTACGCCGCGCGCTCCGTGTCGTACGTGTCGATCAGCAGCAACGCGTTATCCGGCTGCGATCGCGCGAAGTGTTCGAACGCGAGCGCTTCGTCGTCGTGTGCCTGCACGTATGAATGCGCCATCGTGCCGTAAACGGGAATGCCGTAGCGCAAGCCGGCAAGCAGCGTCGCCGTCCCGGAAAATCCCGCCAGATAGCTGGCACGCGCCGACAGCATCGCTGCCTCCGCACCATGCGTGCGCCGCAGGCCGAAGTCGACCAGCAACCTGCCGTGCGCGACGCGCGTCGAGCGTGCGGCCTTGCTTGCGGTCAGCGTCGCATAGTGGAGCAGGTTCATCACCCGGCTCTCGACGAACTGCGCCTCGCGAAGCGGCGCCGTGATCCGCAGGACCGGTTCGTCGGCAAAGAACACCGTGCCTTCCGGCATCGCATCGACCGTGCCCGTAAAGCGGAATCCGGCGAGCGATGCAAGAAAGTCCGCGCGAAGGCGCCCGGTTCCGGCCAGTTGCTCCAGTGCGGCGGGCGGGAAGCACAGGCGCTCCAGATAATCGAGCACGGGCGCGAGCCCCGCCGCCAGCAGGTATGCGCGGTGCCCTGGCAACGCCCGCACGAAGAATTCGAAGCTCGCCGCGTCGTTCATGCCGGCATCGAAGCCGGCCTGCATCATCGTCAGCTCATACCAATCCGTGAGCAACACGTCGTCGACGTTCGCCTCCTGCAAGGATCCGTTCATCATGCCCCTCCCGCGCGGCAGGTCGCGTCGATGCCGGCCACCATGTCGGCACACCCAGCATAGGGTGCCGTCCGGCGCCCGAATTGCGCGAGATCAAGGAGCGGCGTTCGAAGACGCCGCCATCGAACAGGCACGCGCCGGGTGCCGGAAACATCGCACCGGGTCGTGAAATCAGGATCGTGTTCGCGCGGCACGAACGGTTGGACGGACTGCCTCCCGGATGCCCGCCGACGATGCGCGGAACGCCGCCTTGCGGGGTTCGCGTCGACAGCGCTGGCGATCGCAAGCACGCGATGAGCGCGGTCGGCGTTCGGAAGGTGAACGTGTCCGATTTCTTCGGATCGACACGGGCCATGCCGCCACCTGAAGCCTCCAGCGCCGCTTCGCGCGCGGCCGCCACGGGCACGCCGCGACGGAACGCGGCGCACGCCGGATCAGTCGCGTTGCTTCTCCTCGAAATACGGCTGACGCGCCGCCACGAGGCGCAATTCGTCGAGCAGCGCCGCGGCCACGCGAAGCAGATCGTCGAGCGAGACGATACCGACCAGTTCGCCGTCGTCGCCGACGACCGGCAGCCGGCGCACGCCGTGCTGACGCATCCGCTTCGCGAGCAGCCAGACGTCGTCGCCGACATCCGCGACGGCAACGGGCGCGGACATGATGTCGCCGACGAACAGCGCGTCGGCCTCCGCGTCGGGGCAGACCACGGCGAGCACGATGTCCCGGTCGGTCACCATGCCGATCGGCTTGCATCGTCCGTCCTGTTCATGGACGACGACCAGGTCGCCGGCATGCGCGTCACGCATCCTGGCGGCTGCCTCGACGACGGTCGTCCGTGCGGGACACGTCGCGACATCGCGGGTACAGAGCATCGCAGCATTCATGTTCGTTCTCCCGGTCGGGGCGAAGCGGATCATCGGCGCGTGACGCGATCGGTTCCCGTCGCCATGAGCGCCCGTTCGCATCCGGTGAAAACAACGGTAAATCCGGCCGCGCAACCGGCAATTGATGCAGGTCAGCGCGGTGCGCCGTGCGGTGTTGCGCGCAATGCCGTGGCCGTCCGGCGCGCGGCCGTGAAGCCGGCGTTGCCATCGCGGCCGGGGCGATCGCACTCGGCGAAGCGCGACACGATCCGGCAGCCGTCGTCCGACAAGCGCGCGGGAGCCTCCACAAGCGACGCGGTATCGAGTCGCACGAGACCGCGATCGACCAGACAGCGAAGGTCGGCCGGGTCGCCCTGCTGGCATCGCGGCTCGCTGGCGAGCACCATCAGGATCGCGATTTCGTGGGGACTCAGCAGCCGGTCGCCGTCGGCGTCGACCGGACGATTCCGGTGTGGCGCGACGGGCGGCGTGATGATCCGGGGATTCGACGTGTGCGCAAACAGGGAAGGCATGATGGAGGCCCGTATCATGAACGTGAAGACGCAGACGGCACGGCGCATGTCGGTCCCCGATCGTGAGCGACACGCGCAAACGTTTATCTTCGCTCCTGCAGCGCAAGCGGTCTTGACGCAGGTCAGAAAGCGCACGCACGCGCCCCCCCACTATCTGCGATTCATCTGACGCGATGCCATCCGGAGATCCGCTTTGCTTGCCTGTCAGGAACACGTCAATTTGATCGTTTAGCCTTTGGTCGCAGGATCGGAACGTCACGGTAGCGTACGTATCTTCACGTCGGCCGTTCGGACTCCCGCTCACGGTCGCACGTCGTCCATATCGCGCTCCGCATCATCCCGTTTTCTTCCGAGAGACCGAACGTCGTATCCGGCTTGCATGAAATCAATGCGTCACGGACAGCCGGAATCCACCATGAATCACCGTCCTGAAGAGATCCATTCATGAACTGGTACTACGAAGTCGAACGCGAGCTCGCCCACATCGAAGGATCCATTCGACTGCTCGAACAGACGCGGGGCTACTTCCACAAGAAGACGTCGATCAGCGATCCCGCATACTGGCGTGCAAGACTGCACGCCGTCAGGGCGACGGCCGAGCAGGACAAGACGCTGTTGCGCCGCGCCGACGAAATCCTCGCACGGCTCGATCGGTTCTGATCCGCTCGCGCCGTCCGCTTGCATTTCCGATACGTAACGAGTCGGACGATTCGGGCAGGATCAGCGCGGCACACGGGACGTGCCTCGATCAATCCGGCGAAGCCCCCGCACGGCGCGCACCATCGAGTGCGGATCGGCCCGAACCATCGTGCTTGATCGCCATCAACGCGCCGCCGCGGCATCGCTCATGGATTGCAAGGAAGCGCGCGGGACGATTCGCACCGCGAAACAGGTAGCCGACCAAGCCGAACGAAACCGAAGCACGCCACGCCTTGCTCATGCATCTTGGCGGCAACCCGGGAGGCCGGGCGCGCTACGTCGCGTCGCTCGGCTCCGGGATCCCCTGGTTCGGCCAGGGCCTCGCGCCGTCGTCAGGCCGGCGTCCGGCGCGGGCCGCACCGGTCGAGTGATCGCCGTTCACGCACGGCAAGCCGTCGAGCGATCGACCGGACAAAACGCGCGAGTTTGCGGGACGCCAGACCGTGACCGATATCGCGCGCGGAAATCGCGCAGGTCGCGATCGGTCGTTGCCGTGCCAGCGCCTGCATCTGTCCGAATGCCGTCAGGTCGCCACGCAGGCCCATCGTGCAGAAGAATGCGGTCGCGTGCAGTTCGTGCCCGTGACGGGCGAGCCAGGTCGACACCGGCGTCGAGGCGCGCCCGGCCCAGATCGGCGTGCCGAGCACGACCACGTCGTAGGCCGACGGGGACGAGACCGTCGGCCGCAGGTCCGCCGCGCGCTGGCGGATCACGTCGGCAAGCGAACGCAGATAACCGATGGCCCCCGCCCGCCGTCGATCGTCGAGCTCCCGCAACCGTTCGCAATCCGCGCCGAGTGCCGCTGCAAGCCGGCGCGCCAGCCCCGCCGTCGTTTCGCTGCGCGAGTAGAAAACGACGAGCATGCGTCGAGAAGCATCCATGGTCCGCTCCGTGCTCCCGCCCAGGATCCGACGGTCAGTTTAGGCACCGGCGGTCGAGCCGACGCTGATGCAGGTCAACCCGCCGCCGTGCAATCCGGCGACAGTAGACTTGTCCGAATCCCCGGCGGCTTCTCGTCCATGCGCGATGTGGTATGACCTGATTGAACAGCAACGGCAATGGTGGCGTACGTGGGACGCGGCCGCGCGGTTCGCGCGCGGTCTCTGGCCCGGTGTGGCGACGGCGTGTTACGCCGATCTGGTCGAGCCCCTGCTCGACCTGCATGCCGGTCCGCCGCGGTTCGCGATCGATTCGATCGCCCTGGACGGCCGACGTGTCGACGTCGACGAAACGATCGTCGCGCACACGCCATTCTGCTCGCTGCGCCGCTTTGCTCGCGCCGGCGCACCGCGCATGATTCTTCTGTGCGTGCCGCTGGCCGGCCATGCGGCCGTGATGATGCGGGAAACGGTCGAGACGCTGCTGGCCGATGGTGACGTCTGCATCACCGACTGGATCGATGCGCGCGACGTGCCGCCGGACGCGGGTCGATTCGGCCTCGACGAATACGTGGCGATGCTCGACGGCTTCATCGATACGCTGCTGGCCGACGCACGGCCCCTTCACGTCGTCGCCGTCTGCCAGGCGACGGTTCCGTCGCTCGGCGCGCTTGCGCTGCGCGCGCAACGCGGGGCCGTCCCGCCGGGAAGCCTGACGCTGATCGGCGGCCCGCTCGATGCGCGGATCAACCCGGGCGCGCTCGGGATGGCGGCTCGCTCGCATTCCCTCGCATGGTGTCGCGCCACGTTGATCGACACGGTTCCGCCCGGCTTCGCCGGACACGGGCGACAGGTTTTTCCGGCCTATCTGCAACGCGCCGAGATCTCGCTCGCGTATCCGCAGCACTACATGACGCTGGTCGATCGCTATCGACGTGCGGTGACGGAGGGCGATGCCGACGCACTCATGCAGGCGCGCCATGCACTACGCGAATACCTGACGCTCCTCGACATGCCCGCCGAGTACTTCCTCGACACTGTCGACATCGTGTTCCAGCGTACCTGCCTCGCAAACGGCACCTGGTTCGTCCGAGGTCAGCGTGTCGACCCCGCCGCGCTGCGCGCCATCCAGCTGCTGACCGTCGAAGGCACGCACGATGCCGTCACCGGCGCGGGACAGACCCATGCCGCGCAGGCCATGTGCAGCGGCCTTGCACCGGACGCGCGGCAGATCGTCGACGTCGAAGATTGCGACCATTACGGGCTGTTCACGGGTGAGCGCTGGCGCACCGTCGTTCATCCCGCGCTGCAGGCCGCGTTTGCCCGTGCCGAACGCGGCCGGCGGTGCGCGTGCGCGGCGCGGCGCAGCGTGACGTGACGTCGTCCAGCTGAACCGGCACGATCGCGCGCCCGGGCGCCGCGCCGTTCAGGCCGGCGGCGTTTGCGCGTCGCGCGCTGCCTGTTCCGCGGCCGCCACGCGACGCTTGACCCCGATGAAGCTGTCAGGGCTCACGGAAACCGAGTCGATGCCGCAGGCGACGAGGAAATCGACGAATTCCGGATGATCGCTCGGCGCCTGGCCGCACAATCCGACCTTCGCCCCGGCATCGTGCGCGGAGGCGATCACGCGGGCAATCATCCACTTCACCGCTTCGTTGCGCTCGTCGAACAGGCCGGCCAGCTCCGCCGAGTCGCGGTCGACCCCGAGCGTGAGTTGGGTCAGGTCGTTGCTGCCGATCGAAAACCCGTCAAAGCGCTGCGCGAACGCGCTCGCCAGAATGACGTTCGACGGGATCTCGCACATCACGTAGATCTGCAGGCCGTCTTCGCCGCGCTTCAGGCCGTTCCCGGCCAGCACCTCGAGCACGCGGTCCGCCTCGTCGGGCGTACGGCAGAACGGGATCATCACGATCACGTTCCTGAACCCCATGTCGTTGCGCAGCCGCGCGATTGCCCGGCATTCGAGCGCAAACCCGTCGAGGTAGCGCGGCGAGTAGTAGCGCGACGCACCACGAAATCCGAGCATCGGATTCTCTTCGTGCGGTTCGAACTGCGCGCCGCCGACGAGGTGCGCGTATTCGTTCGTCTTGAAGTCGCTCATGCGGACGATGACCGGTGCGGGATGGCAGACCGCCGCGATGCGCGCGAGGCCGCGCGCCAGCCGGTCAACGAAATAGTCCGCCGGATCGTCGTAGCCCGCCGTCAGCGCCGCGATGGCGCGCTTCGCCCGCTCGTCCTGCAAGGCGTCGTAGCGGGCCAGCGCCATCGGATGCACCTTGATGTGGTTGCTGATCACGAACTCCATGCGCGCAAGCCCGATGCCGTCGGCCGGCAGGCGCCACCACCTGAAAGCCGCGGCCGGGTTCGCGAGGTTCAGCATGACCCGCGTGCGGGTGGTCGCCAGGTCGGCCAGGTCGATCGCTTCCACGTCGTATTGCGCGATGCCTTCGTAAACGAAGCCGGCCTCGCCCTCCGCGCACGACACCGTCACTTCCTGCTGGTCGTGCAGCACGTTCGTCGCATTGCCGGTGCCGACGATCGCCGGCAACCCCAGCTCGCGGCTCACGATCGCGGCATGCGACGTGCGGCCCCCGTGGTCGGTGATGATCGCGGCGGCGCGACGCATGACCGGCAGCCAGTCCGGATCCGTCGTGCGCGTCACGAGCACCGCACCGTCGACGAAACGCGCCATGTCGCGCGGGCTGTCGATCACGCACACGCTGCCTGCCGCGACGGCCTCCCCGACACTGACGCCGGTGAGCAGCTTCCGGCCGGTCTGGCCGAGCCGGTAGGTCTTCACGGCGCTGGCTTCACGCCGGGACTGCACCGTTTCGGGACGTGCCTGAACAACGAACAGTTCACCGCTGACGCCGTCCTTCGCCCACTCGATATCCATCGGCTGGCCATAGTGCGTTTCGATCGCGCAGGACCAGTGCGCAAGCGCCAGGATGTCGCGATCCGCCAGGACGAACGCGGCACGCTCGGCTTTCGACGTCGGTACGTTGCGGGTCGGCGCATCCTCGTCGCGCGCATAGACCAGCTTCCGCGCCTTGCCGCCGAGCGTCTTGCCGATGACGGGGCTGCATGCGGGATCGCCGAGCAGGGGCTTGAACACTTCATATTCGTCGGGATCGACGATGCCCTGCACCACGTTCTCGCCCAGCCCCCATGCGGCACTGATCAGCACCACCTTGTCAAAGCCCGTTTCCGTGTCGAGCGAGAACATCACGCCGGCCGCGCCGACATCCGAACGTACCATCCGCTGCACGCCGATCGACAGCGCGACACGCAGATGATCGAAGCCCTTTTCTTCCCGGTACGCAATCGCGCGGTCGGTGAACAGCGATGCGTAGCACCGGCGGCAGGCAGCGAGCAACGCGCGCTCGCCGCGCACGTTCAGGTAGGTTTCCTGCTGCCCCGCGAAGCTCGCGTCGGGAAGATCCTCGGCAGTCGCACTCGAGCGCACGGCGACGTCGACGTCGGGTCGCCCCGACCGGCGGCACAGTTGCCGATACGCGTCCCGAATCGCATCGGCGATGTCGTCGGGCCAGTCGCCGTGAAGGATCGCCTGCCGGATCGCCGCGCCGGCATCGGCGAGCGGCATCTTCCTGGCGACGAACGCGTCGAGCGTGCTGCCGATGGTCTGCCTCAATCCGTTCGCATCGATGAACCGCCAGTAGGCATCCGCGGTCGATGCGAAGCCGGGCGGCACGCTCACGCCCTGTGCGGACAGGTTGCCGATCAGTTCCCCCAGCGATGCATTCTTTCCGCCGACGCTCGGCACATCGCCGCGCCGCAGGTCGTCAAACCAGACGATCAATGCCTTCCCGTGATCCATGATGCGCCCTCCGGTCGTCGCAGCCAGGCGACGCGCGAGTCACGCACGTCGCCGGCAATCGCCGGCACGGGCTGCCGGACACGTCCATCCTGGCTCCATGCCGCGCCGCCGGCGTGACCTGCGTCAAGAACGGGCGCCGACACGGGCAATGCGCTGTCCGGCGCGCGATTCGTCTGCGCTTGACGTCCGTCAACGGATCACGTCGCTCGTCCCGTACGCTCTCGATCAGGGGCATATCGACCGCGCCTGGCCAACGACAGGATTCCGGACATGGATTGCATGCATCTCGCCAGATCGTCCGCCTTGGCAGCCGCCGCTGCCTGGGCCGGTTTCGTGGTACCGCTTCATGCGCAGGAACCGGGTTCGCCGGCCGCTGTCACGCCGTCATCGGCTGCCGCGGCGCCGTCGGAAACAGCGGAGAGTGAATCGCCCGCTCCCGCGTCGAACCCCCGCAACGTCGCCTGCGGAAAGACACGCGCGCAGGTCAGGCGAGAGCTGGAGCAGGCCGAGCGGGTGGGCGAGATCAAGCGCATCGACCGGTTCTTCGGCCGCGGCAGTTGATCGACATCGCGCCGGCACCTGCAATGCGCGGCGCGTATCGAAAAGGACGATCGCCGATGCGGGTCGGCAGGTATCGCGCGAGTCGTCGCGATCGCGGTGATGTGGGCTTGCACCGTCGCGTCGGAACGATTTGCAGTGCGTATCTATCACGCACTGGTCCTGCTGCATTCCGCCCATGAAGCCGGTGTGCCGCAAACCGGCAACGTGCGCGCATGAACGACGCTCAGCTACGTGGCCACGACGTGCCACGTGCCGGAAGCGGTCCTGACACGCCGCCTCGGCTTGCCGGCCGCCACCGCCCCGGACACGCGTGTCAGCGCCCTCGCCGAGCGGCAGGGCGTGTCGCGGTCGGCGTACGTCGAAGAGGTTCAGCGCGCGAGCGGCAGGCCCGTATGCTTCGCGTTGGCAAAGCCCGTCATCCACCCCCGCCGCCGCTCACTCGAACCGGCAGGCCGCGCGCGGCAGCGCCGAAAGCGTGTCGCTCGACAGTTTCAGAATGCCGTCGAAACCGGCCTGGTTGTCCGCCGGGCAGAACGCCGCGAGCGTCATGCCGTCCGGGCGCGTGTACTCGACATTGAACACGGCCTTGTTCAGCGCGATGAAGCTCGCGTAACCACCGCACTCGTGGAACCTGTTGCATTGCTCGTTGAGCGCCCAGTCGGCCACTTTCGCCATCGCGGCCGCGATACCCGAGCCGTTCTTCAGGCCCATCGACATCCCGCGATCGTGCGCGGCGGCGATCAGCGCCGTGTTGTACCGCAGTTGGTCGTCGCGCGTCAGCGGAAAACCCGTTTCCTGGCGATAGCTGTCGTCGAGGTCCGGCTCGATGCCGTCGCAGCCCTTTTTCTTCGCCATGTCGAGACGCGCCAGCATCAAGGGCATCAGGATCGCGGTCTGTCGAATGTCCAGCCAGCGTTCGTGATCTTCGTATCCTTCGACGGGGTTACCGAGCACGCTGTCGGGAAACCTGCCGGCATCGCCACGGGTGTCTTCCCGCCCGCCCACCTCCATGTAGCACACGACGGTGATGCCCTTCGCCTTCAGGCGCTGGATCGTGCCGGCATCGGTCAGCTCCATGTCGACGTCATACATCTTGCGGGCGTTGTTCACGCCGTCCAGCACCTTCTCGTTGATCGGGTTGCCGTCGATCTGCCATTGCCAGCTCGTGCCGGGCACGAGCGGCTTCCACGCGGCGGCTTGCGACGCGCGCGCCGAAGCCGCCGCGACCGGGCCGCCCGGCACCGGCGAATCCGAGTCGCCGCCGCATGCCGCAAGCAGCAGCATCAGCACGAATGAGGCGAATGATCTTGCGGACATGGCGAATCCTTTGCCTGTTGGCGGCTCGTCAGGATGCGAGAGTGCGAGGGAGTCACGTGCAGCGAAATGCAGGCGATGCATCTGCCGATCGCGCAGTGGTGCGGGAACGCGCGAAGCACGTCCGGATGGTAGGCGGGAACATCGCGCCCATCTGTTCCGATTTGTCGATTTTTGTTTGCGTGGCGGGCCGGCGCTGTCCGGAAACGCACCGTCATCGCCGATGAGCGATTGCGAAAAATGACAGTTTCTCCGTCCCGGGGTTTTGGATAGATTGGCCATACCGCATCCGCATCGCCTCAGGGACACCATGAACTTCGAAGCCACCCCCGATCAACGCGCTGCCGCCGCCACCTATCGCGCCGTCGCGCTGCGTCACTTCGCGTCGTCGCCGCGCCGCGGTTTCGACTGGGCAACCTGGCGCGCGCTGTCCGAAGCAGGTCTGTGGCGCACGCTCGTCGCCGGCCGCGATGCAGGCGCGGACGCGTCGTTGAACGTGTTCATCGCCGCGTTCGAGGCGATCGTGGCCGCGACGAGATCCGTCGGCTTCGCGATGGCGCTGGCGAATCAGGCAACCGTGATTCGCGCGCTGCTGCTCCACGGCACACCGGCGCAACGCGACCGCCTTCTGCCGGCCCTGACGTCCGGCGCGGTGGCCGCGACCGCCATTTCCGAAAAAGGCACCGGCACCGAAATCCGTGCACTGCAGAGCCGCGTCACGCTGGACGGCCAGGATTGCCGCCTCGACGGTCACAAGTACAACATCAGCCACGCCCCGGACGCGGCACTGATCCTCGTCGCCGCGAGCGCCACGCACGACGGTCGCCCCGGTACGGCGCTGGTTCTTCTCGATCCGCAACGCGCCGGCGTGACGCGCACCGCGCCCCAGGAAACCCTGGGCGTCGCCGATCTGCCAATCGGCGACATGACGTTCGACGGTGTTCCCGTCGGCACGGACGATTTGCTTTGCACTCCCAAGGACGGATTGCGCGTGCTGATGGACATCGCGTCGATGAACCGCGCGTTGTTCGGCCTGCTGTGCGCGGACGTGGTCGGGCCGTTCCTCGACGACGCACTCGCGTATGTCGGCGAACGCGGCGCGCTCGGCGTGACGCTCGACAAGCATCAGCATGTCCAGCGGCGGCTCGTCGACATTCATGTCGGTGCGGAGCGCTCGCGCTGGATGGCACTCGCCGCACTCGACCAGTTGAGGGCGGGCGACCCGTCCGCGCTCGCCAGTTGCTCGATCGCGAAACTGGGCGGCGCCCGCGACCTGACCCAGGCCGCGCTGCACCTGCTCGCGATCTACGGCAGCGACGGCTATCGCCGCGGCCCGCTCGCGACCTTCGTTGCCGACGCACTCGCCATGGGAACCGCGGGCGGCACCGAAGAGATGCACGCGCGCAACATCTTCAGCCAGATGCAGCGACGCGCGACCGCATCGCACATGCACGCGGCCTGAGTGCTCATTTTTCGTTTCTCATCCCGAAGGAGTCTGCCTTGACCATCCAGCCCGGCCTCCGTGCCCGTGCCACGCACCGTGTCGATACGATTTCGCTTGCAGATCAATGGGGCGGCGAAGCGCACGCGCTTGCCAGCCCGATCATGATCATCTTCATCGAGCAGACCTGCATGCAGGCAACCGATCACCTGCTCGGCGCCGACCTGATGACGGTCGGCTACAACTTCGAGATCAAGCATCTCGCTCCGACGCCGCCCGACTGGGAAGTCACGGTCGACGCCGAGCTGATCTCCGTGGAAGGCCGGATGATGACCTACAAGGTGTCGGTTCGCGATGCGGCCGGCGTCGTCGGCGAAGGCATCCATACACGCTGCGCGGTCGGTCGCGACAGTTTTCACGAGCGGCTTGCCGAGCGCCGCGACCGCGCACCGGTCGCGCAATGAGCCCCCCTGGAGGAGACACCCCGATGCGCTCGACGCCGCTGCACGACCTGCGCCTGCCGCTGATCGCATCGCCGATGCTGATCGCCAGCTACCCCGAGATGGTGCTGGCGCAGTGCAAGAGCGGGATCGTCGGCGCCTTTCCCGCGCTCAATGCGCGACCGAGCGCGCAGCTCGGCGACTGGATCGATCGCATCGACGAGGAACTGGCCGCGCACCGTGCCGCCCGTCCGGATGCGTGCGTGGGGCCGTACGCGGTCAATCACATCTGCCATCAGACCAACACGCGGCTCGAAGCGGACTTGCGGATCTGCATCGACCGGCGCACGCCGATCCTGATCACGAGCCTGCGCGCGCCGCCGCGCGAGATCGTCGAAGCCGTGCACGCCTACGGCGGTGTCGTGCTGCACGACGTCACGACCGTACGACACGCGGAGAAAGCGCTCGAGGCCGGTGTCGACGGCCTGATCCTGGTCGCGGCCGGAGCGGGCGGCCATGCCGGCACGCTGTCCCCGTTCGCGCTGGTGTCGGAGGTGCGCCGCATTCATGACGGCTTCATCGCGTTGTCCGGCGCGATCGCCACCGGCGCGGCCATCGCGGCGGCGCTTGCACTGGGTGCCGACTGCGCGTACATGGGCACCCGCTTCCTCGCGTCTCACGAAGCCAACGTGGCGCAGCGCTACAAGGACACGATCGTCGAGGCCACGGCCGCCGACATCGTCTATACCGACGCGTTCAGCGGCGTGCACGGCAACTATCTGCGCCAGAGCATCGAGGCCGCGGGCATGGACGTCCGCAACCTGCCCCGCAGCGAGCACGCACACCTCGATTTCTCGCCCGAATCCGGCGCGCGCCAGTGGCGCGACATCTGGGGCGCCGGCCAGGGCGTGGGCTCGATGGACACGGTGCTGAGCGTCGAGCAGATCGTCGCGCAGCTCGAGATCGAGTACGACGTCGCACTCGAACGCGTGCGTCACGAGTCCGCCCGCATCGGCCGGCACGCACCCGCGCACTGACCGGGCACCCGCCTTCTTTCGCTACCTCCACGGTACCGTCATGACCCTCACCGCCACCGACTTGCCCGCTCTCGATCCGGTCGCGCTGCAACGCGCGCAGATCGATGCCATCGACCAGGAACTGCTCGCGCTGATCGCGCGCAGGATGCAGCACGCCGCCGCGATCGGCCAGTTCAAGGCGCTCGACGGCCGGACGATCCGCCAGCCGGCCCGGGAAACGGAAATCGTCGCGGGGCTGTGCGCCCGGCCGCACGGTCTGCTGCAGGCGCGCCACGTCGCGGCGATCTGGCACACGCTGTTCCGCGTCAGCCGCGAGTTGCAGCGGGTGCCGTCGGTCGCGTTCCTCGGCCCGCCCGGCACCTTTACCGAGACCGCGATGCAGCGCTACTTCGGCGCCCCGATCCGTCCACATGCGTGCGACACGCTCGAAGCGACATTCGCCGCACTGGCGGCCGCGAACGTCGACCATGCGGTGGTGCCGATCGAGAATTCGACCGAAGGCACCGTCACGCGCGCGATCGACCTGCTGGCCGACGCGACCGCTCCGGTGGTCGGCGAGATCGTGCTGCCGGTCGCGCACTGCCTGCTGAGCGCATCCGGCACGCTCGAAGGCGTCGACTGCGTGCTCGGCCATCAGCAGGCGCTGGCGCAGTGCCGCGCGTGGCTCGATGCGCATGCGCCGCAATTGCGCCGCGTGCCTGTCGCGAGCAACGCCGCGGCCGCCCGCGAAGCAGCGAGCATGACGGATTGCGCGGCGATCGCCGGCGAACGGGCGGCCGACCAGTACGGACTGCGTATCGTGGCGAACGCGATCCAGGACGAACCCGGCAATCGCACGCGCTTTCTCGTCCTCGGCGGGCCGCCGGCAGAGCCGACAGGCCACGACCGCACCAGTCTTCTGCTGCAGCTCGACGATACGATCGGCGCGCTCGCAGGCGTGTTCGATGCATTGGCGCGCCACCGGATCTCGGTGCTGTGGCTCGACGCGCGTCCCGGCCGCGCCGCCGGATGGGCGTACCGCTTCTTCGTCGACATCGACGGCCACCAGGACGACGCGCATGTCCGTGCCGCCCTCGGCGACATCAGGACGATCGCCGCCGACCTGCGAATCCTCGGTTCCTACCCGCGCGCGCCGATCGTCGATGCCGGCGCCGTTGCCGAGCCGAGCGCGACATGAGTGCCGCGTCCGCCGATACCGCCGTCGCACGCCGGGTGCGGGCCATCTGCGACGGTCACGACGATCGCCTGCTGGTCCTGCTCGGGGTCGTGCCGCCGTCGCTGCGTCGCGACACCGGCGCATGGCTGCGTGCATTGCGCGCGGACTACGAGGACGAACTGGAGTTGCTGACGCATGTGCAGCGCGTGGCCACGCCGGACGTCGACGACGACGCGCGGGCCGCGCTGCTTCGCCGGCTCGGCAGACTGCGGCTGCCGACGGCGTTGGTCGTCGATACGTCCGCGACGGCCTATGGCCGCTGGTGCACGCGGAACGGCGCCACCGCGCACGGCTGGCGGCTGCTGGAAACCGCGCGTGGCGCGGCGCCCGTCGGCGGCGTGCTCGTGCCCTGGCGCGACTGCCTCGCGGCACCCGCGACCTCGCGCCGCGTGCTCGCCGATTTCGGCCATGCGTGGGCCGGCATCGATACGAGCGTCGCCATGCTGACCGACGCGCTGCTTGCGAACGACGTGCAGGTCGGGGGCATCGCGCTGGGCGATCTGCTCGCGCAACCCGGCGCCGCGCCCGTATCGCCCGCAAGGATGACCGGCGTCCTGGACCGCCTCGCCAATACGGTGCGCCTGCGCCGTATCACGGCGGCGACGCGCCGGACGCATTCGCTGCGGAGCCGGCTGTGACGGCAGCGCACCATCCGCGCATCGCGTTGATCGGCATGCCCGGTGCGGGCAAGACGACGATCGGCGCGGCGCTTGCGGCGGCACTCGACCGCCCGTTCGCGGATTCCGACCGGGAGATGGAGCAGCGCTTCGGCGCCCCGCTTGCCATGCTGTTTCCGCTGCCGACGTTCCGCGCCCGCGAAGCCGGCGTCATCGATGCGCTGTCGCAACGCGACACGCTGATCCTCGCCACCGGCGGCGGCGCGGTGCTGCGCGACGACACGCGCGCGCGCCTCAAGGCGCGCTGCCACGTGATCTACCTGGTCAGCGACATCGACGCGCTGTACCGGCACACCGGGCGCGATCCCGCGCGCCCGCTCCTGAACGTGCCCGATCCGCGCGCCGTGCTGGCCGAGTTGCAGCGGACGCGCGATCCGCTGTATCGGGCCTGCGCGCATCGCCTGCTCGACACGCGCGGCGCGTCGATCGACGAAATCGTCGCGGCGGCCCTCGCCGAATCCGCGTCCGCCTGACGGTCGCGCCCATGCGCGCGGCTGCCCCGCTCCCGGTTCCCTTCCCGCCCCGTCACGGGCGCTCCCCACTGCCATTTCTGACAGTTGCTCCTTGTTTGAGAATATCTAAAGATATATTTTTAGATAGGTTGAATTCGTCAACCGGACTCGTGGAAACCGATCATGTCCAAGTTTCTTGTCTCGACTCGAAGATGGGGTCCGATCGCTACGGCAGCCGTGACGGCGGCCGTCATGGCCGGTTGTGCCCCGTTCGGCCAGCAGCCGGACCAACAGAAGATCACCCCGGTCGAACAGCTCGACCCGGGCCTCGCCCTTCACGCGGCCAAGGGTCAGGCCGACGTGGACGCGCAATGGTGGCGCACCTTCGGCGATCCGCAGCTCGACCGCGTGCTGGCCGACGCGCTCGCGGGCGCGCCGTCGCTGAAGGCCCAGCGCGCCCGGGTCGACGAAGCGCTCGCGCAAGCCGACGTCAGCGCGGCGGATTCCCTGCCGCTGCTCGGCGCAGCGGTCAGCGCGACGCCGACGCGGCTGCCGCGCAGCTACACCACCCCGCCCCCCGCCGCAGGCCACTGGCAAGTCAACGCGCAGGCGCTGCTGAATGCGTCGTTCGATCTCGACGTTGCCGGGCGCCTGCGCGCGCTGACCCGCGCCGCGACCCTGCGCGCCGGCGAGCAGCAGTCGCTCGAGCGCGCGGCAACCGTGTCGTTGCAGGCTGCGCTCGTCGAAACATACCTGCAGCTCGCGCTCGAGCTGCAACTCCTCGACATCGCGAACGATACGCTGCGTCAGCACGATTACCTGCTGCGCCTCACCCGCCAGCGTGAAGCGGCGGGACTCGACATGCCGGTCGCGGTCGCGCGTGCCGGCGAGCCGCTGCCGCTCGCGCAGGCCGATGTCGAGCGGCAGCGCGCGGCCGTCGCGCCGCTGCGCCACCGGCTCGCGGCGCTCGTCGGGCGCGGGCCCGGTTATGCGGACACGCTCACGCCGTCCCCCCGCGTGCTGCACGCCGTCGCGCCGTTGCCCGCGACGCTCCCGGCCGCGCTCGTCGGGCGCCGGCCCGACATCCTGGCCGCCCGCTATCGCGTCGAGGCCGCGTCGGCCGACATCGACGCGGCCCGCGCGGCGTTCTATCCGGACATCAACCTGATGGCGTTCGCCGGCGTGCAGAGTTTCGGCTTTCGCGCGCTGCTTCACGGCAGCAGCGGCACGTTCGGCGCCGGCCCCGCGATCACGCTGCCGATCTTCGAAGGCGGCAGGCTGCGAGCCGGCCTGCGCGCGCAGACCGACGCGTACAACGCCGCCGTCGCCGACTACGACGACACCGTCGTCAACGCGCTCGCCCAGGTCAGCGACTCGCTCGTGCAGCTCGACGCGCTGGCCAGGCAGCGCGACCTGAATCGCGATGCGCTGGCACGCGCCCAGCAGACCTACGACATCGAGACGCGGCGCTACCAGAAAGGCATTTCCGGCTACCTGGACGTGCTGCTGGCCGAAACCCGGCTGCTTGAAGACCGCCGGTCGGTCGCTCGCGCCGATACCTCACTTGCCGTCGAGCACGTCCGGCTGATCGCCGCGCTCGGTGGCGCAACGAACCCCGGAGCCCAACAATGAATCGCACCGACACCCCGCCGGCCGCCGCGCCGGCCGCCGCGGGCGCGGCGTCGCCCCCGCCCGCCGAACAGGCGCTGCGCACCACGCGGCGCCGCTATTTCCGCTGGTTCTTCATCGCACTCGCCCTGGCCGCGCTGGCCGGCGGCTACTGGTGGGTCACGTCGCGCGGCACCGAGACGACCGACGACGCCTACGTGACGGGCGATGTCGTGCAGGTATCGCCGCAGGTGGCGGGCACGGTCGACACGATCATGGTGCAGAACGCCGAATGGGTACATGCCGGCGATCCGCTGTTCCGCGTCGACCCGACCGATGCGAAGCTCGCGCTCGACGACACCGTTGCACAGCTCGCCCATGCGGTGCGCGAGTACCGCACCGCGCATGCCGACACGGCGCGCGAGGCGGCCCAGATCCTCCAGCGCAAGGCCGAGCTGTCGAAGGCCTCCGACGACCTGCAGCGACGGCTCGGCCTCGCGCAGGACGGCGGCGTATCGCGCGAGGACATCCGTCACGCGCGCGACGCGATGACCAGTGCATCCGCCGCGCTGGACGCGCAGCAGGCCGCATACGACGCATCGCGTGCGCGCGTCGACGGCACGTCGATCGACTCGAACCCGCTGGTGCGCGCCGCGGCCGCGCGGGTGCGCAGTGCGGCGCTCGCACTGCGCCGCACCGAAATCCGCGCGCCGCTGGCGGGGCTCGTGACACGCCGTGTCGTGCAGGTCGGGCAGCACGTCACGCCCGGCGCGCCGGCCATGGCACTCGTGCCGCTCGACCATGTGTGGGTCGAGGCCAACTTCAAGGAATCGCAGCTGCGCGGCATGCACGCCGGGCAGGCCGTCGAGCTTCGCTCGGACCTGTATGGCTCCGACGTCGTGTTCCACGGCCGCATCGAAGGCGTCGAGGCGGGCACGGGTTCGGCATTCGCGTCGGTGCCCGCGCAGAATGCGACCGGCAACTGGATCAAGGTCGTGCAGCGCGTACCCGTGCGGGTCGCGCTCGATCCCGGCGAATTGCGCGCGCACCCGCTGCGCATCGGCCTGTCGATGAACGCATCGGTCGTGCTCGGCGACAACGCGCCCGGCACCGCATCGGCCTCCGTGCGCCCCGCGCCGGCCGCCGCCCGGCGCTCGATCGACGCGACGTCGATCTTCGATGACGATGCATCGTCCGGCGACGCCCTCGTCAACGACACGATCCGCGCGAACGACGGCGCCGCCGTGCGCCGCGCGCCGGGAGCCTGAGCATGGCGCCCGTCGCTCGGGGTGCGGCGCCGAAACTGCCGCTGGAGCCGCTGCAGGGCCCGGCTCTCGTGCTCGTCGCGATCGCGATCAGCGTCGCCAACTTCATGCAGACGCTCGACCTGACGATCGCCAACGTCGCGGTACCGACCATCGCCGGCGATCTCGGCGTCGCGCCCGACATGGGCACCTGGATGCTGACGTCGTTCGCGACGCCGCTCGCGATCACGCTGCCGCTGACCGGCTGGCTCGCGCAGCGCTTCGGCCAGGTGCGGCTGTTCCGGGTCTCGGTCGTGCTGTTCGTCCTGACTTCGATCCTGTGCGGCCTCGCACCGAATTTCGAATCGCTGCTGCTGTTCCGCGCGCTGCAGGGCGCGGCCTCCGGGCCGATCACCGCGCTCTCGCAGGCGCTGCTGCTGGCCGTGTTTCCGGCCGCGCGCCGCAACGTCGCGCTGTCGGTCTGGCAGACCACCACGTTCGTCGCGCCCGTGCTCGGCCCGATCGCCGGCGGCTGGATCACCGACAACCTCTCGTGGCCCTACATCTTCTACGTCAACGTGCCGACGGGGGCGCTGGTCCTGCTCGTGCTGACCCGCTTCCTCGGCCGGCGCGACAACCCGACCCGCCACCTTCCCGTCGATTTCGTCGGCCTGCTGCTGCTCGCCGCCGCATTCGGCTCGCTGCAACTGATGCTCGACCGCGGCCAGAACCTCGACTGGTTCGCGGCGGTCGAGATCCGCGCGCTCGCCGTGCTCTGCGTCGTGTCGTTCGTCGCGCTGGTCCTCTGGGAGCTGACCGACGCGCATCCGATCGTCGACCTGCGGCTGTTCGCGGATCGCGGCTTCACCGCGGGAACGATCGCGGTGACGGTCGGCTTCGGCGTCTATTACGGCGCGCTCGTGCTCGTGCCGCTCTGGTTGCAGACCGAGCAGGGCTACACGGCAACCTGGGCCGGCATCGCCACCGCGCCGCTCGGCATCGCGGGCATCGTGATCGCGCCGTTGATCGGGCGCATCCAGGGGCGCACCGACCCGCGCCACCTCGCGACCGTGGCGCTGGTCGGCTGGGGCGCGGCGTCGTTCTGGCGCATGGGCTTCAATACCGACGTGACGCTCGGCGACATCGCGGCCAATTCGCTGCTGATGGGCGCGGCCACCGCATTTTTCATCACCCCGCTCGTGTCGCTGTCGATCGCCGGGTTGCCGCGCGAAAGGCTGCCGGCGGCGTCGGGCGTGCAGAATGCGCTGCGCCGGATCGGCACCAGCGTCGCCACCTCCGTCGCGCCGACCTATTTCGAACGGCGCTCGCGCGTTCACAACACATACCTCGTCGATCGCATCACGCCGTTCGATCCGGCCGCCGGCGACTGGCTCGCCCGGCTCGAACATGCGGGCATGTCGCCGGCCGGCGCGCTCGCGTCGGTCAGCCGCTCGATCGACGTGCAAGCCCACATGCTCGCGCTCAACGATTTCTCGTTCGGTTGCCTGCTGCTGTTCGGCGCGACCCTGCTGACCGTCTGGTCCATCCGCTACCGGCGTCCGTGACGCCGATCAACCGGCCCCTTCCGATGAACGCCCCCGACCTCGACAACGTCGTCGCACCCGACATCGCCCCGGCCCGCACGGCCCGGCTCATCTGTTTCGGCGTCTTTCTCGGCGCGCTGACCTTCGGCCTCCTGCTGCCCGTCGTGCCGCTGTACGTGCACGACACGCTCGGCTTCGGCACGCTCGTCGTCGGCACGGCGGTCGGCGCGCAATTCCTCGCCACCGTGCTCACGCGGAGCATCGCGGGCCGCCGCGCCGATCATCGTGGCGCGAAGCGCACGATGTGCGCGGGGCTCGTGTCGTGCGTCGTCGCGGGCGGCGTCTACGTCGCGAGCGCCACGACGCCGGCCAGCCCCGGCACACGTCTCGCGCTGCTGGTTGCCGCGCGGCTGCTGTCCGGGCTCGGCGAAAGCCAGCTCGTCACCGGCGCGCTCGCGTGGGGCATCGGCACGCTCGGCGCGACCCGCTCGGGCCGCGTGCTCTCGTGGACGGGCATGGCCCTCTACGGCGCGATCGCGCTCGGCGCGCCATGCGGGATGGCGCTCGCGCGCGCCGGCGGGCTGGCGGCCGTGGCCGGCGCCACGATCGTCCTGCCCTGCATCGCACTCGCGCTCGTCGCTTCGCTGCCTGCCGTCGCGCCGCAGCCGGGCCTGCGGGTGCCGCTGTCCCGCGTGCTGCGAATCATCGCGCGGCCCGGATGCAGCCTCGCGCTGCAGGGCGTCGGTTTCACGGCGATCGGCGCGTTCGTGACGCTGCTGTTCCAGGCGCGCGGATGGGAAGGCGCGGGCCTCGCGCTCAGTTGCTTCGGCGGCGCCTTCGTCCTCGTCCGCGTCCTGTTCGGCCATCTGCCCGACCGGTTCGGCGGCTATCCGGTCGCGCTCGCCGCGCTCGCGGTCGAGGCGATCGGCCAGGCTCTCCTGTGGGCGGCGCCGGTTTCCGGCGTCGCGCTCGTCGGCGCGACCGTGTCCGGCCTCGGTTGTTCGCTGGTCTTTCCCGCGCTCGGTGTTGCCACCCTCCGGCACGTGCCGGCGCAGGCACGCGGCACCGCCCTCGGCGGCTTCACGGCGTTCCAGGACGTCGCCTATGCGTGCACCGGCCCGCTCGCGGGCTGGGTCGTCGCGCGTACCGACTACCCGTCCGCCTTCGCCGTCGGCGCTTGTGCCGCATTCGCCGGCGTCCTGCTGACAGCGTGGCTGATGCACACCGACCGGTCGCCCCCGTGAGCCCCGGCGGACGGCGGGCGCATGCCCTGCCGTCCGCCGCCCGTATCCGACACCCTCGCGGCGCCCGCGCGGCGCCATCCTGCAGTCCTTCACGCTTCTACAAGGAGTACCGATCATGGAATACCGAACCCTCGGCGGAACCGGCTTCAAGGTCCCCGTTCTGAGTCTCGGCACCGCGACGTTCGGCGGCGGCAACGCATTCTTCAGGGAATGGGGCAGCACGGACGCCACCGGCGCGCGCGAGCTCGTCGACATCGCGCTCGACGCCGGCATCTCGATGTTCGACAGCGCGGACGTCTATTCCGACGGACTCGCCGAAGAGCTGCTCGGTCAGGCGATCGCCGGCCGGCGCGATCGCGTGATCGTGTCGACGAAGGGGACGTTCCGGCTCGGCGAAGGCCCGAATGACGTCGGGTCGTCGCGCCATCATCTCGCCAATGCCATTCACGGCAGCCTCAAGCGGCTCGGCACCGACTACATCGACGTGTACCAGTTGCATGGATTCGATGCCCAGACACGCGTCGAGGAAACCCTGCGCACGCTCGACGATTTCGTGCGCGCCGGCAAGATCCGCGTGATCGGCTGCTCGAACTTCTCCGGCTGGCACCTGATGAAGTCGCTCGCGGCCGCCGATCGCGACGGGCTCACGCGACATGCCGTGCACCAGGTCTACTATTCGCTGATCGGCCGCGACTACGAAACGGAGCTGATGCCGCTCGCGCTCGACCAGCAGGTGTCCGCGATCGTCTGGAGCCCGCTCGGATGGGGACGGCTGACCGGCCTGATCGGACGGGGCCGACCGTTGCCGGAGACGAGCCGGCTGCACAAGACCGCCAACGAGGGGCCGCCCGTCACGGATGCCCTGCTGCACCACGTCGTCGATGCGCTCGACGAGATCGCCGCCGAAACCGGCAAGTCGGTCGCGCAGGTCGCACTCAACTGGTTGCTGCGGCGGCCCACCGTCGCGAACGTGATCATCGGCGCCCGCAACGCCACGCAACTGCGCGAGAACGCGCAGGCGGCCAGCTGGGCCTTGACACCCGACCAGGTGAAGCGGCTCGATGCCGCCAGTACGACGCAACTGCCCTACCCGTACTGGCACCAGCGCGGCTTCGAGCGCAACCCGGCACCGGTCTAATACGGTGCCGGCGCGTGTGGCATCGGCGGCGACCGATGCGACGGTACCGCACGCGTCGCCGCGGCCTGCATGCGCGCGGCGAGCGGCGACGCGCCGACCAGCCAGTCCAGCTCGACGGGCAACGGCGGCAGCGCGGGCGACGCGTGCGCGGTCAGCGCATCGTAGCCGAACACCCAGTCCGGCTCGGTCGGGCCGTGCATGAAGGTATTCGCGGCAGACACGCGATGCACTTCGCCGAGTCGCGCTACCCGGCACTGCGCATAGGTCGAGAACGCACTCGCCGCGTTCGACGAGCCGATGAGCGCACGCAGCAGGATCGTCGCGTCCTCGAGCGCCATGGCCGCGCCCTGCGACATGAACGGGCGCATCGGATGACAGGCGTCGCCGATCAGCACGACGCGCTCGTTGCCGAACTCGAACTGCGGCGAACGTTCGAACAACGCCCACTTCATGACCGACTCGCGTGGCGCGCGTGCCAGCATGTGACGCACGGCCGGATGAAAATCCGCGAAGATCGCCTGCATCTCGTCGACGTCGCCCGGCATCGACGAAGCCTGCGTGGGCCACTCGGCCTGCGGTGTCATCGCGGCGAAATAGAATTCGCGGCGCGCACGATCGAGCCAGTACGACAGCACGAATTTCCGGTCGCCCCACCACTTGGTCAGATCCTCGACCGCGAGTTCGCCCAGCAGCGCGCGCGGATACGCCCCGCGAAACGCGACCTGCCCGGAGAATTCCGGCGCCTCGAAACCGCGCAGCGCCTCGCGCACGCGCGAGCGCAGGCCGTCTGCCCCGATCACCAGATCGGCCGTTTCGCTCGAACCGTCCTCGAACGTCAGCCTGATCGCGTCGCCCGCCGGGTCGAGGCCGGCGAGACGCTTGCCCCACGCGATCGTCCCGGGCGCCACCGCCCCCAACAGCGCGGCATGCAGGTCGCCGCGCTTGAGCGTCACGAACGTCGCGCCGAAGCGCCCGATCGCGTGTTCGCCGAGCGGCAGCCGATACAGCAGCTCACCGTCGGCCGCCTGGCGGTTGGCGAACGCATCGGGTTCCTGGCCCGCCCACAGGGCCTGGCGATGCACGCCAAGCAGCCGCATCACCCGCATCAGGTTCGGGCTCAGGTGAATGCCGGCGCCCACCCGGGCAAACGCCGGCGCCTGCTCGAACAGGCGCACGTCATGGCCGATCCGTTGCAGCATCGCGCCGAGCGCGCACCCGCCGATACCCGCGCCCACGATCGCGATGCGCGCCGCCGAAGTCGTCCCGGTCATCCCTGCTCTCCCACGGTTGCCGCCGGTGCCGCGCCCTGTACGATGATGCCGATCGTGCGCGCGGTGCGTGCGCGAATATCCCGCGCACGCCGATAGCCGTCGGACTCGTACCACGCCTTTGCGCGGTCGATCGAATCGAATTCGAGCACCACGACGCGCCGAGGCGACCACGCGCCTTCGAGCGTTGCCGCCTCGCCGCCGCGCACCAGGAAACGCCCGCCGAATTCAGCGACGGTCGGCGCGCCGATCTCGCGGTACTCCTCATAACCGCGTGCGTCGTGAACATCGATGTCAAACACGATATATGCCGTCATGTCTTCCCCCCACTTGGTCTCGCGGGCCGCGGCCGAGCGCGGCCCCGGTGTCACAGGCTCCCGAGCGCGATGCTGTGCGTGTCGGCCGCATCGAGCCGCAGCTGCCTCGCGCGCTGATATTCGTCGGAACCGTGCCAGCGGCGCGCCGCGTCGAGATCGTCGAACTCCAGCACGACCAGGCGCCGCGGCGTCCATTCGCCTTCGAGCACGACCACGTCGTCGCTGCGTGCGAGCACGCGGCCGCCGTGCGCGGCGATCGTCGGCACACCGAGCTTCCGGTATTCGGCAAATCGCACTTCGTCGTATACGTCGACATCCACCACCACATAGGCACTCATGTCCGCTCTCCCGTTGATGCATCCGCTTCGTCATGCGCGACTTCGGTATCGAATCGCACGAACACCCGGCCCGCCTCGATCTTCACCGGGAACGTCTTCACGCAAGCCGTAACCGGCGCGCACAGCGCGGCACCGGTACGCACACTGAAGCGCCCCTGATGCAGCGGGCACTCGATTTCGTCGTCGAGCAGAAAACCGTCGCTCAGGCGCGCCTCGCCGTGCGTGCACTGGTTGTCGGTCGCGAAGATCTCGTCGTCGACCGCGAACAGTGCAATGTCGCGCCCGCCGACGATCACGCCCGTCAACCCCTCCTCGCGTACCGCGGCCGTATCGACCGCATAGGTCCATTCCGTCGTCACGCTGCCTCCTCAGATCGGATAGATGATCGAATTCGGCACCATCTCGCTGTCGTACACGCAGATGCGCGACTCGAAACGCAGCCCGTGCGGCGTGCGGCGTATCCGGTCGAGATATCGACCGGTGTTGTACACGTCGCTCATCTGCTCGCTCTTGGTACGCAGCACCGCGTAGTTCGTCTCGGCCTCGATGACCGATTCGTCGAGATACGTGATGAGCGGCGTGCCGATCAGGTGGCGCTGGTAATACGGGTCGTAGAACAGCGTCTCCTTGATGCCGTACACGCGATCCTTCAGCATCCCCTTGCTCTCGAACGCGAGCAGCGCAAGCGGAAAGTCGCGTTCATGGTTCTCGCGCGGCAACAGCTGATACGTGCAGTCCTCCTCGAAGAATTCCGGCCACGCGTCCCAGTCGCCGCGATCCAGTGCGGACGCGTAGCGCGCGTTCAGGTCCACGAGCCCGTAGAAATCGGCGAAGGTCGCCGCAACCGTTCCGGTGCCGCGCGTCGCGGGCCGTGCGTCGGCCAATGCGGATGAAATCGTCATTCATGCCTCCATCACGTGGCGCCAGTACTGGTACATCCCGCGCACGAGCGTTTCGCTGACCATGTGGTCGGTGCGCTCGTCGACTTCGCGGCCGCCGAGCTCGTTGTATACGTTGCCGTGCTGGATCTGCTCGAAGCTCTGCTGCACGCACTCGATCACTTCGCCGTCGTCCGCCGAAACGAAGCCGGCCGGCCCGAACAGGTTGGCCTGGCGCAGCCGCCGGCGCGTCATGTCCTCGTCGTCCGTCTCGAATCCGAAGTGCGTCCAGACGTAATCGAACACGCCGGGGCTGACCGGGCGGATGCGCCGGGTCGACAGCGCATTCACCTGCTGCTGGATGATCACGCTCGGCATCAACGTCAGCATCACGACGGTCGGCTCGCCCCACCACGGCTCGTGCACGACGTCGAGGAAACGGTCGTCGTTCAGCGTCATGCGCTCCTTGAAGCTCGTCACGTTGTGCGTGACCTCGCCGCCGCCCCCGCCGCTGCGGATCGAGATCATCGCGCCGTGACGGTGATGCGCGTCGGTGACCAGCTGGGCCGGATTGTCCGCGCGCCACAGCCCGAAGTTGACGAACCAGGTGTGCAGCAGCCCCGCGTGATAGGGGTCCTTGATGTTCTCCACCATCAGCTTCCAGTTGCTCGGCACGCGCTGGCGCGTATAACCGAGCACGGTCAGCTTCGGCCCGTGGAACAGGCGGTCGTAATAGCGCAGGATGTCGGGGCCGAGGAAATCCTCGAACGACTCGACGTCCTGGTCGAACGACGCGAACACCGCGCCGCCGCGCGTCGACACGCGCAGCCGCCGCAACGCGTGATTCTTCGGATCGAAATCCGGCGGCATGCCGCCGTTGATCTTGCCGCTCTGCCGCACGCCGCGCCGGAACGGCACGCCGACCAGGTTGCCCTTCAGGTCGTAGTTCCACTGGTGATACGGGCAGTGGAAATCCTTCGCGTTCCCCGCGCGTTCACGACAGAACTGCATGCCGCGATGCGCGCAGGCGTTCTCGAACACGACCACCTCGCCGTCCTCGGTGCGCGTCATCACGACCGAACGCTCGCCGACTTCGGTGCGCTGGAAATCGCCGGGAGACGGCACTTCCGCCTCGAGGCCGATGTAACACCAGTGTTTCGAATAGAACAAACGCTCCAGTTCGCGCTGGTAAAGCGCATCGCTCGTATAGGCTTCGAACGGTGTCCGGCTTGCGCCGTCCCCCTTCCAGTCGAGCGCGTGTGCGATATCGATGGGTGAGTTCAAGAAAGCTCCTTTCAGTAAGAAATGGCTTGTACGGTGCCGGCCGGAACACCCGGTACCAGAAAGCCGACTCGGGACCGCCGCCGCGACGCGACCGCGGCGGCGAACAGCTCGATCAGTGCAACCGTGTCCTCCCAGCCGAGACAGGCGTCCGTCACGCTCTGCCCGTAGGTCAGCGCCCGGCCGGGCACGATGTCCTGCCGCCCCTCGACGAGAAACGACTCGACCATCACGCCGGCAATCGCGCGCTGCCCGTCGCGCAGCTGCCCGGCCACGTTCTCGCATACGGCGATTTGGGCGCGCGTCTGCTTTCCGCTGTTGCCGTGACTCGCATCGATCACGACGTGCGGCGGCAACTGCGCATCGCGCAGCGCCGCACAGGCGGCCGTCACGCTGACGTCGTCGTAGTTCGGCACGCGCCCGCCGCGCAGCACGATGTGCGTATTCGGATTGCCCTGCGTGGAAGCGACCTCGAGGCCGCCTTCGTCACGCGGGCGGAGATAGTGATGCGCTGCCCGCGACGTGCGAACCGCGTCGATCGCGATCTTCACGTTGCCGTCGGTGCCGTTCTTGAAGCCGATCGGCGCATCGAGGCCGGATGCGATCTGCCGGTGAATCTGCGACTCGGTCGTGCGTGCGCCGATCGCACCCCAGGACACCAGATCGTCGAGGTAGGGCGCCGTGAGCGGATCGAGAAACTCGGTCGCGACCGGCATGCCGAGTGCGTTGACGTCGAGCAGCAGGCGACGCGCGAGACGCAGCCCGTCATCGACGCGATAGCTTCCGTCGAGCCGCGGGTCGTTGATCAAGCCCTTCCAGCCGACCGTGGTGCGCGGCTTTTCGAAGTACGTGCGCATCACGACCTCGAGCGTATCGGCGTAACGCGCCCGCAGCGGCGCGAGCCGTCGCGCGAATTCGAGCGCGGCGTCCGTGTCGTGAATCGAGCACGGCCCGACGATCAACGCGAGGCGATCGTCCCTGCCCGCGAGGATGCGGGCGAGTGCGCGCTGGGCGCCACGTACCACGCGAGTGGTCGCGGCGTCGGCATGCAACTCGCCGCGCAGTTGCATTGCCCCGGTGACCGCCGCCGTCCCTTTCAGATGAGGCTGTTCCACTTGACTCTCCGATTTCGATTCGACAATACGAAACTCACGGGGGTCAATTAAAGCTTTATCAAATTCGATTCGATACTGTCATTTATCTCAGTCGCCGATCGAATTCCTCAATCTGCCATTTTTTACAGTATCTAAAACCATCCGATTCAATTTATTTTCATCGCGAGGACATGCGCCATTGCACCTCGCACTCTCACATGGAGATACACATGACGAAAAATCATTATGAAACTGAAATTACAGTTAAATACCGGGAGACGGACGGACTCGGGCACGTCAGCAGCCCGGTTTATTACGATTACCTTCAACACGCATATCTGACGTTCATGCACGACCTGCTGGAGCTGCCGTATTCGGAGAAGTTGCCGCACATCATGGTCAAGACGTCGTGCGAGTACCTGAAGCCCGCGCAGTACGGGGATACGATCACGGTGCGCAGCAGCATTACCCGTTTCGGCTCGAAGAGCTTCGAGCTCGAGCACCTGATGATGCGGGACAACGGCGCGGCCGGCGACGACGCGATCGTTGCCCGCGCGCAGTCGACGCACGTGATGTTCGACTATGCGAGCAATGCGACGATGCCGGTTCCCGAAGAGTTCAAGGCGCGCGTGCTGGCGTTCCAGGGCGCGATCTGAAAAACGGCTTCCCGGGGCGGGCGCCCCGGGTCCTTTCTAAACGAATACGATCAGGCCCATCAGCACGGCTTTCACGACCGCGTTTGTCTTGTTCGAAGCGTCCAGCTTGGCAATGGAACGTGAAATGTGAAAATTGATCGTACGTTCGGTCAATCCGAGAATCATGCCTATCTCATAGGCAGTCTTCCCTTCGGCTGCCCATTTCAATACTTCACACTCTCTCGTGCTCAACGCGACCGCAGTGGGGGGTGTCATGTTCAATGCCAACCGAGTCATTCTAATCTCCAGAACAATTAACCATGCTGGCCGACTCGGCGCACGCCCATCCTGCGAAGCGTGAATCATCCTGTTCAGCCCTCGAAAGCGCAAACGACAGTGCTTGGCGCCAAAGCGCCAGCCTGTTTCTTTATTTATTAAGTCAGTAATGCACGCGAATCGGCCATGTGCCGCTCGCGTACCTCGGGATCATTATCAGCAACGATCAGGCAACAATCACGAATCAAGGTGCATTGAGCGAAACAATGCAATACGGATTAATTACGCCGGACGCAGCAATCGGACAAGGTTGAGCATACCGAGTTGCAATCCCGCGCGGAAGATGCGTCAGGCTCAATGTATTCATGCAGTTGACGCGCGCGAACGTGACGTGTGCACCGTCATGGTTCAGGTGCGCCGACATCGTACAACGACGACGCCTGGGTCGCGCAGACACGTCGCAGGCAACTGCGCAGCCAGCGATGCGCGGGGTCGTTATCGAAGCGCGGATGCCATATCTGCGAAACCGTCAACGTGGCAGTCAGCACCGGCAACGGGAAGCTGAACATTCCCCCCCGCGATTTCGCGGTCTGCCGCTCCGGAACATTGGCGATCAAATCCGAATCGCGCGCCAGGGACAATGCGGCGGGAAAACCGGACACGATCGCCGCGACGGTTCGCTGCAGCCCCAGCGTATCAAGCACGTTGTCGATGGGGCCGCTGAGCTGCCCCCGCCGCGACACGCTGATATGGCCGAACGATGCATATCGCTGTGGCGTGACCTCCTCCCGCGCAAGCGGGTGACCGGCCCGAACGACGCCGATGAAGCGGTCGCGGAACAGCGCCTGTACACGCAATTCGGGGCCCGTATGGCCCACCACGCCGATTTCGAGATCGACGGCCCCCATGCGCAACGCCTCGACACTCTTGTCCGGCTTCGGCGCGAAGCGCAGCCGAACGTTCGGCGCGGTTTCCATCACCAGCGCGAGCAGTTCGGCCGCGAACGTATCGACGAACCCTTCGTTGGCACGGATCGTAAACGTGCGCTCGAGCCCGCCGAGGTCCGCGTTCTTGCACGGACAAAGGACAGCCTGCGCCCCTTCCACGAGCGCGCGAACCTGGACCCGCAGTTCAAGCGCATGAGGCGTCGGCACCAGATCGCGTCCGGCCCTGACGAGCAGCGGATCACCCGTCGTGGCCCTCAGGCGGGCCAGGGACCGGCTCAATGCCGACGGGCTGAGGCCGAGCGTCTCCGCGGCCCGCGCGACGCTGTTCTCGGACAGCAAGGCATCCAGAACAATCAAGAGATTGAGGTCAGGTGCATTCATCTTGTTCAACTCGTGCCGATCGGGACCCGGCCTGGATTGACGATTAACGGGAACCGCGAATTCGACGTGATATCCGCGCAGCGCAAGATGACGAACAACCGTGCCGGTCGATCGCCGGCACGGCGTTCCATCCGTCATCGTGCGCCGGAATACGTGAAGCGAGACGGCCCGTTTGCGCGATGTCATTCTGTTTCCGGATTGTGCACCGCACGCGATTCGATCTCAACCGCCATTCGACGTCGGCCCCTGTCCATATCGGCCGCAGACACCGGGTGACGGCAAGGCAAGCAGGAACCTGTCGTCACGGGTCGACGCGATGCGCCTGCGTTCGGCCGATACGGTGCCCTGCTGGCGGCCGGGAATCGGCCGGCCACGCAAATCGAACGGCATCCCGAACGCGATCTCGCGGTATTCCGGCTACCTGCATCGGCCGCGCTTCTCGGACGCGCGTCGCCACGCTACTTCGGCTTGTCGCCCATCGGATTCCGCAACCGGGCCAGCTGTCGACGCGCGCACGAGTTGCACACGACGACGTCGCGATTCATCAGCGCCACGAGGGTTGGGTCACGCGCGTATCGCAATCGCCGCGCCCCCTGCGCGATCTGTCGATGCTCGTGCGTGTACTCGAGGCGGCCGAGCGCGGGAACGGACCGCGCACGTGGCGTTACCGGTCATGAGAGGAACCCCGGTTCGCCCGCGTCGAATGCCCGGGTTCGGCACCCGCCGGCGCGGAAGCGGCAGAAGCAGCCAACGGCGCGTTCATGTACGCCGGTACAGCCTTCTTTCCCTGTCGGACGCCCGGCGGCGGCGCCGTCGGGCGCTGCTCCATGTCGGCCAGCATCTGGCCGCACGGCAATGAGCGACTGCGGCCCGGCTGCAGCAACGCGAGCAGACTGGCGAGCGGATTCAGCAAGCCCAGCCCGATCGCGGCACCGCCACGCGCGATCAGTGCGCCCGCCTTCACCCCGACGTGCGGTTGCTTGAAGGACCCGGTGACGTACAGCGGCGAGCGTAGCGATATCACCCGGAATCCCTTGGTGTGGGGATGGATCGTCAGGTTCATGGTCTCGTCCCGCAGGTTCACGTTGCCATCCATGCCGATCACCGCATCCTCGGTGTCGAGCGCGAATACGCGCGAGTCGAGCACGCCGTTGGTGACCACGAAGTCGGCCACACCGCAGTTGATCCTGACGTCACGCGTGCCGAACAATTTCTCGTACACCACGTTTGCAACGTTCAGCCCCGCGGCTTCCATCAGCAAGAGACTCACCGTGCCGTCGGTCACCAATGTCTTCACTTCCCCGTTGGAAGTCGCGGCGAGTGCCGCCGGCGAATTGCCGGTGGCCGACAGCGCGGCATCGCCGTTGACCTCGCCGAGCGCCGTTTGCATCACCGGAAATGTCGGGAACAGTTGCTTGAGTTTCAGGTGTCGCGCCTGCAGCGAGAACCGCCCCTTGAGCGGCATGCCGCTGCCGTCCAGGTGGATATTCGAAGCAAGCGTGCCCCCCGCGACGCCGAAGTTCAGCGGGTAGAGCGTCAGCACGCCGTCATGCAACACGACGTGGGTCGACAGGTCGGTGATCGGCAGGCTCGCGGTCTTGACGATGCGCCGCCCGGTCAATCGAACGTCGGCGTCGATCTTCTTCCAGCGGTCCGTGCGGAATGCCTCGACCGGCAACGCCTTGTTCGCGGGCTGCGCGACGGCGGCGCCCCGCCGCGCCTTGCTGGCATTCGTGTCGGCGCCGATGAGCGGCGCGAGGTCGGAAAACTGCAGCAGCCTCGACACCAGGGTGCCGGACAAGAGCGGCCTCGGTTCGCGCGAAACGTAGACCAACGAGCCGGTGATGTCGCTGCCGCCGACGCGTCCCGTGAAGTCCTCGTACTTGAAGACGTTGCCGGACGCCCGGAATTGGCCGACCAGTCGGCCGTCGGTCGCATACGGAGCGGTTTCGGGAAGGGTGAGGCCCGTGACGTCATACAGCTTGGCCATGCTGGTGCCCGCGAGCCACAGTCGAAGATCGACCGCCGCCAGGTGAGCCGGATCGGTCAGCGTGCCGACGAGCGCCAGGTGCGTATCGCCGAAACGCAAATCGGCTTGAACCGGAAACGGGTGTTGCGCGCCCTGCACCTCCAGCACATTGCCGATCTTGCCCGTGCCGGCGACCGCGCCTTTCTTGTAGGTCCCCTTGACGGTCCAGCCGATCGCGTACGTGCCGACGCCGGCAGATGCCGCGGGTGCCGCGGATGCTGCGCCCGTCGATGCGCTCGTTGTCGCCGAAGCCGTTGCGCCCGACGCGGCCACTGCGGGCGCGCTCGATGCCATCGACGGGCCTGATGCAGCCGGGGCTATTGTGGTGCGAGATGTCGTCGCCGCGGCATGTGAAGCAGCGGCCAACGCTTGCGACGCCGCGGCCGATGCGCGGGACGCCGCCTCGGCACCCGACGCAGGCACCGCCGGTTGCGCCGGGCCGGCGCGCGCCTGGGCCGCGAGCTTTTTCTGACCTGCCGGCCCGACGGTCCGCGCCGATTCGTGTTGCGCCAACGCCTCCTGCTGTTTCACCACCGCGCCGAACGGGATCGGCTGGCCAAGCGTGTCGACCACGGCGCTCAGATCGAATTGCTTTTGCTGATCGTAGTAGCCGAGACGACCCTGGGCAAACGCGATCTGATGCAGGTCGAACGTCCATCGGCCCGGCTGCGCGGGGCTCTTGAGCTTGAGCGTCCAGTTGACTCGCCCGTCCCTGATGCGCTCGAGGTCGACGGACGGATTGACCAGGTCGATTGCAGGAATCACGATGCGGCGTGCCATCAGCGGCAGCGCCTCGACTTCGAAGCTGATCATGTCCAGCGCGACGAAATACTTCGTGCGCGCCCAATCGGGATTGGCGATCGTGACATCGCGTGCACTGAATCGCGGCCACGGCACCCATGCGCGCCAGCCTTGCTCGCTCACCGGCCGACGCCAATCGATACGCAAATCGCCGTTGATCGCGAACTGACGTCCGATCGCGTCCGACACCTTGTCATCGATCCACGGCCGGGCTCGATTCCAGTCGAACGTGACGATGAAGATGACCAGCGCGGCAAGCGCCAGGGTGACGATGACGGCAAGCCACGCGGCCACCTTGCCGACGGTGTGGCCAATGTGCATTGCTCCCTCCCCGAGTTTGCTGCACCGTATCCAGCAATTCGTGTTCCTGAATACGGGGGCCGCCAGCCAGGTAGCGTGCGTGCCTTCGAGATGGGGTTCGTACGACTTTTCAGGCGTCGATCTTCGCAGTAATGTTCCGGATCGACTGCGCTACCTGCCCCTCGCCGCGTAACGCCGGCAAGCTCGTTGAGCGAGAGAAGCGGACGCCTGCTGCAGTGCTTCCTGCATCCGCGGGATGCGATCGGGAGGATCAATGGATCGTCGCCATTTCCTCAAGTCGTCGGCCTTTTTTACCATTGCGGCTGCCGCCGCTGCTGTCCCGTACGACGTTTCACCAGCGGGCCTGCCGGGCAGCACCGTGCGCAAAAAAACCAGTCAATTTCCGCAAGGTGTCGCAAGCGGCGATCCGCGCGATCGCTCCATCGTGTTCTGGACACGCTGCGTGCCGGTACCGGGCGGCGACCAGCACGATGCAAGAAGTGCCGCGCGCGCGGTACCGCTACGGCTCGAAGTATCGACGCTGCCGGATTTCTCGACGCTCGTCGCCAGCGTACCGCTGAGGGCGCTGGCCATCTACGACTTCACCGTGCGCGCGAAGGTGACGGCACTCTCGCCGAAGACGACCTACCACTACAGGTTCGTCGCCGGCGGCGACGTCAGCATGACCGGCGTCGCGCGCACGGCACCGGAGGCCGGCGAGGCCAACGAACAGGTTCGCTTCGCGTGGCTCACCTGTCAGGACTGGAGCGTCAACCACTGGCAAGCGATGACGCTGATGGCCGCCGAACGCGATCTCGATTTCGTCGTGCACGTGGGTGACTATATCTATGAAACGGTCGGGACCTCTCCCCCCGGCCAGGCCGAGCCGGCACATTCTCCGCTGCATCTGCCCGACGGCAAGCGGCTCGCGGACGGCCGCGCGTATGCCGATTCGCTCGAAGACTACCGGACGCTCTATCGCACCTATCGTACCGATTCGCGCTTGCAGACACTGCACCAGCGCCTGCCGATGATCGCGATCTGGGACGACCACGAATTTTCCGACGATTGCTGGCAGGACCATCAGGTCTACACCAACGAGGAGCAACAGGAAACCCGGCGGCGCCGCAACGCCAGTCGCGCGTGGGCAGAGTACATGCCGGTGGATTGGGGCGACGTGCGCTTCGAGCCGGACGATCCGTCGTACACGAACATTCGCATCTACCGCGATTTTCGTTTCGGCATGCTGATGCATCTGGTGATGACGGACGAGCGGCTGTATCGCGACGACCATGTCGTGAGCGAAGCGGCTATCGCGCGCGCGCACGGGCACGACCCGGTGCACGGTGACGACGCGGCCGGCTCGCGCTACTTCGTCAAGCAGGATGGACTGCTACGCGACGAGGCGCGTCTTGCCCGGCAGTTGGGCCGCCCGCCGTCGCTGCTCGGTCCGGAACAGACGCAATGGTGGAAAGCCGCGATGAAGGGCTCGCCGGCAACCTGGAAGGTATGGGGCAACGAGGTGATGTTGAACCGTCTGTGGTTCGTGATGCCGGGTGCACCCCAGACACCGGGAGCCCGCCTCGTGGTCGATTGCGACGCATGGGACGGTTATCCCGCGCACAAGCACGAACTGCTCGCCTACTTGAGGGAGCACGGGATCCATAACGTTGTCGCGATCACCGGAGACCTGCATGCATTTCAGTGCGGCATCGTGCGGGACGATCCCGATCCCGCGACGGGGGTGCCGGTCATCGTCGATTTCGTCTGCGCCGGCATCAGCAGCATGTCCTTTTATTCCTACCTGAAGGCCGCATGGAACGGCACACCGCTCGCGTCCATCGCGGCGACGCCTGCCAGGCTCGACCGCTTCCTGATGGCGAACAACCCCGATCTGTGCCACGCCGACCACGACGCGCAGGGTTACGCGTCGGCCACGGTCACGCCGGACTCCTTTTCCGTCACGTTCAACAAGATGAAGCCGTTGAACCCGGACGGCGCCGCGCCCGCGGATGCACTGCTGGGCCGCACGCGATTGACCGTGCCCAGGGATTCAGTCGAGGTACGCGTCGAGCATATGTAGGTTCCGACGCGCCGCCGTTTCCCGGCGGCATTGCGCGTCTCCGGAAACTCGAGCAAGCGGCCCTGTACGCTCATGCACAGGGCCGTTCCGCGCGGCGCGTCAGTGGAAATGTCCGCCGAAAAGCCCGAGCAACCCTATGATGATCAGGTAGAGCGCAACGATGTAATTCAGCAAGCGCGGTACCACCAGAATGAGAATCCCGGCGATCAGCGAAACCAATGGGCTCCAGTTCGTGAATTCGTGCATGGCGCGGCCTCCTGACAGTGGATCGCGAAATCGGATGTGCGTCGGTGCGACGCTGATCCACGTAGTGGAGCGATTTCCATGCCTGACTCGACGCGTGCCGCGTCGTGTCTTCGAATCGGCGAGCCTTCTCTTCCGGAGCCGCGCAGATCGCTCAATCGGCGGGGGGCAGCTTCGCGGACAGGTCCGGAAAGTGGAGTTCGCCTTCGTAGGTCTCGGCACCGGCTGCGAGTATCGCCTTTACACGCGCCTGTATCGCTTCGTTGGCCACGCACAGATCGGCCTCGTGCGCTTCCACCAACAAGCCTTCGGAGAAGGAAACGTCGGACCCCATGTCCACGGACCGCTTCAGGTGTGCAATCGTGGAGGGCGGGAACGTCGCGATGCGGCGTGCCAGCTTGTCCACGAACGGGCCCAGTTCCCTGGCCGGCAATGCACGATTGATATAGCCGTAGTGGTCGGCCAGCTCCGCGGAGAAGTCTTCCCCGGCCAGCAGTACCTCGAGGGCGCGGGCGCGTCCCATCCGCCGCGGCAGGCGCTGCGTATTGCCGCCGCCGGGGACGAGCCCGCACACGACCTCCGGCTGACCGAACACGGCTTCGCCGATCGCGGCGAAACACATGTCCGCGGCCAGCGCAATTTCGCAGCCGCCGCCGCGGGCGATCCCTTCGACCTTCGCGATGACGGCCTTGGGCATGTTGCGCAAGCGCTCGCCAAGCATCTGTGTCAGGCGGAAGGTGCGCGTATTCGAAGTCGTTTTCGGCGCCGAGCCGACACGGTGCAGGCCCGAGTGAGCGATGAAGAACTTCGGCACGGCGCTCTGCAGGACAACGACACGTACGCTCGCATCCTGTTCCAGCAGCCGGGTCAGCGAGTCGAACTCCTCCGAGAGAACCTCGTCGAGCAGATTCAGCGGCGGATAGTCCAGGGTAACCGTGGCGACGCCGCTATCGCGGGTCACCCGGATATGTTTGTAGTCGGCATAGCTTCCGCCTCCCCCCTGCGATGGCGCGGACGGTTGGGGAGCAGCGCCCCCTTCCGAAGACGCGAGCAACACACCGGGCGCGAATGTGGCGGCACCGATTGACTGGACGAAGGTACGTCGAGAGATAGTCGACATGGCAGACTCCTGGGTTGGTTTCATCTCGCCTCGGCAGAGCCGCGCCCGGCTCGCAATCCGCGGCGGCATCAAGTAACGCAGTTGCAATCCCCTGGCGCGGCGGTCCCCATGTCACTGCGGAGGGCAATGACTGCGCCGGCAATCCGGCGTCGTTGAGCGGCATTCGTCAGTTTGAAAAAGCAAGCTTCGCCGACGCCATGATCCTCGTCCCGTCGGGGCCTTTGCAAGAATCCTCCCTAAGTGGGGGGGCGCCCCGATCGACCTCGCGCGGCAGTGCGGAGCGGGTCGATCCTGCACGCCCTCCCCGAACAGGGGGCTGCCTTCGCGCCGGGCCATGGGTACTTTTGGCGGCATGGCCCCTTCGACACATGATCCGGCGCGCGTCTCCCTTCCTGGGCATCCGCCCGACTCATGCCTGTTGAAGTGCGTACCGGCACGCTGCCGCTGCAGGGTCGGCAGACCCTCGCGGCCGCGCTCCGACGACACCACGGAATGATCCGCCCCATCCATGAACAAAAGCCAATCATCCGGCGACAGGCCGGCGCCTGAGTCAGGCCGGCGTGTTTTCCTCAAACGCGTCGCCATCGTTCCCGCCGCCGTCGCGATAGGCGGGTGCCATTCGGGCGACGACGCATCGCCGGCACCGACGGCGACGCAAAATGCCGGCAGCGGCGTTCGGCTCGACACCTATCGTCCGGTGTTCTTCACGCCCGAAGAATGGCACTTCGTGCTCGCAGCGGTGGATCGCCTGATCCCGCACGACGACGAGGGGCCCGGCGCGCTCGACCTGAACGTTCCCGTCTTCATCGACCGGCAACTGGAAACCGGTTACGGCTACGCGGCGCATTGGTACATGCAGGGTCCGTTTCGCGCCGCCTCCCCGCTGTTCGGCTATCAGTCGAGGCTCACGCCGCGCGAGCTGTATCGGGCCGGGATCCAGGCGACGAACGCACGCTGCATGCACGAGTTCGCCGGCAAGCGCTTTGCCGAACTCCCCGTCGCGGAACAAACCGGCGTGCTCGCACGCCTGGAGTCCGGCGCGATGGCATTCGACGCGATCTCCTCGGCGGATTTCTTCGCGTTTCTGCTGGAGAACACCCGCGAAGGCTATCTGTCGGACCCGATACACGGCGGCAACAAGGAGATGGGCAGCTGGAAAATGATCGGCTTTCCCGGGGCCAGGGCGGACTTCCTCGACTGGGTCGGGACCGGCAAGCGCTACCCGTACGGGCCCGTCAGCATCGAAGGTCAACAGGGTTGAGACGCATATGCCGCAAATCACGAAGCCGGAAGTGGATGCCGTCCTCGTCGGGATGGGTTGGACAGGTTCGATCATGGGGATGGAGCTGGCCGAGGCCGGCCTGACCGTAGTCGGCCTGGAGCGCGGCGCAAACCGCGATACGAGCCCCGAGTTCGCGTACCCCGCCATCGCCGACGAGCTCGCCTACATTCAGCGGCGCAAGCTGATGCAGAATCTTGCGCACGAGACGGTCACGATCCGGCATGCGCCGAACGAAGACGCGTTGCCCTACCGGCAGCTCGGCGCATTCCTGCTGGGTACCGGGGTAGGCGGCTCGGGCGTGCACTGGAACGGCACGACCTGGCGTGCCAACGCCGCCGACCTCAAGATTCGCTCGCACTACGTGCAGCGATATGGCGCCGGGTTCATCCCCGGCGACATGACGATCCAGGACTGGCCTTACTCACTGGACGAACTCGAACCGTACTTCGAGCGCCTCGAGGCCGTGATGGGCACGTCGGGCAAGGCAGGCAATCTGCGCGGCCGGATCGTCGACGGCGGGAATCCCTTCGAAGCCATGCGCCGGCGCGACTATCCGTGCCCGCCGCTCGCCGACAATTATCCGGCGACGCTGTTCCGGAACGCGGCGCGCGACGCCGGTTTTCATCCGTTTCCGATACCCGCGTCCAATGCGTCGATCGCCTATCAGAATCCGTACGGAATGCAGCTCGGCCCGTGCAACTTCTGCGGCTATTGCGAAGGCTTCGGCTGCTACATGTATGCGAAGGCATCGCCGCAAGCCTGCATCCTGCCCGCCTTGCTGGCCAAACCCAATTTCGAGTTGCGCGACCGATCCCATGTGACGCGTGTGCAGCTCGATTCGGACGGCAAGCGCGCGACCGGCGTGACCTATCTCGATGCGCAGGGCCGGGAAGTGTTTCAGCCGGCACGCATCGTCGTGCTGTGCGCGTTCCAGATGCACAACGTGCGCCTGCTGCTGCTGTCCGGGATCGGCACGCCGTACGATCCGGCGACGGGAACGGGAACCGTCGGCAGGAACTTCGCCTATCAGAAGAACAGCGCGGTCTCGCTGTTCTTCGACAAGGACGTCCACATCGATCCGTTCATCGGCGCCGGCTCCGGCGGCCAGGCATTCGACGACTTCAACGCGGACCACTTCGATCATTCCGCCGCGGGGTTCGTCGGCGGTGCCTATATCAGCGCGATGGTCACCGGCGGCCGCCCGATCGGACAGACCCTGCTGCCGGAAGGCACGCCCAAATGGGGCTCGGCGTGGAAGAAGGCGCTCAAGGACAACTACCTGCATTCGTTTTCCATCGGTACGGCGGGGTCGGTCATGTCTTACCGCACGAACTACCTGGATCTCGATCCGACCTATCGCGACGCATACGGCCTCCCGCTGCTGCGCATGACGTTCGACTGGCACGACAACGAGATGCGCATGACGCGCTTCGTCACCGGCAAGGCCGAGGAGGTCGCGCGTGCGATGAAGCCGAAATCGATGTCGGTCCACGCCGGGAAGATCGGCGATCACTTCGACATGCGGCCGTACCAGACCACGCATACGACGGGCGGCGCGGTCTGCGGGGATCGTCCGGACACGAGCGTCGTGAACAAGTACCTGCAATCGTGGGACGTCCACAACGTATTCGTGACGGGAGCCTGCGCGTTTCCGCAAAACTGGGCCTACAACCCGACAGGCATGGTCGGCGCGCAAGCGTATTTCTCGGCGCGCGCGATTCGCGAGCAGTACCTGAAGAATCCCGGTCCGCTGCTACCGACATAGGAAAGGCAATGGGTGAGCGATACAAGAAACTGGCCGGAATCTCATTCGGTCTGCTATGCACTTTCACCGCGCTGGCTACGTGGTTGCAACCGGCCGACGCGAACGCGCAGGATGCCGGGCAGATCGCGCGCGGCGCCTATCTGGCGCGCGTCGGCGATTGCGTGGCATGCCACACGTCGCGCCGCGACCAGCCGTTTGCGGGCGGGCTGCCGATGGAAACCCCATTCGGTACGATCTATTCGACGAACATCACGCCCGATACCACGCACGGGATCGGCCGCTACAGCTACGACGATTTCGCGGCCGCGCTGCGCAAAGGCGTCGCGAAGGACGGGCACCTGCTCTACCCGGCCATGCCGTATCCGTCGTTCTCGAAGGTCAGCGACGCCGACACCCGTGCACTCTATGCGTACTTCATGCACGGCGTGCGCCCGATCGGCCAGCCGAACACCGAGACGCGGCTCCACTTTCCGTTCAACCTGCGCGTGCTGCTCGCGGGATGGAATCTTCTGTTCCGGCCCAGTGGCACGTATCGCGAGGACCTGACGCAAAGCGCGACGTGGAATCGTGGTGCCTATCTCGTTCAAGGGCTCGCGCACTGCGGCGCATGTCATACGCCTCACGGCCCGATGGGCCAGGAGAAGGCGCTGGACGCACGCGGGACGGACCTGTACCTGAGCGGCTACACGCTCGCGGGCTGGCATGCGCCCGACCTGCGCCCCGGCGGCGGAAACGGCGCGGGCGAGCGCACACGGGACAGCATCGTTCAGCTTCTGCGCACCGGACGATCGCACGGCAGCGCCGCGTTCGGCGGGATGTCCGAAGTGGTGGAGAACAGCACGCAGTATTTCAGCGACGCCGACCTGGCCGCGGTGGCCGATTACCTCGTCAGCCCGGGCCCCGGTCGCACAACGCGGACGTCGGCGGCACCTCCCGTCAAGTCCGATACGACCGCGGCGTTGCGCTCGGGCGTCACGCCGACGGGCGGCGCGTTGCTGTACCTCGACAACTGCAACGCGTGCCATCGCTCGGACGGCAGCGGCGCGATGAAGGCGTTTCCCGCGCTGGCGGGCAACGCGGTGGTCACGTCCGACGATCCGTCGTCGGTCATTCACGTGATTCTGACCGGCTCGCGGATGCCGTCGACCCGATCCGATCCGGCGCCGCTGGCCATGCCCGCATTCGGCTGGCGGCTGTCGGACATGCAGGTCGCCGAGCTCGCGACGTTCGTCCGCGGCAGCTGGGGCAATCGTGCCGGCGAGGTGAGCGCATCGGACGTCGCGAAAGTCCGGCGGCAGGTCGATCCGGCGCAACTGAAGCGGATTCGGGCTGCCGTCACGAACGAAGTGACCGACGACGGCGCGCCCGGTTCGACCGGCAAATGACCTCGGGCGGCCCGTATCACGCGGAACCCATCGCCCGCACGCGATCGAAGGACTGCGCGGCACGGGCCTTCCACTTGTTTGACTCGATTATCGGAAAACCATCATGCGATTCATCAGCTTTGTCCGCGACGGCGCCACCGGCGTCGCTATCCGGTCCGGCGACGGCCGTTATCTCGGACTGACGCGTAGCGACCCGGACTTTCCCGGCGATCTCGACACCCTCGTTTCCGGCGGTCCTGCCGCGCTGGCGCAGGCAAGCGAACGCCTCCAGCTGGCCGGCCGGCCGCTGGACCTGGCCGATTGCACCCTGCTCCCGCCCGTGACGCGGCCGGCGAAGATCATCTGCGTCGGGCTCAACTATGTCGAGCACTCGCACGAGGCGGGCTACGAGGTTCCGTCGTATCCGACACTCTTCGCACGCTTTCGCAGCAGCCTAACCGCGCACGGCGCCGCGATACGGATGCCGACGGAATCGGATCAGCTCGACTACGAAGGCGAGCTGGCGGTGGTCATCGGGCGCGGCGGCCGGCGCATCGCGCGAAGCGATGCGTTGAACCATGTGGCCGGTTATACGGCTTTCAACGACGCGACCCTGCGGGACTATCAGTTCAAGACACCGCAATGGACGGTCGGAAAGAATTTCGACGAAACGGGCGCACTCGGCCCCGAGCTGGTGACCGTCGACGAATTGCCGGCGGGCGCGGCCGGTCTCAGGCTTCAGACCCGGCTCAACGGTGTCGTCGTGCAGGACGCCAATACGAACGACATGATCTTCGACATCGCTACGCTGATCGCCACCATCAGCGAAGTCATGACGCTCGAGCCAGGCGACGTCATCGCGACCGGCACGCCGTCGGGCATCGGCATGGCGCGCAATCCGTCGCGCTGGATGCGCGCCGGCGACGTGTGCGAGGTCGAGATCGAGGGAATCGGCGTACTCAGGAATACCGTCGCGCAATCGTGATCCGGTCGGGCCGGCGCAGCGCGCGCCGGCATGCGTTCAGCCAGGCTGCATGATCAGCGCATCGTTCGCGAGGATCATCGCGCCGGCGTTGGTGGGCCTCGGCCGCTCCGCCGGACGAAACACCGCGTCGCCGGGGAAGATCGGCAAATGCGTCAGCACGCAGATGCCGCGGCGTGACGCGACGACACGCCGCCAGCGCTGCTCGCCGAAGTGCCGGACGCCGGGCTCGACCCAACGAAGCACGCTTCCGTCGCATTCCAGCACCGTCACCCGGGCACCCGCGAACTCGCGGGCGGAACCCACGCGCGGCCCGTCGTCCAGTCGTGAAATCGCATCAGGCATGTCCCACCCGCAAGCCGGTGCGGTCGAGCCGTGGGCCCGGTCGACCGCGCGTGTTCAATCGGTCACGTGATCCTGACCAGCATCTTGCCGGTGTTGGTCCCGTTCATCAGCCCGATAAAGGCCTCCGGCGCGCGCGCGACACCGTCGACGATCGTCTCGTCATGCACGATCTGCCCGGCTCTCAACCACGCCGCCATTTCGTCGACGAACGCGTCGCGGTGCTGCCGATAGTCGTGCAGCAGGAAGCCCGTCAGCGTCAGGCTCCGATAGACGACGTTTTCCATGAACCGCGGCCCGGGCGACACACCGACGCGGTCGTACTGCGAAATGGCGCCGCAGATCGCCGCCCGCCCGCCGTAATTGAAGGCCGACAAGGCCGCCTCGAGATGATCGCCGCCGACGTTGTCGAAATAGACGTCGATACCTGCCGGTGCCGCAGCCGCCAGCTGCTCGAGCACCGGCGCGCGCCGGTAGTTGAACGCTGCATCGTATCCGTAGCGTTCGCGCATCACGGCAACTTTCTCGTCGCTCCCTGCCGAGCCGATCACGTGAGCGGCGCCTTTCAGCCGCGCGATCTGCCCCGCGAGCGAGCCGACCGCGCCCGCCGCGGCCGACACGAATACGACTTCATCCTCGCGCATGCGTGCCACCACGAGCAGCCCGACATAAGCCGTCATCCCCGTTGCGCCCATGACGCCGAGGTGAACGCTGCTCGGCAGGTCGGGCAAGTCCGCGACGCGGGTGAATTCGACTGCGGCGCCCTGCGCGATGTCGCGCCAGCCGTAGCGGTGCAGCACGAGATCGCCGGGTGCGAACGTGCTCGACGCGCTGTCGGTCACGCGGCCGACCGCGGCGCCCGTCATCGTTTCATGCAGCTTGAACGGTTCGACATACGACGGCCGGTCGTCCATCCGGCCGCGCATGTACGGATCGACCGAAACGTATTCGTTGCGTACGCGAACCTCGCCGTCCGCCAACGCCGGAAGCGGCACCTCGACCGTCAGGAAATCGTCCGGGACCGGCTGACCGTTCGGCCGTCTCGCCAGTTGAATCTGCGCGCTGATCGTGGAGAACCTCACCGCCCCTCTCTCCTTGCAAGAACCCAGGGTGCCGGTGGTGCCGGCCGGGCACGCCGCACGGATGCGGCGGCGTACCGCGCCTCATGCACCGGCGATTCGGACTTCGCTCACGTGCTCGACCGACGGCGGGCCCACGAAGAAGGGGCCGGCCAGTTCGCGCCATCGCTGAAAATCGGCTGTCTGGCGAAAGGCGTCGTGCAGCGCGACGCTTTCCCATTGCACCATCAGGCGGTAGCGCGACGGTTGCTCGATACCGCGATACAGGCGCAAGCCATGGCAACCGGGGGCGCGTTCGATCAGCGGCTTCGCCTCGGCGACCGCGCGCTCGAATTCCTGCTCTCGGTTTTCCTGGATCTCGATCTGGGCAATTTCAAAAATCATGGCGGGTTTCTCCGCGCAACGCGAACCGTCGCGCAGTGCAATTGACACGATGCCGGCATCGATCCCGGGCCGGACATTCCGGGTGGGCGGCGCGTGCATGCGTGCTGCCCTGCTGCCGGCTCGCGTGGACAGGCGAACGCGCCGCAATCGTCGACGGGTTCATGCGCGGTTCCGCACGACGTCCTGGCAGTTTTTTTCAGCCGCGCTCGGATCGGCAGATGAGGTCGGTGCGGAACGATCGAACCGTTTCATGCTGCGCAGTCTCGCTCCGGAATCGAACGACGTCACCGCACCCGCTAGATACGAACCGGCCTGCATCGTTTCGGCCCGTCGCGACGATGAGCCAACGATAGCGTTGTCCTGCCGACCGCTCTACCCCAAGTACGGGGGGGTGAAAAAAACCTCAGGAAGCACCGGCCCCCGATGCTGACGGCAACCCGCTTCCATGCATGCCGGACTATCCGACAGACGGGCGTTCGTTCGAGCCGGTCACTGTTTGCCGCCGACGACCCGCTGCCATGCGGCGGCCTGTTCGTCGCGCACGAGCTGCTCGGCGGAGTCGGGCCTGACCGTGCGATACGGCGGCGCCTCCGCCTCGATCACCGTGACGATGGCGTCGATCATTTCCCCGGGATCGTGTTGCCGATTCAGTTCGCGCGTCGGCCAATGGGCGACGACGCGCTCGCCTTGATCCCACCACTGATCCATGCTTTCCATGCCGGTATCGTTGAAGCCGGTGCGATAGGCACCTGGATTGATCGTGACGACTTCGACGCCGTAAGGCTGCAGTTCTTCCGCCATCGCGGAGCAGATGCCTTCGACGGCATGCTTCGACGCGGCGTAAGCGCCGTCGAACGGCACCTTGATCAATCCCGCGACCGACGACATCCAGACGATCCGGCCATGCCCGCGCGCGACCATCCTGCGCGCGAAGCCCTGCGCGACCTCCAGCGCCGCAAAGACATTCGTTTCGAAGACCGAACGAAACACGGAGATCGGGATCTCCACGAGCGGGCCGGACTCCATGATGGCCGCGTTGTTCAACAGAACATCGATCTCGTGCGTCAACGCGTGCGCACGATCGATTTCGTTCGTCACATCGAACTTGATGACCTGCATGTCCACGCCGCGCGCCTTGGCCTCCTGCCGCAGTGCCCAGACCTGCGGCCAGATCTGGCCGCACGCGATGACGCGATGCCCCCGCTCCGCCAGTGCGAACGCGACCCCTCGCCCGAATCCGGACCCCGCACCGGTTATCAACACCGTTCTGGTCATGCATCCTCCCGCTCGGTTCACGATGATTGCGCGCCCACCCGGACGGCGATCTTGCCGACTACGTTACGGCGTTTCCCGCAGCCAACGGCCCCCCCCGAATGGGGAGGCGGTCCGCATCGACGACACGGTTCGGAAGCGGCCGCATGCCGTCAGTCGCAGCGACGCCCGACTCCGGCGAACGCCTTATGACACGGCCCTTGCGGGGCGCGGATACCCCGTTCGCCGTGGCCATGCGCGCCGCGTCAACCGCAAACGGGACCGATCGGAAAGCGCGAAATCGCGCCGCGCCCTCGCTAGACGACTGGTCTACTCAGCCGTATGATCCGCGTCACGGTTCGACCGCCATGTCGGCCCTCGCATTCATGCGATGCATGGCGCAACCCGGCGCATCCCCGCAGGTCATGCCCTGCGACGTTGCCCGCAAGCGTCCACGCTATAGACGACTGGTCTACTTTGTTCGTGCGTCGTGCCGTCGTGGCACGTCGTCCCGCGCATCCCGACCGTCACGCGAACAACCCGCCGCCGCCGGCACGATCCGGGCGGCGAAACCGTTACACAGAGGTCACCCATGCCGCATTCCCCATCCGTCAATCGCCGGGTCGTCCTGGCCAGCCGCCCCGTCGGTGCGCCGGCAGCGCACGACTTCCGGCTCGAAACCACGGCGGTGCCGACGCCCGCCGACGGCGAAGTCCTCCTGCAGACGCTTTACCTGTCGCTCGATCCCTACATGCGGTGGCGCATGAGCGACGCGCCGTCCTACGCGCCGCCGGTTGCGCTCGGCGACACGATGGTGGGCGGCACCGTCAGCCGCGTCGTCGCGTCGAAGCATCCCGCATTCGCGGTGGGCGAGCTGGTGCTGGGCGACAGCGGCTGGCAGGACTACGCGCTCTCCGACGGCACCGACCTCATGCCGCTCGGCACGGATCTCGAGCGCCCGTCCCATGCGCTTGGCGTGCTTGGCATGCCGGGCTTCACCGCCTATACGGGCCTGCTGCAGATCGGGCAACCGAAGCCGGGCGAAACGGTCGTGGTCGCGGCGGCGAGCGGCGCGGTGGGCGCCGTCGTCGGCCAGATCGCGAAGCTCAAGGGCTGCCGCGTCGTCGGCATTGCGGGAGACGCGGAGAAATGCCGGTACGTCACCGAGACGCTCGGCTTCGACGTGTGCATCGACCGGCGGGCCCCCGATCTTGCGCGGCAGCTCGCGCAAGCCTGCCCCGACGGCATCGACATCTACTTCGAGAACGTCGGCGGTGCGATTTTCGACGCCGTGCTGCCGCTCCTCAACGTCGGCGCACGCGTGCCGCTCTGCGGCCTGATCTCGCAATACAACGACAGCGAACCGGCGCCCGGCCCCGACCGGCTGCCGCGCCTGACCGACACGCTCCTGAAAAAACGGATCCGCATGGAGGGCTTCATCATCCTCGACCACTATGCGACCGGCTATCAGGCGTTCCTGGCCGAAATGGGCCGTTGGGTCGAGGCCGGCGAGATCACGCCGCGCGAAGACGTCACCGACGGCCTCGAACGCGCGCCGGAAGCGCTCATCGGCCTGCTGGCAGGAAAGAACTTCGGCAAGGTGGTCGTGCGCGTCGCCGAAGTCGCTGCATGAAGCGAATTCGCGCATCCATCATTCATCTCCATCCCCAGACATCATGAAACTTCTGTTCGTCCTGACTTCCCACGACACCCTCGGTTCGACCGGCGAGAAAACCGGCTTCTGGCTCGAGGAATTCGCGGCCCCCTACTACACGCTGAAAGACGCGGGCGCCGACATCACGCTGGCGTCGCCGGCCGGCGGCCAGCCGCCGCTCGATCCGAAAAGCGCGGACCCCGCGTTCCAGACCGACGCCACGCGCCGCTTCGAAGCCGATCCGGACGCGCGCGCCGCGCTCGCGGCCACGCAAAAACTCTCGGAGGTCGCGGTCGACGCGTTCGACGCGGTGTTCTATCCGGGCGGCCACGGCCCCCTCTGGGATCTCGCCGAAGACGCAGGATCGATCTCGCTGATCGAGCAGGCCATCGCCCTGGGCAAGCCAGTCGCAACCGTGTGCCACGCACCGGGTGTGCTGCGCCATGCGAAGGGGCCGGACGGCAAGCCGCTCGTCGCCGGCAGGAACGTCACCGGCTTCTCGAATTCGGAAGAGGATGCCGTCGGGTTGACGAACGTCGTGCCGTTTCTCGTCGAGGACGAACTCAAGTCGAAGGGTGGTCGTTATTCGAAGACCGATGACTGGCAACCGTATGTGGTCGTCGACGGCCTGTTGATCACCGGCCAGAATCCGGCGTCGTCCGAACCGGCCGCCCACGCGCTGTTGAAACTGCTGACGCGCGCCTGACCCGCGGAGCGCCCCCCGCACCGGCGGCGAACATCCGGTTCGCCGCCGGCTCGCACACGAACGACACGCGCGGGAACACGGCCGTCGCGCGATCACATCGATCCTGATCCCGAAAAAGCGTTTAACACCACGCGCAATACTCGAACGCACCTCCGGAAAATACAATCACGGTCGTCCTGTCGCCGCACGCCTGCATCGCGCACCACATCCATCATGTCTTCGCCGCCCTCCAGATTCACGTCATCTATTTCGGATACCCAAACAGGCATCGCCGATGCGGCCCGTCATTGGGCCGGCACGAGCGGCGTCACCTGGCTGTACATCTTCAAGACCCTGCTCGCCGCGCTGCTGGCGCTCGGCGTGGCAATGAAGCTCGAACTCCCGATGCCGCGCACGGCGATGACGACCGTCTTCGTGCTGATGCAGCCGCAAAGCGGCATGGTGCTCGCCAAAAGCCTGTACCGGATCTGCGGCACGATCGTGGGCCTGCTGGCCATGCTGGTGCTGATCGGCCTGTTCGGTCAGGTACCCGAACTCTTCCTCGGCGCCACTGCGCTCTGGATCGGCATGTGCACCGCAGGTGCCGCGCGAAACCGCAACTTCCGGACCTATGGATTCGTGCTCGCCGGCTACACGGCCGCGCTCATCGGCATCCCGTCATGGCAGCATCCGGACGCGGCCTTTCTTTCTGCGATGACGCGTGTGACCGAGGTGACGATCGGCATCCTGAGTTCGGGGGCGGTCAGCGCGCTCGTCTTTCCGCAGCATGTCAGCGAACAGATCAGCCGCGTGAACCGCACGCGGTTCACCGCGTTCGCGGACGACGTGCTGTCGATTCTGTCCGGCCGGATCGACCGGTCGTTTCTCGAGGCGCTGAGCGTGCGCATCGTCGACGAGACCGTGAGCGCCGAAGCCGCGCGCAGCGCAGCGGTGTTCGAAGGCCCCGATACGCGCCTGCGAAACGGCCGCCTGACGCGGCTCAATGCGGAGCGCATGGCGGCGTCGACGCGGTTGCACGCATTGAGTCAGCTGATCGCCCGGCTGCGTGTCGCGCGAGCCGATGAGGTGCTGACGGAGATCGACGCACTGATGGCCGGTATCGCAGAGCCGCTCCGACTCATACGGCAGGACGCGACGCACGCCGACGATATCGACGCATTCGCCGCGTCGCTGGCCGCCACGCTCGAGCACTGCCGCACGGCGCTGCCCGGCCGCGCGCAGTCGGCGCGAAACCGGCTCGGCAGCGGCGCGACCGCGCTCGATTTCGACACGGCGGTCGACCTGCTCGACCGGTTCCTGGGCAGCTATATCGCCTATGCGAGCACCTATCTGTCGCTGAACGCCACCGCGCACGAGCGCGAACAGTGGGTGACGCCCTACGAACCGCGCACCAATCCGCTCATCGCGGCAGTCGCCGGTGTCCGCGCGATGCTGCTGACGCTCGTGCTCAGCGCATTCTGGATCGCGACCGCGTGGCCGTCGGGCGCGCTGCTCGTGCTGAACGGCGGTGCCATCTGCGCGCTGGTCGCTTCCTCCGCGCACCCGTCTCGCACGGCGTTCCAGATGGCGATCGGCACCGCGTTCGCGTCCGTCGTCGGGCTGATCGTCATGTTCGTCGTCTATCCGGTCATCGACGGCTTCCCGCTGCTCTGCGTGGTACTCGCCGCGCCGCTCGCATTGGGATGCTGGATGACGACGCGCGCGTCGCTGGCCGGGTACGGCATCGGCTACTGCATCTATTTCTGCTTTCTGACCGGCCCCGACAATGTCGTCGCCTACGATCCGACGTCCTTCATGAACGACGCGATCGCGCTGGTCCTGTCCATGCTGATGGCGTCCGTCGCGTTCGAGCTGTTCCTGCCGCCGACGATGCGCGGGTTGCGCCGGCATCTGCTGGCCGACCTGCGCAGGCAGGTCGTGTTCGCATGCACCGATTCGGTCGCAACGCTGCGCACGCGCTTCGAAAGCCGCACGCGCGACCTCATGTATCAGGTCCGGTCGATATCGCGTGACGACCCGGTGGCAAACGGCGAGTCGGTCGAATGGTTTCTGTCCGTCCTCGAGATCGGCTCGGCCGTCGCGGACCTGCGCGACGCAACGGCCATCGAGGCGGCACGAACCGCGCCGGACGCCGCACCGGCCTGGCTCGACGATTGCGCATCCGCGTGCCGCGCGATCCGGCTGCTGTTCGAGGCGCCGACACCGAAGGCCAGCGCTGCTGCCACGCACGCGGTACAGATTGCAATCGCCACGCTGCAACGGACGATGCAGACCACCGATGCGGCAAGCCCGTCCGCGCCCCGCCTTCAGACGGTGCTCGGCAGTCTGCATTTCATTCACAGCGCACTCGCGGCACCCGACTCGCCGCTCTCCGCTTTCCGCATCCACTGACCACGCGTCGGCACCCGGCCGCGCACACCGGCTCGTTCACCGGCGCGCGGCGGGTGACACGGTTCGTTCCGCGTCAATGCTCGACGGCCCGTTCCGCACCGAGCCCGGTCTGCGCGCGCACGAACTGGGCGTCGAACGCATGCCGCTCCGCGTCGGCCTTCGAACTGCGATCGAGTGTCGACATCACGTAACTCGCCAGGAACGCCAGCGGCATCGTAAACAGCGCCGGATGATCGTACGGGAACACGGCAGCCGGATGCCCGAGCACCGACTTCCACACCGCCGGCGACAGAATGACCAGCGAGACCGACGATACGAGCCCGACGACGCCGCCGCAGACGGCCCCGCGGCTCGTCAGCCCCTTCCAGTACATCGAAAGCACGAGCGGCGGAAAATTCGCCGAAGCGGCAACGTTGAACGCCAGTGCCACGAGAAAAGCGAGGTTCTGCCCTTTGAACAGCAGGCCGAGCACGACGGCCACGGCGCCGATCGCCAGCGTCGTCCACCGCGTGACGCGGATTTCATCTGCCCCGCTCGCCCGGCCCTTGCGCAACACGCCCGCATAGAGGTCGTGCGATACGGCCGACGCACCCGCCAGCACCAGGCCCGACACCACGGCCAGGATGGTGGCGAACGTCACCGCCGCGAGGAAACCGAGGAACAGGCTGCCGCCCGTCGCGTCGGCGAGATGCATCGCCACCATGTTGCTCCCGCCGCGCAACACGCCGCCCACGCGTCCGCCCTCGAAGAACTGCGGATCGGTGCCGACGATCACGACGCTCGCGAGACCGATGACGAACATCGCAATGAACATGAAGCCGATGCACGTGCTCGCCACGAATACGCTCTTCCTGGCTTCCCGTGCATTCGGAACGGTAAAGAAGCGCATCAGCACGTGCGGCAGTCCGGAGAGCCCGAACACCGTTGCGAGCGACATCGAGACGGCCGAGACGGGGTCCGAGAACAGGCGGCCCGGCTCCATCAGCGCGTTCCCCGCGTGGTGTACCGAGATCGCCGACCGCGCAAGCCGTTCGAAGCTGAAACCGAAGTGACCGAGCGCCAACAGCGTCAGCAACGTGCCGCCGAACATCAGCAGGATGGCCTTGATGATCTGAACCCACGTCGTCGCGATCATCCCGCCGAACGTCACGTAGACGATCATGAGACACCCGACGCCGACGACCGCATAGTTGTAGTCGATGCCGAACAGCAGCTGCACGAGTTCCCCCGCGCCGACCATCTGGACGATGAGATAGAAGAACACGACCGTCAACGAACTGACCACGCCCATCCAGCGCGTGCTGACCGGATCGAGCCGGTAGGCGATGATGTCGACGAACGTGAACCGGCCGAGATTGCGCAGTCGTTCGGCCATGAGGAACAGCATCACCGGCCATCCGACGAAGAAGCCGACGACATAAAGCAGGCCATCGTAGCCCTTCGCGTAGACGAGACTCACGACGCCGAGCAATGTCGCGGCGGACATGTAGTCACCGGCGACCGCAAGGCCGTTCTGAAGCCCGCTGATTCCGCCGCCGGCGGTGAGGAAGTCGTTGACCGTCCTGGTACGGCGCGCCGCCCAGTACGTGATGCCCAGCGTCATGCAGACGAACACCATGAACATCGCGATGGCGGCCGGATTGAGCGGCTGACGCTGCCCCGCCTCCACGGCGGGGCCGGCCCACGCAAGGCCACCCGGCGCGGCGGCAAGCGCGCATGCCGCGGTCGAAACGCGTGCGATCGGTTTCATTGCCCCACCTCGCCCAGCAATTCGCCGGTCAGACGTTCGAACCGGTCATTCGCGACGCGGACATACAGCCACGTCAGCCCCCATCCCGCAACGATCACGGCGATCGCGAAGATCACGCCGACGGTCGTGACACTGCCAGCCCACGCGGCGCTGCGCAACAGGTCGGGCCGCAACGCGACCAGCGCAATCAAGCCGAAATACGCGCCCAGCACGACGACCATCGACACCCGGCCCAGGCGTGCGCGTTCGTCGACCAGCTCTCGAAACTTCGCGTGCTCCCGGATACGTGAAACTGCGCTTGCATTCAACGTCATTTGTCTCCTCCATCGCCAGTTTTGAGAATCGGGATCGCTTGTGTATCCGTCATCCCGTCAATCGATTCGTCGTCCGTAAGATAGGGTTCGCTTCCTTGCCCGGTCGACCTTTGCTGCGCGATCGCCAGGACGACCGAGCTTATTTCCGCGATCGGCGAATAGCAGCCCCCACAGGTGGGGGGCATCGGCGCGCTCACGTGTCCCCCGGGGAAACACCGACTGTTCCCGTCGACGACCGTCACTCGGGGCTCGCGCGCGCACGGAATCCCGGGGCGATCGGCGCGAGGCGAACCGCCCCCCGTCCGGGGGGTGGAAAAGACGTGTCTGCGCGCGGTATTTCTCACGAATCGCCGCTGCTGCCGCGCCCTCCTTTCATTCGCGACGTCATGAACCTTTTCCGTACCGACCTGAACCTGCTGGTGGTACTCGAGCGCATCTACGCCCAGCAGAGCATGACGCGCGCGGCGCAGCAGCTCAGCCTCAGTCAGTCGGCGGTCAGTCATGCGCTGAACCGGCTGCGCGAGTTGCCCGGCGACCCGCTGTTCGAGCGCCACGGCAATGCCATGATGCCCACCCCGTTCACGAGAGCGATCATTGCGCGCGTGCGCAACGGCCTGCATACGCTCGAATGCACGCTGCATGAAGCCAGCCGGTTCGATGTCGCGACGACGATCAGGCGTTTCACGATCGGCATCCTCAATGCGCAGGAACCGGTGGTATTGCCGGCCATCGCGCAATACGTCGCGCAGCACGCACCGTCGATCGATATCGCCGCGGTGCAACACGACCGGCGCGCGATAGAGGCCGACCTGCTCACGGGCTCGCTCGATGCCGTGATCGGCGTGCTGCTGCCGCACCCGCAATCCGTCCGCAGTACCCGGCTGTCGACCGACCGGTACGTCGTGCCGTGCCGGCGCGATCACCCGCGCGTCGGACAGCGCCTCGACCTCGACGCCTATCTCGCCGAAGAGCACGTGCTCGTGACGAGCCGGCAGCGCGGCGGCGGCGTCGAGGATGCCGCGCTCGTCAGGCTCGGCGCCGAACGCCGCGTGCTGCGTCGTCAACCAGACCGACCTGCTGCTGACCATGCCGGAGCGGTACGCGCGGCTGCTCAACGAGATGTGCGGCAACCGGATGCTCGAATGCCCGTTCGACGCATCGATCGATACCTATCTCTACTGGCACGCGAATGCCGATGCCGATCCCGCGAATGGCTGGCTGCGTCGGCAACCGGGCGACATATTCGATCCCGTTCGCGCGGACACGGCGAGCCACCCGTGACGCGGTGCCTCGCCGGCCGCGCGCTCACCCGCGCAGCTCGCGCCGCTCGCGCCGCAGGATCTTCCCCGTCATGGTCTTCGGCAGTTCGTCGATGATCTCGACGATGCGCGGATACTTGTACGCCGCCATCCGTTTCTTGCAGTAGGCGACCGGCTCGTCGGGCGAGACTTCGGCGTGCGCGCGACGGGTCGAATGCAGCGCCCTGCATGGCGAAGATCCTCCGAATGCGAACATCCGGAGGATCCGGTATCGCTCAGCAATACGACATACGCCGCATCACTGCCCGCCTTCCATGCGCAACTGAAGCTTGCTGGTCACCGACGTGACGCCCGGCACCTGGCGAGCTGCTTCCACCGCGGCCTTGTCCTGCGACTCGTCGGTAATCAATCCCGCCAGCGTCACTTCACCCGTCCTTGCCTTGGCAAAGACGGTGACCTGTGCATTGCCGATCCCGTGCGCTTTCACGATCGCCTGACGGACCTTCTTCGCAAATGCACGGTTTTCCAGGCGCTCGGCCTTCTTGGCCGATCGCGACGGGGCAGCCGTCTGCGTGGCCGTTTGCGTGTCGGGGGTGCCGGATTGCGCGTAGGACGTGACGGACGTCAATGCGACAAAGCCGGCGACAACGATCATAAGGCGTGACTTCATCATGCTCTCCTCAATTTGAACGAACGGGAAACTACGGGTGGGTGGGTACTCGAATCGGGCCCGGTATTGCGCCTGCGTCGCGCCGGCCACGGCCGGTTGCAGTGCGCAGGCCTTATGCGGCAATCGCATTCAATGCGCCTTCGTCGGCTTCCAGCGCCGGCGAAAGCGTCATGCGCAGATGCTCGAGAAACGTCCGTATCTTCGCGTCCATGAACTGCCGCGATACGTACATCGCGTAAACGTCGAGCATCGTCAGGCGGTAACCCGGCAACACCCTGACGAGTTTCCCGCTCCGCAGATCGTCAATGACGGAATAGATCGCCAACGACCCGATGCCCATGCCGGCACGCAACGCGATCGCCAGCGCTTCCGGTGCATTCGCCTGGAACGGGGCCGAGAGAACGGAGTGTGATTCCACCTCGCCGCGCGTGCCATGAAGCAACCATTCATCGTTCGAGTCGGCCGGCGTGTCGAGGCGCAAACACGTATGGTCGGCAAGATCGGCCGGCTTCGACGGCGTGCCATGCCGGTCGAGATAGTCCTGCGACGCGACCAGCACGCTGTAGCACCTTCCGTAGGTATGCGCGATGTATCCCGAATCGGGAAGACTCGACGCCGCGACCACCGAAATGTCGTAGCCGTCTTCCACCAGGTTCGGCATCCTCTGCGAATAGGTGATGTCGACGGCCACCTCGGGAAAAGCCGCCTGATAGGTGACGACGGCCTCGGTGACATGGCTTTGCCCCAGGCCCGGCATCGTGTGCACGCGCAACCGCCCGTATGGCCGGACGAGTGCGTTTCTCGCCTCGGCGTTCGCCTGGTCGACATCGCCGAGGATGGCCAACAGGCGCTCGAAATAACGCCGCCCGCTGTCGGTCAGCGAAATCCTCCGGGTCGTTCGATTCAACAAGCGGGTCTGTGCATATTCCTCGAGGCCGGATACCGCCCGCGATACCTGTGCAATCGCCACATCGGTCTGTTTCGCCACTGCCGTAAAGCTGCCGGCCTGCACGACGCGCACAAACGTCCGCATGTTCTCAAGGATGTCCATTTCGACCCATCATCCAGTGCTGCATCCACGCGACACGCCAGCGAGGTGCGGCGACGCGTTCGGTGTCACCGATTGTCCGGCATTCCGCGCCGACACTTCAGCCCCCCGGTCGGGGGGCTGAAGTGTCGGTCGATCATGTGGAATGCTTGGCGTTTGCGTCAACGCGCTGATCGCGCAGACGCACCGGTCGCGAGCCGATATGACGACGGAACCTCATCCGCTCGAGCGTGGCGTGCTCTTCGTGACGAACGAACAGTCCGTACACCTATGGGTCGACGGTCGATGTCCGGATCAGAGGCTGTATCGCCTGCCCCGGCCAATCGTCTGCGGGCGCAAGCCGTTCATTCGCCGCCTGGGCGCGTGCGGGACGCTTCGAGCGCCAACCCGCTGCGCACGGCCTGGATGCGCGACGTGACGTTGAGTTTTTCGAAGATGTTCTTCAGATGCCACTTGATCGTCTCCGGCGCGACGCGCAGCGCACGGGCGATTTCCTTGTTCGAGAGCCCGCGCGCAACGTAGTCGAGGATCTCGACTTCCCGTGCGCTCAGGTTGCCGGCCACGCCGGGCCGCCCGGCCGGCGTCGCGCCCGCGGCGCGCTGCGCGTCGAACGCGCGCATCAGTTCGCGCGGATACCACGCCCCGAGCGCCGGAAACCGGTCGAGCCGGTTCTGCACGCGCGTCAACATGCGCTCGACCGGCGGACCTTCGTCGACGAAGGTCCGCACGAGCCCGTTGCCCTGACCGTATTCGAGCGCGCGGGCGAGCATCGCGAGCGCCGTCTCTTCGTCGCCCGCCTGTTCGCACGCGAGCGCGCGCAACACGGCCGCCTGCGCCGCCAGCCAGTCGAACCCGCGGGCGGCAAGCAACTCGTGCACGGTCGCCATGACCTGCGCAGCCTCGTCCGCGCGCGCATCGGCAAGCAGCAGGCGCGCACGTGCGGATTGCACCATCTGCCACGTCTCGACCTGGCTCGACGTTTCTTCCGGCGGCGCCTCCGACACCAGCGACGCGAGCGCCCGCCCGACGCGATGCGCCTGCGTCGGCTTCCCGGCGTCGAGGTGAAGCCGGATGCCGGTCGCCATGCATGCAACGCGCAGCCGCAGCCATTGCCGGCTGCATGCGATGTGATCGGCCTCGTCGAGCAGTTCGTGCGCGCGCGCTTCGTGCCCGGCCTGGAACTGCAGCAATGCGGCGGTCTGCACAAACCTGAGCAGCGGCCCCAGCGAACACGCCTGCATCGCGATGTCGAAGCGGTCGGCCTGCGCGTCGCGCACCTTTTGCCAGTCGTTCCATTCGTAGTAAATGGCCGACAGGTAACCGGACGACAGCGCCGTCGCCGCCGACAAGCGCCCCGCCGCCCGCTCCGCGGCACGCAACGCCGTTTCGAACGTCTTCGACGCGTCGTGCAAGCGGCCGGCGACGAACTCCGCGAGGCCGGACATGTTCTGGCGATACACGTTCGCAAACAGCGGTTCGTGGCCGGACGCCGCGCGCTCGGCCCGCGCCCGGAGGTCCAGCGCGTCGTCGAGGCGGCCCGCGTACCCGAGCCCGAAACTCAGCGCGGTCTGCCCGATCTGCTCGACCCACGAACCGGACGGCGGGCCGGCCGCGAGTACGCGCTCGCCCAGGTGCAGCGCCTCGATGCTGCGATCCGACAGCGCAACGATCAGCGAGCGGACGGCCAGCAACTCGGTCGCCGTGACGGCATCGGTGTCGAGCCGCCCCGCGTCGATGTCGGCTTCGAGCGCATCGAGTGCGTGCCGCGCGTCGATGATCTGCATCGCCAGTGCCAGCGCCCATGCATGCGCGATCCGCAGCCGCAGCCGTCCTGCCAGCGCCTGCCCGGGCAGGCGCGACACCCAGTCGAGCACGGTGCGCACGTCGCTCGACGCGATCAGCTTCATCGCGCATGCCTCGACCCAGGCGGCGGCCGCGTCGAAATCGCCCGCTGCCAGCGCGTGCCGGACGGCGTCCGGCCACTGCCGCTCCGCCGCATACCACTCGCTCGCACGGCGATTGAGCGTCGCCACCGCATCGGGCTCGCGCAGCGCCAGTTCCTCGCGCAGGTACTGCAGAAACAACGCGTGATAGCGATAACGCTGGCGGTCGCCGTCGATCGACCGGATGAAGAGGTTATGCCCGATCAGCCATTCGAGGCAGCCGAGCGCATCGTCCCGGCCGGTCAGCGCATCGCACAGCGCCGGCGTCATCCGGTCCAGCACGGCCGTGTGCAGCAGGAAGCGACGGATCGCGTCCGGCACCTGCGTCATCACGTTCTCGTTCAGGTACGCGGCGATGCCGGCCCGGGCATGGCTGACCTGTTCGGCCACGCGCGCCGCATCGTTGTCGTCGTTCAATGCAAGCGCCGCGAGTTGCAGGCCCGACACCCAGCCCTCGGTGGCCGCGCGCAGGCGCTCCACGTTTGCCGCGTTGAGCGGCTTGCCGGCGATCAGCTCGAAGAACGAGCGCGTTTCGGTATCGTCGAAACGCAAGTCGTTCTCGTCGATTCGCACGAGCTGATCGCGCGAATCGAAGTAGCTGAGCGGCAGCGCCGGTGCCGAACGGCACGACAGCACGACGTGAAGGTTCGACGGCGCGTAGCGCAGCAGACCGAACATCGCGTCGTGGATGACCGGCGACACGAGGCGATCGAAGTCGTCGAGCATCAGGAACAGTTCGACACCCGAACTTTCCAGCTCGTTGAGCAGTTCGTCGAACACGACCTTCAGCGGAATCAGTGCGCGGTCGCGCAGCATCTGCCGGGCATGCGCGCCGACCCCGCCCGTCGCGTCGACGATTGCCGCGACGACGTAGGACGAAAAGATCGACGCGTTGTCGTCGTCCTGGTCGAGGCTCACCCACGCGACCTTCCTGCCCGATTCGACCAGCGCGTTGCGCCATTCCGCCAGCAGCGTCGTCTTGCCGTACCCGGCAGGTGCGCAGACGAGCGTCAAACGGCGATCGAGGCCGCGGCGCAGCCGCCCGAGCCGCGTGATGCGCGACACGATCCCGCTGGCCGACGGCGGCGCGAGCTTGGTGCGCACGAGCACTTCGATCGTGTCGGCGTCCGCCGGGCTGGTTGATCGTCTGTTGTCCCTCGGCGTCATGCTGTTCACGTTCTCCTCGCGCACTGCGCGTATCCGCCGGCCCAGAAAAAGCACCGCCGGCCGCCCGGCCGGATGTCCGGCCACGGCCCGCGGCGCTCCGCAACAGCATAGCGAGTCGGCGCCGGCCGTCAAAAGTAGGTGATGTCCGTACCGCTCCGCCCGCTCGCGGCGCCGCGTCGCGGTCGGCTCCAAAGGACCCGCATTGTTCTTGAACGGGCGCACGATGTTCAGCCCCCCATTCGGGGGGTACCTCGCACGACAATGTCGTTTCATTCTGGCAACTCGGCATCGCGGGTGACCCGCGCCGCCACCGACGCTGCGCTTTCCCCCAGGAGCCGCCATGAACAGTCGCGACGCCGTCGCCGCGTTTTTTGACCGGTATCGCCGGCATGACATCGAAGGGATGCTCACGCTGTTCGCGCCGGATGCCACCCTCGACTACGTGCCGATCGGCGTGACCGGCCGGGCGGACGTGCAGGGCAAGGCCATCTGGGCGGCGCTGCTGGACGCATTTCCGGACCTGCACAACGAGGTCGACGCCATTCATGCGGACGACGCCGGCCGTCACGCCAACGCCGAAGTCACGATCGGCGGCACGCAGGTGCGCGAATTCGCCGGCATCCAGAACCGCGGACGCACGTTCTCCCTCCGGCATGCGTTCGTGTTCGAATTCGATACCGACGGCCGGATCGAGCGGCTCGCCGCCTACTGGGACAACGTCCGGCTCTTCGAGGATCTCGGCAAGACGACCCTCGGGTGACGTCCTCCGGACGGTTCCGTCGTGCCGACCCGGCACCGCGCCGCAAATGCGAGCGGCGCCCGGCGGCCACGCCGCACTCAGTCGGGCTCGTAGCGCTCGCGCAGCGCGCGCTTGTTGATCTTCCCGACGCTCGTCTTCTCGATCGCGTCGACGATCAGCAGGCGCTCCGGCACCGCATAGCGCGAGATCAGCCCGCGGTCGGCCACCTGCTTCACATGCGCCTGCAACTCCGCTGGCCCCACGCGCCCCACATGCTCGTCAGCCAGCACGACGAGCGCGAGCGGCCGCTCGCCCCACCGCGCGTCCTTCACGCCGATCACGGCCGATTCCCGGACGGCCGGATGGCGCGACAGGATGTCCTCCAGCTCGAGCGACGACACCCATTCGCCGCCCGTCTTGATCACATCCTTGATCCGGTCCGTGATCTGCAGCCGACCGTCCTTGTCGATCACGCCGATGTCGTTCGTATGAAGATATCCGCCGGCCCACAGCGCGGCCGATGCCGCCCCGTCGCCGAGATAACCCTGCGTCGCCCACGGCATCCGCACGACGATTTCGCCCGCCGACCGGCCGTCGTGCGGCACGTCGCGAAATTGGGCGTCGACAATGCGCAGGTCGACGAGCGGCAGCGGCAAGCCTGCCTTCGTCCGGCGCGCGATATCGTCGTCGTCCGTCGTGCAGCCGGCCCCGAGCGGCGGATCCACCTGCGCGATCGTCATCAGCGGGCAGGTTTCGGACATGCCGTAACCCGTGTACACCTCGATGCCGCGCGCGAGTGCCGCCCGCGCCAGCCCCTCGGGCAGCGGCGAGCCGCCCACGATCACCTTCCACGACGACAGGTCGATCCCGGCCAGCGCCGGGCTGTCGAGGATCATCGCAAGCAGCGTCGGCACGCAGTGCGAGAACGTCACCGATTCGCGCGCGATCAATGCGAGCAATCCGTCCGGCGAATAGCGCCCCGGATAAACCTGCTTGAGGCCGAGCGCGGTCGCGATATACGGAATGCCCCACGCGTGCACGTGGAACATCGGCGTGATCGGCATGTAGACGTCGTCACGATGGATGCGGCCGCGATCGCGCGCGCTCGACAGCGCCGCCATGCCGGCCAACGTGTGCAGCACGAGCTGACGATGGGTGAACGCCACGGCCTTCGGCAGCCCCGTGGTACCGGTCGTGTAGAACGTCGTCGCGCGGGTCTGTTCGTCGAAATCGGGGAACACGAAATCCGGCGGGCTGGCGCCGACCCAATGCTCGTACTCGTCGACGAACCCGTCGGGAAGGTCGATCTCGACTCCGTCGCCGATCAGCACGAACCGTCTCACCGTTTCGAGCCGGTCGCGAATGCCGGCGAGCATCGGCAGAAAGTCGCGATGCACCAGTGCAACCTGCGCCCCCGAATGATTGAGGCTGTACAGGAGCTGATCGGGAGACAGCCGAACGTTGGCGGTCATCAGCACCGCCCCCATCATCGGAATCGCGAAATAGCACTCGAGATAACGATGGCTGTCCCAGTCCATCACCGCGACCGTATCTCCGGCCCCGACGCCGATCGACGACAACCCGCTGGCGAGTTGACCCAGACGATGGCGGAAGGTCCAGTAGTCGTGGCGCACCTGGTCGCCGTAAACGATTTCCTGTTCCGGCCGCGTCGCCAGCGGGGTGTGAAGCAATTGCTTGACCAGCAGCGGATACGTGGACGCGGACGGCAATGGCTCATCCCGGGAGCCGGAATGCGAAGGGTTCATGAGAGTCTCCGTGAGCGGCGACGTGGCCCGATTCAAGGTTTCTGGCGGCCATGCAGGCCGTCGCCAACGCCGGTTTGCGTCGGCCAGGGTGACAGTCAAGATACCGTACCGGCATGCGCCGGACACCCCCACGTTTTGGGGGGGACAAGCCGTCCTGGCGGATCGGCCATGCCGCGATCGATCGCGCGGGCGGCAACCCACCTGATCGGGGGGGCAATTAATCCCGGCCGCGTTGTAAGATTTCCGGGCATGCTCGCGCGGCCTGGCGAAATCGCCGTCTTCGCCTCGAAGTGCAAAGGAGACCTACCGAGCAGACTCGAAGGCCTCCGTCGGCTGAGCACGGCCAATCGTCGACGCCAGACCGATTCCTGAACCCAGTCCAGTGAAAGGAGCAGTTATGACCACCGAGCCGCAGCAAACGGACAAGATCCCCTCACCCGATCCGGCCGAGAACAATGCGTACTTTCCGTCGCCGTATTCGTTGTCGCAGTACACGTCTTCAAAGACCGACTTCGACGGCGCGCATTACCCGAACCCGTACAAGGGCGGCAAGTGGAAGGTCCTGATGATCGCCACGGACGAACGCTACGTCCTGATGACGAACGGCAAGATGTTCTCGACCGGCAATCATCCGGTCGAGATGCTGCTGCCGATGCATCACATGGATCAGGCCGGCTTTGAAATCGATGTCGCGACGCTTTCGGGCAATCCCGCCAAGCTGGAGCTGTGGGCCATGCCCGGCGACGACGAAGCCGTGCAGTCCACGTACCGGAAATACCTGCCGAAGCTCAAGACGCCGCTCAAATTGTCCGACGTGCTCGAGAAGGACCTCGGCGCCGATTCGCCGTACATCGCGGTGTTCATTCCCGGCGGCCACGGCGTGCTCGCCGGGATTCCGCACAGCAAGGAAGTGAAGC
>Ga0209566_100208_pt1 | contig 60034 bp, 53 predicted proteins | sample Araplavi_mTSA_r2_2_FD_184287 | JGI IMG/M metagenome (GOLD analysis project Ga0209566, IMG submission 184287) | Arabidopsis root microbial communities from North Carolina, USA - plate scrape CL_Cvi_mTSA_r2 (SPAdes) (version 2) | ecosystem: Host-associated > Plants > Roots > Endosphere | place...
GCTGTTCCAGTTCGAGGCGCTCGTCATCGTGCTCGGCGGCACGCTCGGCGCGGTGATGATCCAGAACACCTGGGCACGCTTCTTCGACGCGGTGAAACAGTTGCGGCTCGCGTTCGTGCGGGCGCGCGAGGTCGATCGCAAGAACCTGTCCGACCTGCTCGAATGGGGCGACCGCGCGAAGCTCGACGGGCTGCTCGCGTTCGAATCGATGGACGTGAGCGGCATCCATCCGTTCGCGCGCCGCGGGCTCGAACTGCTGGCGAACGGCGTGTCGACCGCCGTGCTTGAGGACGCGTTGCAGCGCGAACTCGATGCCTACGAACGCAGCCGCCTGGCGGCCGCGCGCGTGTGGCAGCAGGCGGGCGGATATGCACCGACGTTCGGCATTCTCGGGTCGGTGCTCGGGCTCGTGCAGGTGACGAGCCACATGCTCGAACCGGCGCAGCTCGGGCCGGGCATCGCGGTCGCGTTCATCGCGACGCTGTACGGGCTGGCGTTCGCGAACCTCGTGTTCCTGCCGCTTTACGGCAAGCTGCGTGCGCAGATCGACAGCGAGCTGCGGTTTCGCAAGCTGTATCTCGACGGTTTCCTGGCGATATCGCGCAAGGAATCGCCGCATACGATCGAAACGCGCCTGACCGGCGACGTGCGCGGGCGCGCGGTTGAATCGCTTGCGTGACGCGCGTGTGTCGGACGACCAACCGGGATTTCCAATCGCATGACTGCTCGAACTGACGGTGCCTCCGCCGCCGATCGCGACGACCACGAAGTCGAAGGCGCGCAGTCCGGCCGCTGGCTGATTTCGTACGCGGATCTCATCACGACGCTGATGGTGCTGTTTCTCGCGTTGTACGTGCTCCAGCTCGCGAAATACAACGCGCTCGACGCGCGGTACCAGACGCTTGCGCGGCAGGGTGGTGGTGCCGCGAGTGCGGCCGATGCGGCTACGCCCGACCATGCGCCGCCGTGGCTCGCGTTGCTCGATTCGTTGAAGTCGAACGGCCGGATTTCGCTGGTGAAGGCGCCGCATGGTGTCGAGATCGGCATCGACGCGAAGATCCTGTTCAACGTCGGCGATGCGCGCTTGCTGCCTGATTCGTCGCCGGTGCTGAACCAGATTGCGCAGGCGCTGAGCGAGCACGCGACCGGAGACATCCTCGTCGAAGGGCACACCGACAGCCTGCCGATCGCGAATGCGAAATACGAATCGAACTGGGAGCTGTCGTCGGCGCGTGCGGGGAGCGTCGTGCGCTACCTGACCGAACGCGGCGTGGCGCCGCATCGCCTGGCGGCGATCGGGCGGGCCGATACGCAGCCGCTCGTCGCGGGCGACGATGCGGCTTCGCGGGCGCGGAATCGGCGGGTGACGATCTTCGTCGCATACTGATTTGCGCTGATCGCGAGTCGACAGGCGGCCGGCCATGCCCGCCTGATAACAACATAACGAATCTCGCATGATGAACATCTGAAATCCGCGATGCGGTTCCGCGCGTGCGTGCCGATAACCCAAACTGGCTCAGACCGAGCGGTTACCGAGGGTTCCCCATGCACTTCTGGCGCAAGCTTTCCATTCAGAACAAGCTGATTCTCAGCATGACGAGTTGCCTGCTCGTGTTCGTCGCGATCTCGAGCGGACTCAGCATCCGTCTGATCGGCAACGCGGTGCGCGATCGCGTCGTCCGCGAGGAGCTGCCGACGGCCGTGAACGGCATCCGCGCCGACGTGCAGCGGCAGATGGCCGGGCCGATCGCCGCGTCGCGGATTCTCGCGCGCGACGCGTTCCTGCTGCAATGGGAAGCCGACGGCGAACCCGACGCCGGCACGCGCAACTGGATCCAGCTCGCGAAGAACGTGAAGGACGAGCAGAAGGCCGCGTCGGTGCAGTGGGTGTCCGTGAAGAGCGGCAACTACTACAACGAATCCGGCCTGCAGCGGAAGGTGACCGACAAGGATCAGTGGCTGACCGGCTTCCTGTCGTCCGGCAAGGCGTTCGACGTGAACATGGATCGCGAGGTGACGGTCGGCGGCTACATGATGTTCATCAACAGCCGCGTCGAGCTCGACGGCGTGCCGATCGGCGCGGCCAGCATGAGCCTGTCCGTCGATGCGCTCGCGAAGGGGATCGCCGCCTACCGGATCGGCGAGACCGGGTTCGCGTATCTCGTGCGTCCCGACGGCGCGATCATGATGCATCGCGATTCGTCGCTGATCGACGGCAAGCATTTCATGAAGGACCAGCAGGGGTTGCCCGGCGATGCGTCGTCGACGCTGCTGGCCGGCAAGCCGTATGCGTACCTGAGCTACGACGGCGACGGCGGCGCGCGCTTCATCGCGACGTCGTTCATTCCGGAGCTGAACGCGTATGTCGTCGTCGAGGTGCCGCAGGCCGAACTGCTCGGGCCCGTGACGCGCGCGATCCGCAGCGCGGCGCTGGTCGCGGCGGTGGTGGGCCTCGCGGTTGCGCTGCTCGTGATCTGGCTGGTGGGCCGCGCGATTGCCGCGCCGATCCGCCGCGCGGCGACGCTGCTGTCGGAGATCGCCAGCGGCCAGGGCGACCTCACGCGCCGGATGACGGTCGAGAGCCAGGACGAAATCGGGCAGTTGTCGGATGCGTTCAACCGGTTCGTGTCGTCGCTGTCGACGCTGGTGCACAGCATTCGCGCGGCGTCCGCGTCGATTGCCACGGGTTCGGCGCAGATTGCGTCGGGGAATGCTGACCTGAGCGAACGTACCGAAGGGCAGTCGAGCAACCTGGAGCGGACGGCTTCGTCGATGGAAGAGATCACGGCCGTGGTGCGCAACAACACCGAGACGGCCACGACGGCCGCGAAGATGATCAACGGCGCGTCGGATACGGCGGCGCGCGGCGGCCAGGTGGTGGGGGAGGTCGTGACGACGATGGAGCAGATCAGCAACGCGTCGCAGCGGATCTCCGAGATCATCGTGATGATCGACAGCATTTCGTTCCAGACGAACATTCTCGCGCTGAATGCGGCCGTCGAGGCGGCGCGGGCCGGGGAGCAGGGGCGCGGGTTTGCTGTTGTCGCTTCGGAAGTGCGGAATCTGGCGCAGCGCAGCGCGCAGGCGGCCAAGGAGATCAAGGCGCTGATCGAGCATAGCGCGGGCACGGTGAATACCGGATCGCGGCTGGTCAGCGAGGCGGGGAAGGTGATGAGCGATGTCGTGTCGCAGGTGCAGGGCGTGAGCGCGATGATGAGCGAGATCGCCGAAGCCAGCCTGGAGCAGAGCGCCGGGATCGATCAGATCGGCGATGCGGTGCAGTCTTTGGATCAGATGACGCAGCAGAATGCGGCTCTGGTCGAGGAAAGCGCAGCGGCGGCGGCGAGCTTGAAACAGCAGGCGGCGGAATTGACGAGGCTCGTGTCGGCTTTCAAGGTGGATGAGTAAAGGCTGATTCGCGATTTAGAATGGAGCGTTTCTGAGGGACGGCTGCCGTGGGTTCACGGCAGCCGTTTTGCATTCCGGCTTGGAATTGGGGGCTTCATACAAGAATGAAAAGCATTTCCAAGCTGAAAGGCGCAGCGGCTGCGGCAGTGCTCCTGGCTCTGATCGATGTTGTCGGGGCGAAGGTGATTGCATCGCCGACCGATTCTTATCTTGTGGATCGGAAGAAGGCGGTCGAGGCAGTTAATGCGGCTACGATGGAGGATCGGGCGGATTTGGACACGAAATATGCCGTCGAGTTGAATGCGAAATTGGCAACGCTTGTCGGGACGGTCAAGGCGAAAGGGTTTTCCGGAAAGGTGAGGGGTAGCGTTCAGAGCGCCATTGCTGACGATGGGATGACGCCTGGGCCGGATGGGCTGTTTCTCAAGTCGGATGGCGGAGAGATAAATCCGTTTATTACGACGGTTCCGCTTTTGAAGGCCTGGGTGAAGACGGCGGATGCAGGGCTTAAGCCGACAGATGTTGTTGCCGTTATCTTCGACAACGAGATTTTTGATACCGATGTATTTCCTGATGATGTGTCAGCGTTTCGGTTTGCCGAGTTGCTGGTGAAGCTGAAACCGGATGGTTAGGTGGTAGGCGTGGCTGCTAGCGGAGAGTCAGGATGGGATGCCGGAGGGGGGAGACATTGGTCGTTTCGGCTAAGTAAGGAAGGCGGATTCATGTGCTCTGGCAGGACATGACATTCCTCAATATTCTTACCTGTAGAGTAGCTCATGCGCCCGAAGAAAAGCGGCAAAAGAGTTTGGGAAGATATTCTTCAGATCGATATAGTTACACGAAAATTTTGTCTCGAACGGAGCTTGGTGAGTACTATTTTCTACTAGCAGGCGGTCTAATTGCACAATATGGAAATTCAATCTGAGGTAGTCGCCGAGGGAGAGTAGATATCAATTGTATTTTGTGAGGTTTGTACGGGATATTATTTATGCATTTTTAAAATAGTTAACAAATATAGGGGTCAGGCGATGGGGTATCAGGCGAAATTCAATGGCTGGAATGAGGTGACGCTCGAAGATCTAGTTGTTGCTTATCGGAAGGCAAAAGCTGACTGTTTTTTTGAAAATACTTTCCCTGCAGCTATTAAGTTTGCTGAATACGAGCAGAATCTTCTGGAAAATCTCACCAAACTTCAGAAGTCTCTCTTTGAAAACGATGGTTTTGAGAAAAATAAGGATTTAATTGGTGATTTTAGAATATTGCCAAAGAAATTGTCTAGCAAACCGAAGGGTGATGTTGATGTTAATGGGCATGTTCATTTTTCAAATCCAGATCGTGCGGTGGATAATTTATTCAAGAAGTGTGATGTTGTTCCGGAGTTTAGGATAATTGGTGATTTTCCGGTTGAGAGTCACATTATATCGGCTTTGTGGATCAATGCCATTGGTCACAAATTCGATGCCGGACTGAGTGATGGATGTTATGGCGCCCGCCTGAGGCGGATACGTAACGATGAATTACTCGATGGCTCGAAGGTGCGGGAATTTCATATCAGCGCTATAGGATCTTTTGCGCCATATTTTCAGCCATATCAAAAATGGCGTAGCGATGGACTGGGTGCAATTCGAGGTGAGCTGGAGAAAGATAGAGATGTAATTGCTGTGTCATTGGATTTGAAAAGTTATTATCATTTCATAGATCCGATGGCAATAACTTTGCCGGGACTCCAAGCTGAGCTTTCGGTAAATCTCTCGGCGGAAGAGCAGGAGTTTACGGCGCAACTGGCGAAGTTTTTGTCAAAATGGGCGAAAAAGGCAAGTTCATTCTCGAAGAACATTGTTGATGGAAAGGCGGGTATTCAGGGTGGATTGGCAATTGGTCTGACTGCTAGTCGAGTGATTTCGAATGTAATTCTGCATCGATGGGATTCGTTGGTTAAGGAGAAAGTTGCACCTATTCACTATGGACGTTATGTTGATGACATGTTTTTGGTGGTTCGTGATACGGGGGTGGTAAACAATAGCTTCGATTTCATGCGTTACTTGCAAGATCGTTTGGGTGGTGATGTTGTTTTTAAGATCGATGAAAACGGAGGGCAAATATGGGGTATTGAGCAGGGAAAAGAAGTGCAAGGGCGGAGCGAAATTAGGCTGCAATCGGATAAGCAAAAGTTATTTCTTCTTCATGGTAGGGCTGGAATTGATTTGCTTGACAGTATTGAGAAGGAAATTCGTCAACTTTCTAGTGAAAGTCGGTTAATGCCATCTCCGGATCAATTGGATGACTCTACGGCAGCGCGAGTTTTATCAGCGGCAGGAACAGTTGGGGAGAGTGCTGATAATCTTCGTCGGGCTGACGGCTTAACCATCCATCGATTAAGTTGGTCGATGCAATTGAGGTATGTTGAAACTCTTGCGCGAGATTTGCCGGCTCAAGAGTGGAAGGAGCAGCGGGACGAGTTTTATCAGTTTGGACATAATCATGTTCTTCGTCCTGATACATTGTTTACACATTTTTCATATTTACCGAGGCTTTTAGGGTTCGCGATAGGTATGAATGAGTGGCAGCAGGCCGAAAAGATTGTGCTTCATGCATATGATTCGCTAGAAAAGCTGGAGGAGGCTGCTCCGAATGGCGCTTCAATTATTATTAATGGAATGGGGGTTAGGGCGGGGGCGGATTTGTGGCGGTCGGTTAAGGGAACTCTTGCTTGGTTATTTGTTGATGCTGCGGCGCGCTATTATGACCCTAGTCGATTGCTGTTGGGTACGCGCTCGCCGAGGGAGCGACGATTGGCTGAGTTATTTTTGAAAGGGATATTTGAAAGTCTTGTTGAAATTGGAGATTGGTTAAAATTTGAATTTGATTCGGGTGATTTTGATGCAAAGGCTCCTCTTGTTGCATTGGCTGATCTTGCAAAAATTCCATATAAGGAAATTCTGCGAGGTGCTTCCGCGGGGCAGCTTGTTAATAAGCGAGGTGTTAAGAAGGATGTTCGTGTTCTCGAGAAAATCCAGAAATCCGGGTTGATAGATGTTGACGTTCTTAAGGATTTTTTGAAGTCGACTAAAGATAGTCGACTTTCAAGTGTGGCTGAAGAAAAAAGAAAAAACGAAAGCTATCTTCCATATATATTTCCGACGCGACCGCTAACTCCGGCGGAAATTTCAGAGTTAGCCCCGGAGTGTGTGGGGTTGCCTAGAGGCGATGGAAAATCGTGTGGACACAGCCCTTCTGTGATTTGGGCCCTTTACACTCAAGCTTTGCGTGGTGTATGGATAAAGCCAACATTGGCTGCTGCTGAGCAAGATAATGATGGTCAGGCGACGCTCCTCAAGAAGTATAAACATATAAAAATTGGAACTGGTGCAAAGAAAAAGATTACTGTCGCGCTTACGAATTTGAAAACTGATAATTCGGATTGGGCTGCGATGGTATCCAATAAGTCGAATTTATCTCGCGATCGTTATCAGAGAATATCTGATTTGGTGAATCAGGCGATTAGGTTGAGCCCCAGGCCGGACTATATAGTTTTTCCTGAATTATCTATTCCGCTTCGATGGGTGAGTAGTATATCGACTAGACTTTCCGCAGCCGGAATTAGCTTGATTGCAGGGACGGAGTATCGGCACATTGGAGCCGATGAGCTCATTAGTGAGGCTTGCTTGGTCTTGGTGGATGACCGGCTTGGATATAAAGCAAATGTAAGAATTTGGCAACCCAAACTAGAGCCTGCGGTCGGGGAGGATAAAGAGCTGGTTTCGAGGTATGGGAAGAGATGGGGGCGTATAGCACCGTTGTATGCCAGAAGGAAGCCAATTTATATTCACAATAAAGTGAATTTTGGAGTTATGGTGTGCTCTGAGTTGCAGAATAGTAAGGCGAGAATAAAGTTCCAGGGTGAGGTGGATGCTTTGATGATTCTTAGTTGGAATCAGGATTTGGACACTTTTTCTGCTCTTGTTGAGTCTTCTGCATTGGATGTGCATGCGTATACTATACTTGTTAATAATAGGTTGTACGGTGATAGTAGGGTTAGGTCGCCGTCTAAAGAGTCATTTCTGCGAGATATTGCAAGAGTGAGGGGGGGCGACAATGATTTTGTGGTGGCGGCGACATTGGATATAGATGGATTGCGAGCTTTCCAGAGTCGCGCCACAAGGTGGCCTCAGGATGGAGATAGATTTAAGCCTTTGCCGGAAGGGTATAAGCTTGCGAAGAGAAGGAGAAGGCTGCCTCCGAAATAAAATTGCCGATGGATTGCACGTTTTGTACGAACTAACTGACCGCCAGGGTCTAATAGCCCTGGCTCACCGAAATTGCTTCTATGGCTTGTCTTGTAAACGTGGCAAGCACTGAAGAACCCGAATATGCAGACAGGTTCCGTTCGTTCGACAGCACCGGAAACGTCGCTGACAATCAGCGGCTGAAGAACGGATTGCCATCGATGACAAATGCGGTTTCGTCGCCCTTTTTTGCCCAGCTTCGTCTTCGTCAGCCATGACCATTGCCCTCGAGTCCCCTGATCAACCCGACGTGATCTGCGCGGTTGTCCTCATTCCTGAATTCGGCGAACTGAAGCGGATGTATGTCAGCCCGCAAGGTCGCGGGCAGGGTGTCGCGAGGAAACTCATGGCGCTGCTCGAGTCACGGGCGATCGATCTCGGTTGCGCGTTGCTCACGCTTGAAACCGGACCCTATCAACACGAGGCGCTGGCCTTATATGCATCCGCGGGGTATCAGCGCCGCGGGCCGTTCGGCGGTTGCGCGAATGACCCGTTGAGCGTATTCATGCAAAAACCCATCGCGGCTTGAGAGTCTGGTTCTTACGGTTACGTCATGGCGACCTGTAGGGTCGCATCGCTTTGTCCGAAAAAACGGGTCGCCGGGAGAAACAGTTACAAGTTAGCAGTTGACGCGCGCCAGCCCGGCGGTTAGTGTACGCATCGAAGTCCAAGAAGTCCGATTGCTGTTCATCAATTGCTCGCTTTCCACAGCGGTATTCGTTGTCCTCTCCCTCCTTGACGCTTCACGCGCTCTTCAACGGCGCAAATCTCTCTATTTTTTTCTCAAGGAATCTTCATGGATACCGGTATCGTCAAGTGGTTCAACGACAGCAAGGGTTTTGGCTTCATCACGCCGGATAACGGCGGTGACGACCTGTTCGCCCACTTCTCCGAAATTCGTGCCGACGGCTTCAAGACGCTGGCTGAAAACCAGAAAGTGAGCTTCGAAACGAAGCAGGGCCCGAAGGGTCTGCAAGCGGCCAACATCACGCCGCTGTAAAGTTTGAAGGGCCCGGCCTCCCACGACGGACGCCGGGTCGCAGCGACACCCCCACGGAGCTTCGTCTCCTGAAGTTGGCGCGATTGCTCTTAGCTGCATCTGTTCATTCAGCAGCTCGCCAAGCGCCACACGCCTCGTTGCACTTCATTCCCCCCTCCGGCAGCAACGCCTCACTTTCGTTTTCCGAAAGCTTCAGATTCAGCTTGCAATAGCTTTGAATCGGCGCGTCCGTGCATATTGCGCACGGCATGCGCGCACTCGAACATGATTAAAATTAAAAATGCAAAACAAACGAATTCAACAATACAACGGCTATGCCGTCCAACCCTCGGCGCATCGTTTGCCCGACGGTAGTTTTTCATCCAACCTGGTGCTCGAACGTACCGACAGCACACCCGCGGAGGGCCGCTACCAGTTCTATTCGCTCGACTACTTCGCGAGCGAAGCGCAGGCACTGCGGCACTCGGCCCGCTGGGCACGTCGCTGGATCGACACACGCGGTTAAAGGTAGCGCCGCGGTACCCGACACCCAACGCAGATGAGTCACCCGGGCGCGCACGACAACGCGCGTCCAACCCTCGCGCGCGATCGATTCGTTACGCTTCGATTCGATCGGCGCGCCACGTTCTCCCGGTTCCGAAGCTGGCCTGTCGCCGAGCATGGTCGGCGGACACTTGAACGCGCTCGTACAACGCGAGGCCACGCGTACAGGTGCTCGTCGCCTCGCATCATTCGTGCGAAGATTGGCCGCACATCACACTCGCCCGAGAACGACGTGACCTCATTCAACCCCGAGAGCAAACCGGACACCGCCCACCCGCCCTGGATGCCCGTCGCGATGGCGGAACTCGGCATCCGCCGCCATCCGCCCGGCAGCATCAATCCGCGCATCGTCGAATACAACAACCAGACGAACCTGGTCGGCTACGACGACAAGATTTCCTGGTGCTCGTCGTTCGTCAACTGGTGCATGACGCACGCCGGCATTCGCGGGACGGGCTCCGCGCTCGCGCGTTCGTGGCTCGAATGGGGCCGGCCGCTGGAGCGCCCTGTGTACGGCTGCATCGCGATCCTGACGCGCGACGATCCCGCGAGCTGGAAAGGGCATGTCGGCTTCTACCTGCGTCACGACGACGAGCACGTACATCTGTTCGGCGGCAATCAACTGGAAGAGGTGCGCGAACTCGCGTACCCGTTGAACGAAGTGATCGGCTACCGCTGGCCCGACGCCGTCTGACCAACCGCCGCAGCGCAAACAAAACGTCGAACATCGCCTTTCAAGCGGCGGCTAATTTGTCGCACACACCGTATCGATCCACGCGGAGCCTGCCGACGCGCCCGCCCCTGTAATACGCGGTTGCAAGGCCCGCGGCGGCGGCACGAGGGAAAGTATGCGGCTGCCGGCGCGCCGCGTTCCAGATCGTCCCGCATGCAACCAGAATCGGCGTGCTAGAGTAAGCCGGCATTCCTCCTCACCTGAATCCTCCCAAACCGCCATGAGCTATCTTCCCCAACTCGCCGCAGTCGGCGGCGTGATGTTGCTGGCGTGCGTCAGCCCCGGCCCCGACCTGATCGCTGTTTCGTCCCATGCGCTCGGCAATCGCCGTGCGGGTTTGCTGGCCGCGTCGGGCATTGCGTCGTCGCATGCCGTGTGGGCGGCGATGGCGATTTTCGGGCTGGGGCTGATCGTCGCGAAGCTCGCGTGGCTGTACGAGGCGATCCGCATCGCCGGTGCGGCTTACCTGATTTACCTGGGCGTCAGGACGCTGTCGGGCCTGCGCCAGTCGGCACGGCAGGCTGAAGCGGCAAGCCAGCCGATCGTTCGCGGCGGCGTGCATGCATACCGGAAAGGGCTGCTGGTCGGCCTGACCAACCCGAAGGCCGCCGCGTTCTTCGGCAGCCTGTTCGTCACGCTGCTGCCCGCGCATGCGCCGGCATGGGTGCATGGCGCGACGCTGGCCGTGGTCGTCGCCGTATCGCTGACATGGTTCTGCACGGTGGCCGTGCTGTTCTCGACGAACCGCGTGCAGACGGGTTACGCGAAACTGCGCAAGCCGATCGATGCGGTGATGGGGACGATTCTGTTGGGGCTCGGCGCGAAGCTGGCGCTGGATCGGTAACGCTGCGATGAACGTGCTCGGCCCGATCCTCATCGGGCTCCTGCTGGCTGCGGGAGTGTTCGCTGCGATCCGGTTCTGGCACAAGCTCATCACGCGTATCGTCACCGTCATCGCGGGGTTGGGCATTGCGTGGCTGGCGGTTTACCTGATCGCGTTGTCGTCGGTCAAATGTCTGGGGTCGTGCGGTTGACGAGCGGGACGCCGGCAAGTGTTGAAGCCGGCGTCGTATCGTGATCACGTTCAGTTCTTCGCCACCGCCTCCACCGTCGGCCCTCCCGCCGCGTCGTTCCTGCTCCACCCGCCCCCAAGCGACCGATAAAGCGCGACCGCCGCCAGCGCATGCTCGCGCCTGACCTGGTTGAGCGAATCCGAATCCCGCAGATACACCTCCTGCGCCGACAGCACATCCAGAAAATCCGTCGCGCCACCCTTGTAGAGCTGATTCGCCAGCCCGAGCGCCTTGTCCGACGCAGCGAGCGCACTATCGAGCCGCCGCGTCGCCTCATCGGTGCTGACGAGATTCGCGCGTGCATCCTCGACTTCCCGCAACGCCTGCAGCATCGTCTGCCGCAACCCGAGTTCCGACTCGCGCATCCGGCTTTCGCTCTGCGAGATATCGGCCGTAATCCGACCTGCATTGAAGATCGGGCTCGTCGCGCTCAACGCCGCGCTGAACAGGTTGTCGGTCAACGTCGGCAACCCGAGATAGGAAGCCGCGAGAATCCCGTCCGTCAGGTTCAACGAAAACTTCGGATACCGCTCGGCCTTCGCCACGCCGACTTGCGCCGCCCGCCGCTCGACCTGCGCATACGCAGTCAGCACATCGGGCCGCCGCAGCAACGCCTGCGAAGGCAGCGTACCAGGCGCGCCAGCCGGCGGTGCGGGAATGTCGCCGGCCTGCGCGAGCACGAGCCGATCGACCGATTCCGGCGTGCGCCCCGAATACACGGCAATGAGATTGAGCTGATGCGAGATCTGCGCCTGCGTCGGCGGAATCCGCGCTTCGAGCGCGTCGAGCTGGTTCTGCGCACGCGTGACGTCGAGTTCCGTCGACAGCCCGAACGCCTGTCGCTTGCGCGTGAGTTCGAGCGCATGCTGGCGGATCTTCGCGTTGTCCTGAAGGATCTTCAGTTCCTGCTGTGCCCAACGCAGATCGACATACGCGGACGCCGCATCCGCTGCGAGCGCGAGCCGCATCGCATCTTCCGCATGCTTCTGGCCGACGAGTTCCGCCTGCGCGGCGAGCAGGTCGAGCCGCTCGCCGCCGAACACGTCGGGCGACCAGCTCAGCGCGAGCCCCGCGCCGGCCTGCCGCACATAACCGAGCGGCGGTGGCGTGTTCTGGCGTGCGTCGGCCGCATGCGCGGTCGCGTCGAGTTCGGGCAGCAGCACCGCGCGCTTCTGCACGGTCAGCGCCTGCGCCTGCTTCACGCGTTCGGCGGCGGCCTGCAGATCGAGGTTGTCGTCGAGCACGACCGCGATCAGCCGGTCGAGCACGGGATCGTGGAATTGCGCCCACCAGGCGGCGGCGTCGATGTCCGCGCGCGGCACGTCGGTATCCCATGCGGCGGGTGCGAGCGTCTGGACGGATTCGGATAGCGCTGGATGCTGCGCGGGCTGCACCGCGCACCCGGCGGCGAATGCGCTGACAGCCAGCGCGACGAGTAGCTTTTTCATGATGATGACCCTGGCCTCAGTGCGCGTCCGGCGGCGGCGCGTTCAACGTAATGGGTTTGGAAAACACGACGGCAAACAGCGCGACGACGAAACACAGCGACAGCACGTAATACGCATCCGCATAAGTGAGCGTCAGCGCTTCGCGATAGATCAGCCGATGCAGGTTCGCGAGCCCGGCCTGCGCGGTATTCAGCGTATTGCCTGCGACGGAGCCCCAGTACGCGGCCTGTCGATCGAGCAGCGACGCGATTTGCGGCTCGCCGGCGCTCACGTGCTCGTTCAGCCGCAGGTAGTGAAAATTCAGCCGGTCGTTGAGCATCGTCGCGCTCACCGCGATGCCGATCGCCCCGCCAAGATTGCGCATCAGGTTGAACAGGCCGCTCGCCGATTTCAGCCGCGACTGCGGCAGCGAGCCGAGCGCCATCGTGACGATCGGCGGCACGCTGAACTGCTGGCCGATGCCGCGCAGTGCCTGCGGCAGCAGCAATTCGCGCCAGCCCCAGTCGTGCGTGATCGGCGTGTACAGGTAGCAGCCGAGGCCGAAACAGATCAGCCCGAACACGAGCAGCGCACGCAGGCTGAAGAAGCGCGCGGCGAACGCATACGCGCAGAGCGCGACCAACTGGAACGCACCGACCGACAGCAGCGCGATGCCGATCTGCAGCGAGCTGAACGCGCGCACCTGTGCGAGAAACAGCGGCGTCAGGAACACGGTCACGAAGATCCCGATGCCGGTCACGAACGACAGCAGGCTGCCGATCCCGAAGTTGCGCACGGCGAGCGCGCGCAGGTCGACGATCGGATCTTTCGCGGTCAGCGCATGCACGAGGAACAGGAAGCCGCAGATGCCGGAGATCCACGCGCAGATCACGATCGCATCGTCGCCGAACCAGTTCTTGCGCGGGCCTTCCTCCAGCACGTATTCGAGGCAGCCGAGGAAACCCGACATCAGCACGATGCCGAGGTAGTCGCCGCGCTTGATGAGGCTCAGGTCGGGTTCGTCGATATGCACGTAGCGCGGCACGAGTGCGGCCACCGCGATGCCCGGTACGAGGTTCAGGTAGAACAGCCAGTGCCACGACCATTGATCGGTGATCCAACCGCCGATCACGGGGCCGATCGCCGGGGCGAGCGACGCGAGCGCGCCGATGGTCGTCGACGCGATCAGCCGCTGCCGGCCCGGGAACAGCACGAACGCGGTGGTGAACACGGTCGGGATCATCGCGGCACCGAGCGCGCCCTGCAGCCCGCGAAACAGGATCATCGAGTTGATGTCCCACGCGAGCCCGCACAGCATGCTCGTGATCGTAAAGCCGACGGCCGACGCGACGAACAGCCAGCGCGTCGACATCACCTTCGACAGCCAGCCCGACATCGGGATCACGATGATCTCGGCGATCAGGTAGGCCGTCTGCACCCACGACAGTTCGTCCTGGCTGGCGGACAGGCCGCCGCCGATGTCGCGCAGCGACGACGCGACGATCTGGATGTCGAGCGTCGCCATGAAGAAGCCGACGCACATCAGCGCGAAGGCGAAGACGCGCTGCTTCGTCGGTTGCGACGCCGGGTCGCCGGAAAACGCGGTGGTCATCGTCGTCTCCCGTTCAGCTCGCGCGGCCGGTATGCACGGTCACGACCGCGGACAGGCCGGGGCGCAGCACGTGCTCGAGGCCCGGCTGCGGATCGAGATGCACGCGCACGGGCACGCGCTGGACGATCTTCGTGAAGTTGCCGGTCGCGTTCTCGGGCGGCAGCACGCTGAAGGTCGCGCCGGTCGCGGGCGCGAGGCTGTCGACGCGGCCGTGCAGGCGCGTGCTCGACGCATCGAGCGACACGTCGACGCGATCGCCCGCGTGCATCTTGCGAAGCTGGTCTTCCTTGAAGTTCGCGTCGATCCACAGTCCGGAAGCCGGCACGATCGTCAGCAGCGGCACGCCGACGTTCGCGAGCATCCCGACGCGACCCGTGCGATTGCCGACGTAACCGTCGACCGGCGAGCGGATCGTCGTGTATTCGACGTTGAGCGCGGCGACGCGCTGCGCGGCGAGCGCGGTGTTCACGCGCGCCCGCGCGTCGGCGAGTTGCGCGCCGAGCACGTCGAGCTGCCGCTTCGACGCGAGCAGCGCGGCGTCGCTGCGTTCGACGGCGGCGCCGGCCTTCGAGTAATCGGCGTCCGCGCGTTCGACGATCTGGTTCGACACCGCGTCGGATTTCACGAGCTCGCGGTAGCGCACACGATCCGATGCGGCGCGCGTCAGCTCGGCCGACGAAGCGTTCTTGTCCGCTGCGTGCTGTCCGATCACCGCATATTGCAGTTGCTGCTTCGCCTCGAGTTCGGTCACGGCGGAGCGCGCGCTGTCGACTTCGGCGCTGGCCTGTGCGAGCTTCGCGTCGTAGTCGCGCGCATCGAGCTGCACGAGCACGTCGCCGGCCTTCACGCGCTGGTTGTCGGTCACGAGGATCTTGTCGACGAAGCCGTTGACCTTCGGCGCGAGCACCGTCACGTCGCCGCCGACATAGGCATCGTCGGTGCTTTCCTGGAAGCGCAGCACGAACAGCCAGTCGAGCGTGGCAGCGGCCACGACGACGATGACGGCACCCACCGCGATGCGCATCCACGGCACGCGGCGCTGTTGCTTCGCGGGTTGGTCGGTTGTGGCTGCTTCGCGTGACGCGGCAGCGGCTTGGGTCGTTTCCATCGATTCACCTATGTATATGCACGTATCAAAACGAAAGACGGCGTGCCGTCCGTCGGGGAAGTCGTCAATCAGCGTTCCGGCAGGTTGTGCGTGATCCGGAACAATTCGTCTCTGAGGCGGGCCGCCTGCGCCGACCCGAAACACCGCTCGAATGCCTCCTGCGCGGCGAGCCAGTGCACGTGCGCATCGGCGACCTTGGTTTCGCCGTGCGCGGTGAGTGCGAACGTCTGGCCGCGGCACGGCGGCTCGATCCGGCCCGCCACCAGCGCCGCGCCGACGAGCGGCTTGAGCGCGCGCAGCAGCGCGGTGCGTTCGATCACCAGCACGCTCGACAAGGTCGCCATCGTCAGGCCGGGCTGGTCGCGCAGCAGCGCGAGAATGCTGTATTGCGATGGCGTGACGCCCGCGCGCGACAGATAGCGCTCGTAGAACTGCGAGATTCGCCGGGCGGCTTGCCGGACCGCGAAGCAATCGTCATCGGTGAGCGTAGTCTTGTGCATGTGCACATGTTAGGTGGCAATACGGCGTGAAGCGAGCGGAGGCGCGGGATCAGATTGTTGTCACGGCTGTACCAATCGGCGTCAGGCCGCAGCCGGAACGATCCAGCCTTCGCGGTCGCAGTAGGCGGCCGTGTAGTCGATGAACGCCTTGACCTTCGCGGGCAGCAGCGCGCGGTTCGCGTACGCGAGCTTGATCTCGACGAAGGCATCGACGAGATCGGCGTCCGGCAGCAGCTGCACGAGCGCGCCCGACGCGAGTTCGGCCCCGACGAGCGTTTTCGGCACGACGCCGATGCCGAAGTCGTGCATCACCATTTCGCGGTTGAAGACGGGGCTGTTCGACGAGATGTCGAAGCGGAACGGCACGGTCAGCGTGTCGCCGTCGATGCGGAACGACAAGGCGGGCCGCCGCAGCGACGGCGACATCGGCACGAACGGATGGTCGGCAAGATCGGCCGGCGTTTGGGGATGCGAATGCGCGCGCAGGTACGCGGGTGTCGCGACGATCACGACCGGAATGCGTTCGACCAGCCGCACGACGGTCGTTTCGCTCGTCAGCATGTACGGCACGACGATACCGATGTCGTAGCCTTCGCCGACGAGATCGACCGGGCGCTCGGTCAGCGTCACGTCGAGGCGCACCTTCGGGTGCGCGGCCTTGAAGCCGGCGATCAGCGGCACCAGCCGGTTCAGCGCGGCCGTCGTGTGCGCGACGAGCCGCAACAGGCCTTCGGGCTCGCGCGTCGGCGACTGCGCTTCCGCTTCGAGCGAGTCGAGCTCGTCCAGCACGGCCGCGCAGCGCTCGTAGATGCGCTCGGCGGTTTCGGTCAGCGACACCTGGCGCGTGGTCCGGTGCAGCAGCCGGCTGCCGAAGCGCGCTTCGAGATCCGCGACCGCGCGCGACACGACAGGCCGGGCGAGGCCGAGCATGTCGGCTGCGCGCGTGAAGCTGCGCAGCTCCACCACCGACCGGAAGATCCTCAGCTTGTCGATGTAGTCCATGTCCGTCTCCTTGACGCGAGGGCCGGCCACCGGCCTGGTTACGGCGGAGTGTACATTGACTTTATGCATATGCACATATAAATTGCGAGACATGAACGACACCTCGATTGCCCAGGCGTGCAACTGTCTCGCGCTGCGTCAGGCGGCGCGCTTCGTCACGCAACTGTACGAACGCCATCTGGCCCCGGTTGGCGTCACGCCCGCCCAGTTCTCGATCATGTCGAACCTGACGCGCAGGCCCGGCCTGCTGATGAGCGAACTCGCCGATAGCCTCGTGATGGATCGCACGACGCTGCTGCGCGCGCTGAAGCCGCTGCAGCGCGACGGCTTCGTCGCGACGGCCGCGTCCGAGCACGATGCGCGTGCGCATGCGTTGAGCCTCACGAAGCCGGGCGAGCGCACGTTCGCGCGGGCGCTGGTTGCGTGGCAGGCCGCGCAGGACGAATTCGAGACGCAGTTCGGACGCGACCGCGCGAAGGCGCTGCGCGACGAGCTGTTCAGCGTGACCGCGGAACGGTAGACGAACCGGCGGCAAACTGGAGCGAAATTCGAGCCATTGCCCACTTCGGTGACGCTATATGGCTGAAATTGGTTTTTAAACTGTCCGGATCGGCGCGGATCTGGACAGTTTTTATTTCCAGTTGTAGAGTCCCCTGACGGATTTCACGGGCCGGCGCCGCCGGCACGCGTCAGAGGAGCAACCGATGCTGCAGTTGAGTGACCGCGACAGCGCCATGCTGCGCGGGGATTACGGCGATGGCGTCGCGCGCGCGATGCGGATCGTCGCACGCACGGCGCAGGTGATGTCCGCGCCGCACCTGATCGACATCACGTCCGCGCATATCGACGGCTGCCTGTACCACGGCCGGACGAGCCTCGACTTCGTCGAATATTTCGTCGACACCGGCGCGAAGGTCGCGGTGCCGACCACGCTGAACGTCGGGTCGCTCGACCTGATCCATCCCGAGCTGTACCACGGCGACCGCACGATCCAGCGCGACGCGCAGCGCCTGATGGACGCGCATCTGCAACTCGGCTGCGAATCGAGCTTCACGTGCGCGCCGTATCAACTGAAGAACCGTCCCGCGAAAGGCGAGCAGATCGCGTGGGCCGAATCGAACGCGATCGTGTTCGCGAACTCGGTGCTCGGCGCGCGCACGAGCCGGTATGGCGATTTTCTCGACCTGGCTGCCGCGATCACCGGGCGCGCGCCGTATGCGGGGCTGCACGTCGAAGCGAACCGCGCCGCGCGGATCGTGTTCAACGCGCCGGACTTCAGCCGCCTGCCGTCGCGCGACATTTATTTCGCCGCGCTCGGTCTGCTGATCGGCAGGATCGCGGGCGCGGTCGTGCCGGCGATCGTCGGGCTGCCGGCGGATACCACCGAAGACGAACTCAAGGCGCTGGGCGCGGCGGCCGCATCGAGCGGCGCCGTCGCGCTGTTCCATGCGGTGGGCATCACACCCGAGGCGCCGACGCTCGACGCCGCGTTGCACGGGCAGGCGGCGCAACGCACGGTCGACGTCGCGATGGCCGACCTCGACGAGATTCGCCGCATGCTGAACCACGGCGCGGCCGGCGACGCACTCGTCGCTGTGGCGCTCGGCACACCGCATTTCTCGCTGGCCGAATTCCGCACGCTCGGCACCTTGCTCGACGCGTTCGACGGCAAGCCGGCCTGCGATTTCTACGTGAACACGAGCCGCTTCATCTTGTGGGAACTGGAGGAAGCCGGACTCGCGGAAAAATTCGCCGCGCGCGGCATTCAGATCGTCGTCGACACCTGCACGTACATCACGCCGGTGATGAAGCAACTGTCAGGGCTGGTGATGACCAATTCGGGGAAATGGGCGTCGTATGCGCCCGCGAACATCGGCGTGACGGTCGCGTACGGCAGCATGCGCGAATGCGTGCGGTCGGCGTTCGAAGGAAAGGTGCGATTCGATGACTGAAACGACGGGCAAGGGCTTGACGGGCGACACGCTCGTGCCGGGCAGCGCATGCGCGCGCGCGTTCGTGCTCGACAAGCCGCTCAGTTTCTGGGGCGGCTACGATTCGGGCGCGGGAAAGATCGTCGATCGCGGGCATCCGCAGGCCGGTGCGAGCCTCGCCGGCAAGGTGATGGTGATGCCGCACGCGAAGGGTTCGAGTTCGAGCAGCAGCGTGCTCGCGGAAGCCGTGCGCAACGGCACGGGGCCGGTCGGGATCGTGCTGAAGGAGCGCGACCTGATCATCTCGATCGGCGCGATCGTGGCGGCCGAGCTGTATGCGATCGCGGTGCCGGTGGTGTGCGTGACCGATGACGTGTACGACGCGATCGTCGCCGCGACGGGCGAGGTGCGGATCGAGGCGGGCGAGGGGGACGGCGGGGCGCGGATCGTCGTCGGCTGCTGACGCGTCGCGCGCGTATCGCGTCAGAGAAAACGGATGTTCGGCGTATCGTCGTTCGCGAGCGACAGCGCCTGCCTTGCGGCGTTCATCTCGCGCTTGCCGCCGGGCTGCCTGAGCCGCCGGATCTCGGGCCACACGATCACGCCGAACACGATGCGCAGGATCGTGCTCAGCAGGAAGAACCCGATCGCGCCCCCGGCGAACCATGCGAACGTGTCGAGCATCCCGTCGAGGCTGCGCGACACCGCGGACATGATGCCGAGAATGAAGACGAAGGCGATCAGCAGGAATAGCGTCGCGAACACATCGATGCGGGCCGCGGCGACTTTCGCGGGTCGAACCAGATACACCGAGGCGTCGGTCGCGTTGTGGATGCCGTAGATGGCCGGGCGATCCGGGCCTTCGGCGTACGCCACCTCCAGCCGATCGCCCGCGACGAGGAACAGGCTGCGCGTGGCGCTGGTCACGAGCGTGAGCGGCGCGTCGAACGTGTCGAGCTGCAGCGCGATCTCCTCGATGCCTTGCGTCGTCCAGCCGAGATTGTTGCTCCAGACCTGCGTAGTGATCGTCTTCTGGCTGACGGACGTCACGCGGCCGGATGCGATTTGCATGGTGCGACCGGTCATCCGTTGCTCCGTTCCATCGTGAACCCGGCGGGTTCGTACCGCCACTTTTCCTGCGCCTCGCGTCGCTGAGGCCGGAACACCAGATCGGACAGCCCCGCGATCGCGAGCAGGATGCCCAGCAGGCTGATGATGCTCGCGAGCAAGGCCAGAGCGCCGACGAACGCCCAGCCCGATCTGAACACGGCGGCGCCGATCAGCAGGCTCAGCACGAAGACGATCGACGCCCACGTGAGCAGCGTCAGGTTGCCGTCCCTTTGTCCGAGCGCGTCGTAAGGCGCGATCGCCAGGTCGCTGCTTCTGAGCCACGCGATCCGGTGACGGCCGCGATCGTTGAAGATGCACGCGCGCACGGCCATCCCGGGCTTCAATCGATCGATCTGCTTGAACGCCTCTGCGTCGAAATCGTCGGCGGCGATGAAGTAGCAGGCGTTCTGCATCGTCAGGCGATAAAGCGGCGCCTTCCTGATGTCGGCCGCAATCCGGACGAGGTTCGTATCGATACGGTCGATCGTCGACTCGATCAGCGTGGTGTGATTGGGCATGGGGCGGGAGAGTGCGCCGGTCGGCGCCGCTTGGGCGTGGGATTGATCATACCGATGAAATCGCGGGCCGGCACCTCGTGCCGGTCGCGGCCCTGCATCAGTCGCGTGCCGTGCCCGCAGCTGCCTCCCGATAGGCGCTCGGCGTCTGCCCGGCCCAGCGCCGGAACGCGCGCGTGAAATTCGCCGGGTCGGTGAATTGCAGCCGCTCGGCGATCGTCTTCAGGTCGAGATCCGACGCGGCGAGCAACTGCTTCGCGTCACGAAACCGCGCTTCGTCGAGCAACTGCCGATAGCTCGACCCGGCTTCCTCGAGCCGGCGCCGCAGCGTGCGTGTCGACACGAGCAGCGCATCGGCGAGCGTCCCCGGCCCCGGGTAATCGCCGGCCCCGCGTGCCAGCTCCGCACGCACGCGTTCGACCAGATCGCCTTCCTCCTGGCGCACCTGCGCATACTCGCGCTCCACCTGCACGAGCGCCTGCCGGTGCGCGACTTCGTCGGCGAGCGGCAGCGGCCAGTCGAGCACGTCGCGCGCGATCCACAGCGCGTTGGCCGCGCAACCGAATTCGACCGGCGGCAACTGGTCGCGATAGCGTGCGAAATAGGGCGGCTCCGGCCACGTGAATTGCAGCGCGATCGACGGCGACGCGCGCCCGGCCCATTGCGAGATGTTCTGCGCGAGCCCGGTCAGCACGAATTCGAACATCACGTGATGTTGCAGCACGGGGCTCGCCTGCACGCCGTGCAGTTCGAGCGTCGCGCCGCGTTCGTCTTCTTCATAGGTCAGGCGATATTGGCGGTTGCGCATCCGGAAGTAGCGCTGCGTGACGGATAGCGCCTCGCGGATGTCCCGCGCGGTCAGGGTCGCGTAGCCGAGAAAGCCGTGCACGGTCGGCTTCAGCAGCAGCCCGAACGCGAGCCCGATGCCCGGATCGCCGCCGATCTCGATCGCATTGAGCACGAGCCGCCCCCATTGCGACGGCGCGACGCGCGCGTCCGGTTCGGCCAGCACCGCATCGCGCAGGCCCGTGCTGGCGCGCACGGCGGCCAGGTCGACACCGCGCGCGGCCAGCGCCTGCAGCAGCAGGCGCGTGTAGGCGACCGGAATCGTCGGCCGGCGCAGCCCGAGGCGATCCTTGGCGAGAGGGGAAGTCATGTCGTTTTGGCCGGAAATGACAAGCATTATGGCTGTTTGCCCCCTCACGTTCAAGGCGGCGCGCGCCTACGATGTCACGCATCGCTTACTGGCACGATCATCATGACGACACCCTTTCCCCACCTGCTCGCGCCGCTCGATCTCGGCTTCACGACGCTGAAGAACCGCGTCTTGATGGGCTCGATGCACACGGGCCTCGAGGACAGCCGCAAGACGCTGCCGCGGCTCGCCGAATATTTCGCCGAACGCGCGCGCGGCGGCGTGGGCCTGATCGTGACGGGCGGCTTCGCGCCGAACGTGGCCGGCTGGACCAAGCCGTTCGGCGGCACGCTGATGACGTCGGCCGCCGCGCGGCGCCATCGCGAGATCACCGGCGCCGTGCATGCGGAGGACGGCAAGATCGCGCTGCAGATCCTCCATACGGGCCGCTACGGTTATCACCCGTTCGCGGTCGCGCCGTCGAAGATCAAGTCGCCGATTTCGCCGTTCGCGCCGCACGAACTGAGCGCGCGCGGGGTCGAGCGGCAGATCCGCGCGTTCGTCCGTTGCGCGAAGCTCGCGCGTGAAGCCGGTTACGACGGCGTCGAGATCATGGGCTCCGAAGGCTACCTGATCAACCAGTTCATCTCGATGCATACGAACAAGCGCACCGACCAGTGGGGCGGGTCGTACGAGAACCGCATCCGGCTGCCGATCGAGATCATCGAACGCACACGCGAAGCGGTCGGCCGCGATTTCATCCTGATCTACCGGCTGTCGATGCTCGACCTGATTCCGGACGGCAGCGACTGGAGCGAAACCGTGCAGCTCGCGAAGGCCGTCGAGCGCGCGGGCGCGACGATCATCAACACGGGGATCGGCTGGCACGAGGCGCGCGTGCCGACGATCGCGACGTCGGTGCCGCGCGGCGCGTTCGCGTGGGTGACGAAGAAGATGAAGGGCGAGGTCGGCATTCCGCTCGTGACCACCAACCGGATCAATCGCCCCGAAGTGGCCGAGCAGATCCTCGCGGACGGCTGCGCGGACATGGTGTCGATGGCGCGCCCGCTGCTCGCGGATGCCGAGTTCGTGATCAAGGCCGCACAGGGCCGCGCCGACGAGATCAACACCTGTATCGGCTGCAACCAGGCGTGTCTCGATCACGCGTTCAAGAACAAGATCGCGTCGTGCCTGCTGAATCCGCGTGCATGCCACGAGACGGAGCTGAAATACACGCCCGCGCCGCAGCCGAAGTGCATCGCGGTGGTGGGCGCGGGGCCGGCCGGGCTTGCGTGCTCGACCGTGCTCGCGCAGCGCGGCCATCGGGTCGACCTGTTCGACGGCGCGGCCGAGATCGGCGGCCAGTTCAACATGGCCAAGCGGATTCCGGGCAAGGAGGAGTTTCACGAAGCGCTGAGCTACTTCGGCCGCCAGGTCGAGCTGACCGGCGTGAACCTGCACCTGAACCGCCGCGTCGACGCAAGCGACCTGATCGCGGGCGGCTACGACGAAATCGTGCTCGCAACGGGCGTCGCGCCCCGCGACCCGAAGATTCCGGGGCAGGACGGGCCGAACGTGCTCAGCTACATCGACGTGCTCGCGGGCAGGCAGCCGGTCGGTCGGCGTGTCGCGGTGGTCGGGGCGGGCGGGATCGGCTTCGATGTCGCCGAGTATCTGGTGCAGAACGGCGAATCGCCGGCGCTCGATCTGGACGAGTGGAAGGCCGAGTGGGGCGTGACCGACCCGGCCGCGACGCGTGGCGGCGTGACGCGTGCGCAGGTCACGGCGCCGGCGCGTGAAGTGACGCTGCTGCAGCGCAAGGCCGCGCCGCTCGGCAAGGGGCTCGGCAAGACGACCGGCTGGATTCACCGCGCGACGCTGAAGATGAAGCAGGTGAAGATGATCGGCGGCGTGAACTACGAATTGATCGATGCACGCGGGCTGCACGTGTCGTACGGCGAGCAGCGCACCGATCACGAGCTGATCGAAGCCGACACGATCGTGCTCTGCACGGGGCAGGAGCCGCAGCGCGCGTTGCTCGCGCCGTTGCAGGCGGCCGGGCGTTCCGTGCACCTGATCGGCGGCGCGGAACTGGCCGCCGAACTCGACGCGAAGCGCGCGATCGATCAGGGTGCGCGCCTCGCGGCGCGGCTGTAACGGTGCGGCCGCGCGTCGCCGCCGTCACTCCATCTCGGCGTGTTGCGTCTCGCGCTCTTCCGCTTCCAGCATCGCCTTGACGATCAGATAAACGGCGGGCAGATCGTCGTCGTCGCGCTTCCAGTCGACGGCTTCCTCGACGTCCGCGGCGACCATCCGGCTGTCGCGCAGCCGGATGAAGGCGTCGACGACCGTCGGATCGTTGCGGTTCAGGAAGCCGGAGTTCGAGAACGCCAGCTCCTCGACATTCAGCAGCGCCTGCCAGCTCATCGTGCGGACGGCGGCCGGATGGCTGCGGCGCCGCAAGCCGAGCGCCCGCTGCGCGGGGCCGCCGACGACACGCTGAAGATCGACGACCGCCTGCCGCGCGGCGCGCTCGAAGTGGACGGGATTGAAGCCGGGTTGCTCGGGATCGAATGCGGATGACTGAAACATGGTCGCCTCACTAAAGACCGCCTCGGGGACGGAATTCGGGTCAAATGACGCAGAAACACTGTAAATATATACAGTGATCGGCGCACTTTCAAGCCCCCGATGACAGCAGATGGCAGCCGTCCGGCAACCGGGCCGTGTCAGACCGCCGCCGCGATGGTCTCCCGCAGCCACCGGTGCGCCGGATCGCGATGCACGCGCTCGTGCCACAGCATCGACATTTCATAGCCGGGCACCTCGACCGGTGCGTCCACCACACGCAACGCAGGCACGTCGCGCACCAGTCGCTCGGGCAGCATCGCGACGAGATCGGTGCTCGCGACGGCCGACATCACGAACAGGAAGTGCGGCACGGACAGCACGACGCGCCGCACGGCACCGACCTTCGCGAGCGCTTCGTCCGTCACGCCGAAGAAGCCGCCGCCGTCGGGCGACACGATCACGTGTTCGAGCGTGCCGAACTGCGCGAGCGTCGGGCGCCGCTTCAGCTTCGGATGCCCGGCGCGGCCGATGAGCACATAACGCTCGACGAACAGCGGCAGGCGCCGCATGCCGGCCGGCGACCCTTCCGTCGTATGAAAGGCGAGGTCGATGCCGTTTCGTTCGGCATCCTGCTCGATGCGCGGCGGCGCGAGTTCGACGACGGCGAGCCGCGTACCGGGCGCGGCCGAGCGCAGCGTGTGCAGCGCGGGCAGCACGATCGTCGATTCGCCGTAGTCGGTCGCGGCCACGCGCCACGTGTTCGTCGCGGTCGCCGGATCGAACGGTGTGGCCGGAACCACCGCGCGCTCGACGGCTTCGAGCGCATCGCGCAACGGCTCGCGCAGCGTTTCCGCGCGCGCGGTCGGCCGCATCCCGCGCGGCCCCGGCAACAGCAGCGGATCGCCGAACAGGTCGCGCAGTTTTTGCAACTGCACGCTCACCGACGGCTGCGACATGTTCAGTTTCTCGGCCGCGCGCGTGACGTTGTGCTCGGCGAGCAGCACGTCCAGCGTGACGAGCAGGTTCAGGTCGAGTCGTCTGAGATTATTCATGGCTATACCTGGAATATCAGGAATTCATTTCAAATATACCTTCGACGGCGGCATCCTGTAGTCATTCAATCAAAGGAGTGACGAACATGAATGTGCTGATCGTTTATGCCCATCCCGAACCGCGTTCGCTGAACGGTGCGCTGCGCGACTTTGCCGTCGAGCATCTCGAAGCAGCCGGCCACGCGGTGCAGGTGACGGATCTGTATGCGATGAACTGGAAGGCGGCGTTCGACGCGAACGACGTGACCGGTCGCGCACCCGACGCGCGGTTCGATCCGTCGCTCGACTCGAAGCACGCATTCGCGGCCGGCACGCAAAGCGAAGATATCGCGCGCGAGCAGGAGAAGCTGAAGTGGGCCGACGCGATGATCCTGCAGTTTCCGCTGTGGTGGTTCTCGATGCCGGCGATCATGAAGGGCTGGGTCGAGCGTGTGTATGCGTACGGTTTTGCGTATGGCGTCGGCGAGCATTCGGAGACGCGCTGGGGCAACCGCTACGGCGAAGGGGCGCTGGCCGGCAAGCGGGCGATGCTGATCGTCACGGCAGGCGGGTGGGAATCGCACTACAGCCCGCGCGGCATCAACGGGCCGATCGACGACGTGCTGTTTCCGATCCAGCACGGGATCTTGTATTACCCGGGGTTCGACGTGCTGCCGCCGTTCGTGATCTACCGGACGGGCAAGATGAACGACGCGCGCTTCGACGAAACGCGTGCGGCGCTCGGCAAGCGTCTCGATGCGTTGTGGACCGCGCAGCCGATTCCGTTCCGGCGACAGAACGCGGGCGATTACGAGATTCCGGCGTTGACGCTGAAGGAGGAGATCGTGCCGGGGACGGTGGGGTTTGCCGCGCATCTGGCGCACGCGTATTGATGACGCATGGCGGGCCCGCTCGGGAAAGCGGCGCGCGGGCATATCGACACCTGCGCGCGAATCGCGCCGGTTCCAGAGATCGGCGCGACGGATGCGCGGAAGCCGGCCGCGCGGCAATCCGATCCACCCCGGCGGATGACGAAACGAAACGGGCGGCCCGCGATGCAATCGCGGGCCGCCCGTCTTGCCGGAACTCGATCGCCTGCTTACCGATCGTCTTCCCGCACCGAAGACGGATGCCGGCACAGCGCGCGCACTTCCATCTCCATATACGGGAACAGCGGCAACTGGCTCAGCAGGTCATGCAGTTGCTGCACGCTCTCGACGTCGAAGATGCTGACGTTCGCATACTGCCCGGCGATCCGCCACAGATGACGCCAGACACCTTCGTTCATCAGCCGCTGGCACATCGCCTTTTCTTCCGCCTTCAGCGTGGCCGCCTTGACCGGATCCATGTCCGTCGGCAGACGGACGGTCATTTCCACATGAAACAGCATCCTGCACTCCTTGCGTTGTCGATTCGTCGAACGGGAACGCCGCTCACGCCTGCGCGCGGGCTCGCTCGACTTCGCTTGCCGGCACGTCCTGCTTTTCCTTGAGCAGCGAGAAATCGAAGTCGATCAGCGCGAACTGCCCGTCGACGCCGTACGGCTTGCCTTCCGCGCCTTCGGCCTGCTTCACTGCCGGGATCAGCCCGTCGCGCGTTGCGAATGCGAAGTCGTCCCACAGGTGCGGATCGCCTTCGATGTTGATCTGCGTCGTCAGCTTACGATAACCGTCCGCCGAAACGAAGAAGTGAATGTGCGCCGGACGATGGCCGTGGCGGCCGAGCTGGTCGAGCAGTTGCTCGGTCTTGCCGCCCGGCGGCACGCTGTAGCCGACCGGCACCACGCTGCGGAAGCTGTAGCGGCCTTCCGCGTCGGTGCGGATCGAACGGCGCAGGTTGAACGCGGGCTGCGACTGGTCGAAGTACGAGTAGTTGCCGAGATGGTTCGCATGCCACACCTCGACGAGCGCGTTCGCGATCGGCGCACCGTCTTGGCCGAGCACCTTGCCGCGCATCACGAGCGTCTGGCCCGGATCGGTGCCGTCGTCGAGGCGCGCATGGCCGACCGATTCCGGCGCGCCGGCAACGTACAGCGGCCCTTCGATCGTGCGCGGCGTGCCGCCCTCGATGCCGGCCTTCGCTTCGGCTTCGTCCATCCGCACGTCGAGGAAGCGCTCGAGGCCGAGGCCCGCGGCGATCAGGCCGAGCTCCTTGCCCGCTTCGTTCAGGTAGTTGAGCGCGGTCCAGAATTCGCTCGGCTGCACGTCGAAATCCTCGATCGTGTAGCACAGGTCCTTCATGATCCGGTTGACGATCGCGCGCACGCGCGGGTTGCCGGGCTTCTCCGCGGCGTCGTCGAACGTCTTCAGCAGGGCGTCGATGGCTTGCTTGTCCATGTGTGTCTCCGGTTTCGGTTGTCGTGTGGGGATCAGCGGGCGTCGCGCTTCATGCGTTCGATGCGGGCCCAGTCGAAGGTGATGCCGAGGCCGGGCGTCGCCGGCAGGTGCAGCTTGAAATCCTCGTAGCGCAGCGGCTCGACGAGGATTTCCTCGGTGAGCAGCAGTGGGCCGAACAGCTCGGTGCCCCATTTCAGCGAGTCGAACGTGCTGAACAGTTGCGCGGACGCCATCGTGCCGGCCGCGCCCTCGAGCATCGTGCCGCCGTACAGCTCGATGCCGGCCGCCGCCGCGATCGACGCGACGCTCGCCGCGCCCTGCAGGCCGCCCGATTGCGCGATCTTTACCGCGAACACGTCGGCCGCGCGATCCTGCGCGAGCGCGAACGCATCGACGGGGCCGTGCAGCGCCTCGTCGGCCATGATCGGCACCTGCGCGAGCTGCGTGAGGCGTTTCAGCCCCGCGCGGTTGGTCGCGGCGATCGGCTGCTCGACGAGGCTCACGCCCGCTTCCGCGAGCCGTGCGCCGGCCCAGATCGCGTCGGTTTCGCTCCATGCCTGGTTCACGTCGACACGCACGTCGCCGCGCTCGCCGAGCGCGCGCTTGATCGCGACGACGTGTGCGACGTCGCTGGCGACCGCGTTCGAGCCGATCTTCAGCTTGAACGCGCGGTGGCGGCGCGCGTCGAGCATCGCTTCGGCTTCCGCGATGTCGCGCTGCGTGTCGCCGCTCGCGAGCGTCCATGCGACGTCCACCGCGTCGGCCCGGCGGCCGCCGAACAGTTCCGACAGCGGCACGCCGAGGCGGCGCGCCTGCGCGTCGAACAACGCGGTCTCGATCGCGCACTTCGCGAAGCGGTTGCCCTGGAACAGCTTGCGGGCGCGCGCCATCGCGGCGCCCGGGCGGGTCGCGTCCATGCCCTGCAGCAGCGGCGCGAAATAGGTGTCGATGTTGACCTTGATGCTTTCGGGGCTTTCCTCGCCGTAGGCGAGGCCGCCGATGGTCGTCGCCTCGCCGACGCCTTCGATACCGTCCGTGCATCGAACGCGAACAAGTACGAGGGTCTGGCAATTCATCGTGGCGACCGACAATTTGTGGGGCCTGATCGTCGGCACGTCGACCAGCAAAGTCTCGATGCGTTCGATGGTGGCGGCAGTTGCTATCATGCGATTCCTCCTGTTGGTGCACATGGTAGGAATTCCCGCCCCGCGTCGTCCAACACTCTTTCCGACTACTTCCATACCTTTGAGGCATGAAATGGAATTGCGCCAGCTCCGCTACTTCATCGCCGTCGCCGAGGAAATGAACATCACGCGGGCGGCCGAGCGGTTGCACATGACGCAGCCGCCGCTGAGCCGCCAGCTCCAGGCGATCGAGGACGAGATCGGGCTGCCGCTGTTCGAGCGCGGCGCGCGGCCGCTGAAGCTGACGGATGCGGGGCGCGTGTTCTACGCGCAGGCGAAGCGCCTCGTCGACCAAGCCGACGAGCTCGGCCCGCTGACGCGGCGGCTCGCGCAGCTGTCGGAGCGGATCGTGATCGGCTTCGTGCCGTCGACGCTGTACGGCGCGCTGCCGGACGTGATCCGCGCGTTTCGCGAGGCGCAGCCGGACGTCGAACTGTCGCTGATCGAAATGTTCACGCTCGAACAGCTCGGCGCGCTGAAGGGCGGGCGGATCGACGTCGGGTTCGGCCGCCTGCGGTTCGACGACGACCAGCTGGTGCGCGAGGCGTTGATCGAGGAAAAGCTGATCGCCGCGCTGCCGGTCGGGCATCCGCTCGCCGATCCCGATCGGCCGCTCGCGCTCGCGGATATCGCGAACGAGACGCTGATCGTCTATCCGAGCACGCCGCGGCCGAGCTTCGCCGATCAGCAGCTGTCGGCGCTGCGCGACGGCGCGCTGGTGCCCGCGGCCGTGCACGAGGTGCGCGAGCTGCAGACGGCGCTCGGGCTCGTGGCCGCGCAGGTCGGCGTGTCGCTGGTGCCGGAGAGCGTGGAGGGCGTGCGCGTGAAGGGCGTGGTCTACCGGCGGTTGCCGGAGCCGGCCGCGACGTCGCCGATCATCATGAGCCGCCGGCTGCACGGCGAAAGCGCCGCCACGGCCGCGTTCTGCGCGATTGCGCGGGAGATGATCGGGGCATCGGCCTGACGGGCGTCGCCGCCTTCAAGCATCGCAACTAACGGTCTGTTTTGGCGTGCGCCGGTGGATGCGGAGGGGGTGTCGTAATGCCACGCGCGTCGATGCAAGTGCCGGGCTGGTTTTGCGGGTCGCAGGCCACAAGCCACAAGCCGCATGCCGCATGCCACCGGCCGCGCCAGCGAACGCGTCGCTATCGCTTCACGTCGAGCGTTTCCGACGGAGACTCGCCGAATTTTTCCCGATAGGCGATCGCGAACCGGCCAAGGTGCGTAAACCCGCAATCGAGCGCGACATCGGCGATCCGCCGGTCGGACGCCGCGCTGCGCAGCAGCTCGCGCGCATGGTCGAGCCGCGTCGCGCGCAGGTATTGCATCGGGCTCATTCCCCGGAACTGCAGGAACGCGTCGCGCAGCGTCCGTTCCGGCACGTTGGCGGCCTGGACGATATCGGCGAGTTGCAGCGGCTGCGCGTAGTGCGCGTCCACGAACTCCTGCGCGCGCCGCAGGAAGCCCGGCGCGGGGTCGCGGTGCGAGGCGTGCAGCACGGACGGCGGGTGGCCTTCGATCAGCAGGTCGATCAGCAGGTGCTCGAGCTGCGACGCGACGCGCGGGTTCGCGTTCGCGCGCTCGAGCAGCTCGGGCGAGCGGGCGACGAGCATCAGTTGCTGGCGCCACGCGGTGAGCGCGGCGTCGCTGACATGCAGCACCGGGTCGAGCGTCGCGCGCGGGTCGCCCGTCAGCGAGCCGACCGTGGCCGCGTCGATGCGCAGCACGAACTGCTCGCAATCGGCCGACAGCACCGCGTCGAAGCGCTCGCCGGGCGCGCACAGCACGCCGGTCTGGCCGTCGACGCCGAGCTGCCGCCCCATCGCGCGCACCTCGGCCTGGCCGGACAGGCAGAACATCAGCAGGTAGTAGCCGTCGACCGCGTCGACCTGCACGCGCATCGCGTCGCCGAATGCGATCGTGCCGATCCCGAGCCCGCCGAGCCGGACGAAATCCATGTGCGACGCGCCATGCGTGCGGCCGTTCGGCAGCAGCGCATGCGGCTGCATCACGCGCGAGATCCGCTCGCGCGTCTCGTCGAGATCGCGGGATTCGAACAGCCGGTGCGCGCGCAGCGCGAGCGGCTCGAACGACGTTGGGGACATGGGCCTCAGCCTTTGTATGAGCGACGCGCGCTTCGATCCGATGAATGGGTCGCGATCGTGCGCAGGGTCGTGTGTGCCGTCATGCTAGCTCAGAAATCCGCCGAAAGTGGATATTGCGCCGCCGCAATCGCACTTTCCGGATAGACGGGGAATATTAGCCTTTCAAAAATGGACTCCATCTTGTTAATGAAACGGAACCACAAGGAGTCCGACATGGAGCAGACAGAATCGCCCGTCGTGTTCGCCTCGCGCGACGATGCGTCCGACGTGAGCTTTCCGCACGACGACGGCTCGCGCGTGCCGTACAAGGTGTTCAGCTCGCAGGCCGTCTACGAGCGCGAGCAGGAACGCATCTTTCGCGGCCCGACGTGGAACTTCGTCGCGCTGGAAGCGGAAATCCCGAACGCCGGCGATTTCAAGAGCACGTTCGTCGGCGATACGCCGGTGGTCGTCACGCGCACGGAGGACGGCGCGCTTTCCGCGTGGGTGAACCGCTGCGCGCACCGCGGCGCGCAGGTGTGCCGCAAGTCGCGCGGCAACGCGAGCTCGCATACGTGCGTGTATCACCAGTGGAGCTTCGACAATACGGGCAACCTGCTGGGTGTGCCGTTCCGGCGCGGCCAGAAGGGGATGTCCGGGATGCCGGCCGACTTCGACCCGAAGCAGCACGGGCTGCGCAAGCTGCGTGTCGACAGCTATCGCGGGCTCGTGTTCGCCACCTTCAGCGACGACGTGATGCCGCTGCCCGACTATCTCGGCGAGCAGATGCGCCCGTGGATCGACCGGATCTTCCACAAGCCGATCGAGTATCTCGGCTGCACGCGCCAGTATTCGAAGTCGAACTGGAAGCTGTACATGGAGAACGTGAAGGACCCGTATCACGCGAGCATGCTGCACCTGTTCCATACGACCTTCAACATCTTCCGCGTCGGGATGAAGGCGCGCTCGATTCCGGATGCGAACCACGGGCTGCACAGCATCATCACGGTGACGAAGACGGGCGACGATACGTCGGCCGCGTACAAGCAGCAGAACATTCGCTCGTTCGACGAAGGTTTCCATCTGGAAGACGAATCGATTCTCGATCTCGTGTCGGAATACGACGAGGACTGCACGAACCATATCCAGCCGATCTTCCCGCAGCTCGTGATCCAGCAGATCCACAACACGCTGGTCGCCCGCCAGATCCTGCCGAAGGGCCCCGACAACTTCGAGCTGATCTTCCACTTCTTCGGCTACGCGGACGATACGCCCGAGCTGCGCGCGCTGCGTATCAAGCAGGCGAACCTCGTCGGGCCGGCCGGCTATATCTCGATGGAGGACACGGAGGCGACCGAGCTCGTGCAGCGCGGCACGGTGCGCGACGGCGACGCGACGTCGGTGATCGAGATGTCGCGCGGCAATCCGGACCAGCAGGACACGGTGATCACCGAAAGCCTGATCCGCAAGTTCTGGGTCGGCTACCAGAAGCTGATGGGCTATTGAAGCGGGAGCGCGGAACGATGGAAAACCTGACGGAAGACATGAAGACGTGGTTCGAGATTTACATGCTCCAGAACCGCTATATCGGGCACCTCGACAACAACCGGCTCGAGGAATGGCCGACGATGTTCACCGAGGACTGCACGTACGAAATCGTGCCGAAGGAAAACGCCGACCTCGGGCTGCCGGTCGGGATCGTCCACTGCACGAACCAGCGGATGCTGCGCGACCGCGTGGTGTCGCTGCGGCACGCGAACATCTACGAAGAGCATACGTACCGGCACATGACGTCGGGCCTGACGATCGTCGCGGAACGTGACGGCGAGATCGACACCGAGAGCAACTACGTCGTCGTGCAGACGCGCAGCAACGGCGAATCGAACGTGTACCAGGCCGGCAAGTACTACGACACGGTCGTGCGCACGCCGGACGGGCTGCGCTACAAGACCAAGCGGGTGATCTACGACACGTCGCGCGTGCAGACGCTGCTCGCGACCCCGATCTGATACGGAAGCAAGGAACAGTCATGACTGAAGCAACGCTCGCCGAGTGGCATCCGCTCGGCGCTTTCGACGAATTCTCCGAAGACGAACCGGCGGCGCGCGTCGCCGGCCAGAAGCCGATCGCCGTGTTCCGGATCGGCGACGAACTGTTCGCGATGCACGATCTCTGCACGCACGGCCATGCGCGGCTGTCCGAGGGGTATGTGGAGGACGGCTGCGTCGAATGCCCGCTGCACCAGGGGCTGATCGACATTCGCACGGGCGCGCCGAAATGCGCGCCGATCACGGAGCCGGTGCGTACCTATCCGATCCGGATCGTCGACGGGCAGGTGGAAGTCAATGTCGGCTGATCCGTTCGTGATCGTCGGCGCCGGCCACGCGGCGCGGCGCACGGCCGAAGCGGTGCGCGAGCGCGACGCCGCGGCGCGCATCGTGATGATCGGCGCGGAACGCGAGCTGCCGTACGACCGGCCCGCGCTGTCGAAGGATGCGCTGCTGAGCGACGGCGGCGAGCAGCGTGCGTTCGTGCGCGATGCCGCGTGGTACGACGCGCAGCGCATCGAGCTGCGGCTCGGCACGCGCGTCGAGGCGATCGAGCGCGATGCATTGCGCGTGCGGCTCGACGACGGCGCAACGCTGCCTTATGCGCGGCTCGTGCTGGCGACAGGCTCGCGGGTGCGTACGTTCGGCGGTGAGATCGACGAAGGCGTCACGCCGCATTACGTCCGTACGGTCGACGATGCGCGTGCGTTGCGCGCGCAGCTCGCGCCGGGGCGCCGCGTGGCGGTGCTCGGAGGCGGTTTCATCGGCCTCGAGGTCGCGGCGGCGGCGCGCCAGCTCGGTTGCGACGTGACGGTGATCGATCCGGCGCCGCGCCTGCTGCAGCGCGCGTTGCCGGAAGTCGTCGGCGCGTATGCGCATCGGCTGCACGACGCACGCGGAGTGGTCTTCCGGATGGCGACGCTGCCGCGCGCGATCCGTCGCGCGCCGGGTGGCGGCACGATCGTCGAGACCGATCGTGGCGACGTGCCGGCCGATCTCGTCGTGGTCGGTATCGGGGTGGTGCCGAATGTCGAGCTCGCGCACGCAGCGGGGCTCGATGTCGACAACGGGATTCGCGTCGACGCGGGCTGCCGTACGGTCGATCCCGCGATCTTCGCGGCGGGCGAGGTGACGATGCACTTCAATCCGTTGCTCGGGCGTCACGTGCGGATCGAATCGTGGCAGGTGGCCGAAAACCAGCCGGCCGTCGCGGCGGCGAACCTGCTCGGTGCCGACGAAACCTATGCCGAGCTGCCGTGGTTGTGGTCCGATCAGTACGACTGCAACCTGCAGATGCTCGGGTTGTTCGGCAGCGAACGCGCGATCGTCGTGCGCGGCGATCCGGCGAACGGGCCGTTCACGGTGTTCGGGCTGGGGGACGACGGCAGGATCGTCGCGGCGGCCGCGGCGAACCAGGGGCGCGACATCGGCGCATCGCGCCGACTGATCGCGGCGGGGGCGGCGCCCGATCCGGTGAAGCTCGCCGATCCGACGGTGAATCTGAAGACGTTCCTGTAACGGCGGCAGGCGCGGCGAGTATGGCAGGCGCGGCGGACGGATGGCGTCGGCGACGACGTCGCCGGCCGCGCGCTTGCCGGACGGTTGCGCGACGCGGCGGGTGACGTCATGCTCGGCGGCGATCGCGCGGGGCGGTCGCGTTTCATGCCGCGCGTTTGTCGGCCGGTGCGAAATCGGGGATATTAGCGGCATCGCCGATTCGCCTGCCGCCATGACGCCAGACAAAGCCCTCGAACTGAAACGCAGCAAGCGCCGCGCGCTGTGGCTGCTACTGGCCGCCGTCGCGGTGTTCGTCACGACGATCCTGCTGCCGCGTGGCCCGTGGGTCGACGGCTTCAAGGCCGTGGCCGAAGCCGCGATGGTCGGCGCGCTCGCCGACTGGTTCGCGGTCGTCGCCCTGTTCCGCCGTGTACCGATCCCGTTCGTGTCGCGTCATACCGAGATCATTCCGAAGAACAAGGACAAGATCGCCGACAACCTCGCGGTGTTCGTGCGCGAGAAGTTCCTCGGCCCCGACGCGCTCGCCGCGCAGATCCGCCAGCACGATCCCGCGCAGAAACTCGGCGCGTGGCTCGGCGAGCCGGCAAACACTGACGCGCTCGGCGGCTATGTGACGAAGCTGATGAGTTTCGCGCTCGACATGACCGACGATGCGCGGATCCAGTCGTTCGTCCACGATGCGTTTCGTGCGGTGATCGACCGGGTCGACCTGTCGCAATCGGCCGGCGCGATCCTCGACACGCTGACGAAGGACGGCCGCCACCAGGTGCTGCTCGACGACGCGATCGAACAGGTGGTCGACGTGCTCGACAAGGAAGAAAACCGCGAGGTGATCGCGGGCTTCATCGTCGAATGGCTGAAGACGCAGTACCCGAAGGTCGAGAAGATCATGCCGACGCAGTGGTTCGGCGAGAACGGCGCGCGGATGCTCGCGAGCGCGGTGAGCCGCGTGCTGGAAGGCGTGGCGGCCGACCCCGAGCACGAGCTGCGGCAGCGTTTCGACCGGACGGTCGTGCGGCTGACCGAGCGGTTGAAGCACGATCCCGCGTTCATCGCGAAGGGCGAGGAGATCAAGCGTTACGTTCGCGACGGCGCCGCGTTCAACGAGTATGTCCGCGACTTGTGGGATCAGTTGCGCGCGTGGCTGAAGGCCGATCTCGCGCGCCCCGATTCGGCGCTGCACCGGCAGGCGGCGACGCTCGGCGGCTGGCTCGGTGCGCGGCTGGCGGAGAGTCCGGCATTGCGTGCATCGCTGAACGAGCATGTCGAGAAGGCCGTGCACGAGATGGCGCCGGATTTCGCGGATTTCCTGATGCGTCATATCCGCGATACGGTGCGCAACTGGGATGCGCGCGAGATGTCGCGGCAGATCGAGCTGAACATCGGCAAGGACCTGCAATACATCCGCATCAACGGCACGCTGGTCGGCGGGCTGATCGGGCTCGGGTTGTATCTGGTGTCGCTGGTGCCGCGCTGGGCGGCCGGCTGGCTGCACTGACGCGGCCACGGGTATCGCGGGAGGGCGCGGAGGGTGCGACGGGCCGCGCCCGCGCGTCATGCATGCGCTTTCGCGCCGTGCAGTTGCAGGCCGAGCGCCTTGATGACCTTCAGGATGGTGCCGAAGCTCGGGTTGCCGTCGTGCGACAGCGCCTTGTACAGCCCTTCGCGCGACAGGCCCGCGTCGCGCGCGACCTGCGACATGCCGCGTGCGCGTGCGATCACGCCGAGCGCGTGCGCGATGAAGGCCGGATCGTCGCCGGCTTCCTGCAGGCACGCTTCGAAGTAGTCGGCCATGTCGTCTTCGGTCTTCAGATGGTCGGCCGAATCCCACGGCCGGGTGCTGATCTTGTCCATCGATTACTCCATGTCGAGGTGCGCGAGCATCGCGTGCGCGGCGCGTATGTCGGCTTGTTGCGTCGATTTATCGCCGCCGCCGAGCAGGATGACCCAGATCGTTCCGCGCCGGACGTAGTAGACGCGATAGCCGGGGCCGTGGTCGATCCGCATTTCGACGACCGGCGAGCCCGCGGATTTCCAGTCGCCCGGATTGCCCATCGACAGGCGGTCGATGCGTGCCTGGATGCGTCGCTTCGCGACGCGATCCCGCAGGCCGGCAAACCATGCGTCGAAGGCGTCGGTGGTCCGGATGCTGAACGTAGGCGCACAGTAGGGCATTGATTGCGGTATGTCAACCATGGTTCACAGGTGGGTCGGGCCGGGTTGGGTTATTCGGTAGCCGCTACATTAGGGCTGCCCGCTTCGTTTGCGTGCCAAATGGCCGTTCGGCCGAAGTCGGAGTTCTGCGAATCCGTCTACAATCAATCACGTCTTTGCCGCCCGTGCGCGCTTGCTGCGCGCGGGCGGATCCGTTTGTCCTCCGCTATCCGGAGGCGCCGCCGCGCATCGCTCGTTGCGCGGCGGGCAGTGCCGTGGTTTGTGTCCAGTAGGTAAAGCGTCCGCGTGCCGTAGGCCGGCGCGCGTTCTGAACGCTGCGTGTCCGTAGGCCGGGCAGGCGGCATCAACCGAGAGTCCCCCATGAAAGCATCGGATCTGTTCGTGAAGGCGCTGGAAGCCGAAGGCGTCGAGTACGTGTTCGGCATTCCCGGCGAAGAAAACCTCGATCTGCTCGAATCGCTGCGGCGATCGAAGATCAAGCTCGTGCTGACCCGGCACGAGCAGGCGGCCGGGTTCATGGCCGCCACCTACGGCCGCCTGACGGGCCGTACCGGCGTGTGTATCGCCACGCTCGGGCCCGGCGCGACGAACTTCGTGACGGCCGCCGCGTATGCGCAGCTCGGCGGGATGCCGATGCTGATGATCACCGGGCAGAAGCCGATCAAGTCCAGCAAGCAGGGCCACTTCCAGATCGTCGACGTGGTCGACATGATGCAGCCGCTCACGAAGTTCACGCGGCAGATCGTGTCGATCGGCAACATCCCGTCGGCCGTGCGCGAGGCGTTCCGCCGCGCGGAGGAGGAGCGCCCGGGCGCCGCGCACCTCGAGCTGCCGGAAGACATCGCGCACGAGGAGGGCGACGGCAAGCCGATCCCGCGCAGCTACAGCCGGCGGCCGGTGGCGGAGGAAAAGGCGATCGCGCATGCGGTCGACGCGATCCAGGCCGCGCGCCATCCGCTGCTGATGATCGGTGCGGGCGGCAACCGCAAGACCACCTGCAAGATGCTGCTCGAATTCGTCGACAAGACGGGCATCCCGTTCTTCACGACGCAGATGGGCAAGGGCGTGATCGACGAGACGCACCCGCTGTGGCTCGGCAACGCGACGCTGTCCGACGGCGACTTCGTCCACCGCGCGATCGAGCATGCGGACTGCATCATCAACGTCGGCCACGACGTGATCGAGAAGCCGCCGTTCTTCATGCGTACCGACGACAAGACCGTGATCCACGTGAACTTCCTCGGCGCGCAGGTCGATCCCGTCTACTTCCCGCAGATCGAGGTGGTCGGCGACATCGCGAACGCGGTGTGGCAGATGAAGGAGGCGCTCGCGCCGCAGCCGCACTGGGATTTCTCGCGCTTCACGATGATCAAGGCGCATTTCGACGCCCATCTGGAGAAGGGCCAGCACGATCCGCGCTTCCCGATGTACCCGGTGCGGATCGTCAACGATCTTTACAACGCGCTGCCGGTCGACGGCATCGTCTGTCTCGACAACGGGATGTACAAGATCTGGTTCGCGCGCTACTGGCGCGCGCACGAGCCGAATTCCCTGCTGCTCGACAACGCACTCGCGTCGATGGGCGCCGGCCTGCCGTCGGCGATCGCGACGAAGATCGTGCACCCGCAGCGCAAGGTGATCGCCGTGTGCGGCGACGGCGGCTTCATGATGAATTCGCAGGAGCTCGAAACGGCGGTGCGGCTGAAGCTCGACCTCGTCGTGATGATCCTGCGCGACGACGCCTTCGGGATGATCCGCTGGAAGCAGGAGAACATGAATTTCCCCGATTTCGCGATGACGCTGCAGAACCCCGATTTCGTGTCGTATGCGCAAAGCTACGGCGCGCACGGGCACCGCGTCGAATCGGCCGACGATCTCGAGCCGCTGCTGCGCGAGTGTTTCTCGACGCCGGGCGTGCACGTGATCGACGTGCCGATCGACTATTCGGACAACGAGCGCGTGCTGAACCGCGAGATCAAGCGCCTGTCGGCGCAACTCTGAATGTCCCGTCCACAGGAAGGAGTCGTTCCATGTTGAAGGAAACCTATCCGTACTACCTCGCCAACGAAGCCGTCTACGCGAACACCGATCTGGACGTGACGGACAAGTTCAGCGGCAAGGTCGCGACGCGCGTTGCGCTGGCCGACGCGAAGGCCATCGACGCGGCGATCGGCGCGGCGGTCGACGCCGCGAAGCCGATGCGCGAGCTGCCGGCCTACAAGCGGCAGGCCGTGCTCGACCATTGCGTCGCGCGTTTTCGCGAGCGCTTCGACGAGCTGGCCGAGGCGCTGTGCATCGAGGCCGGCAAGCCGATCAACGATTCGAAGGGCGAAGTGACGCGGCTGATCGACACGTTCCGCGTGGCGTCCGAGGAGTCGGTGCGCATCGACGGCGAGATCATCAACCTCGAGATCTCCGCGCGCGCGCAGGGCTATACGGGCTACACGAAGCGCGTGCCGGTCGGCCCGTGCTCGTTCATCTCGCCGTTCAACTTCCCGCTGAACCTCGCCGCGCACAAGGTCGCGCCCGCGCTCGCGGCCGGCTGTCCGTTCGTGCTGAAGCCCGCGAGCCGCACGCCGATCGGCGCGCTGATCATCGGCGAGGTACTCGCCGAAACCGACTTGCCGAAGGGCGCTTTCTCGGTGCTGCCCGCGCATCGCGACGGCGCCGACCTGTTCACGACCGACGAGCGTTTCAAGCTGTTGTCGTTCACGGGGTCGCCGGCCGTCGGCTGGGCGCTGAAGGAGAAGGCCGGCAAGAAGAAAGTCGTGCTTGAGCTCGGCGGCAACGCGGCCGCGATCGTCGATGCGGATCAACGCGACCGACTCGACTACGTGGTCGAGCGCCTCGCGTTCGGCGCGTACTACCAGTCGGGCCAGAGCTGCATCGGCGTGCAGCGGATCCTCGTCCATGCCGATCTGTACGACGCGCTGCGCGAGAAGCTGATCGCGAAGACGCGTTCGCTGAAGATGGGCGATCCGAAGGATCCGTCGACGTTCGTCGGGCCGATGATTTCCGAATCCGAATCGCGCCGGCTGTCGGGATGGATGGACGCGGCCGTCGCGGCGGGCGCGAAGATCGTTGCGGGCGGCAAGGTCGACGGCGCGATGTTCGAAGCGACGCTGCTGGAAAACGTCGGGCACGAGCAGGACTTGTACCGGAAGGAGGCGTTCGGCCCCGTCGCGATCCTCGAGAAGTTCGACCGGTTCGACGATGCGCTTGCCCGCGTGAACGACAGCGACTTCGGGCTGCAGGCCGGCGTGTTCACCGATTCGCTCACGCATGCGCAGCGCGCGTGGGACGAGCTGGAGGTCGGCGGCGTCGTGATCAACGACGTGCCGTCGTTCCGCGTCGACAACATGCCGTATGGGGGCGTGAAGGATTCGGGCCTCGGCCGCGAAGGGATCCGCTACGCGATCGAGGACATGACCGAGCCGCGGCTGATGGTCGTACGGCGCCGGTAACGCGGGGCGGGATGCGAGATGCCGCGACGGCACGCGGGTGGGCGACAAGGCCGGCCCGCGTGCCGTTTTTCATGGCGTCGCGCGCAGCGGGCCGGCGCCGGGCCCCGCCGGGCCCGTATCGCGCCCGCGTGGCGTCGCGTGGCGGGCTGCCGGAACGCGCTCGACTACGGGACTCGCCTCGTGATGTAATCGCGCGAAACTGCCGACCGGGGTACGACGCCGGAAAGCGCGAATTCATTCTTCATGAGGTCGATTCATGTCTCCCGTCTCGGCATTCAAGCTGGTTTTGTTGTCATTTCTCGCGATCGTCGCGCTCGAATGCGTCGCCAAGCGGCTGCGGCTGCCGCCCGCGGCCGCGCTGCTGATCGGCGGCATCGGCATCGCGTTCATCCCCGGCCTGCCGCCGATCGATCTCGATCCCGAACTGGTGCTGCTGGTGTTCCTGCCGCCGCTGCTGATGGACGGCGCGTACTTCTCGGTGTGGGAGGAGTTCAAGCGCAACGTCGGCGGCATCCTGCTGCTGGCGATCGGCGCGGTCGTGTTCACGACGTTCGCGGTCGGCTTCGCCGTGCACTGGGTGGCGCCGTCGCTGCCGTGGGCCGCGTGCTTCGCGCTCGGCGCGATCGTGTCGCCGCCCGACGCCGTTGCGGCGAAGGCCGTGCTCGAACGCGTCGCGCTGCCGCGCCGGCTGATGGTGCTGCTCGAAGGCGAGAGCCTGCTGAACGATGCGGCCGGCCTCGTGCTGTTCCGCTTCGCGGTCGCGGCCGCGCTCACCGGCGCGTTCAGCCTCGAGCACGCGGTCGTGCGCTTCGCGGAGCTCGGGCTCGGCGGCGTGGCGATCGGCTTCGTGGTCGGCAAGCTCGTCGTGTGGTTCCTGAAGCAGCTCGACGACGACTATCTCGTGATCACCGTCGCGGTGATCACCGGCTGGATCGCCTATATCGCGGGTGAAATGGTCGAGGTATCCGGCGTGATCGCCACCGTCACGGCCGGCATGATCGTCGGCTGGCATCAGCACGAAGTGTTCTCGGCGGCCGTGCGCACGCGCGGCACCGCGTTCTGGCAGGTCATCGTGTTCCTGCTCGAAGCGATGGTTTTCGTGTTGATCGGGCTGTCGCTGCGCGGCGCGATCCACCGGCTCGGCGGCTTCGAGCAGGTGCTCGCCACGATGGTGCCGCCGATGTTCGCGGTGCTGGCGGCGGTGATCGTGTCGCGCTTCGTGTGGATCTACGCGGTCGAGGCGCTGAAATGGCCGGTGCGCGGGATCGCGCGGCGCGGCGAGGCGCCGGACTGGAAGGCCGCGACGATCATGAGCTGGGCCGGGATGCGCGGCGTCGTCACGCTGGCGATCGCGCTGTCGCTGCCCGAGGCGATGCCCGGCCGCGACGTGATCCTGGTCGCGTCGTTCGCGGTGATCCTCGTCACCGTGCTGCTGCAGGGCACGACGATCGGGCCGCTGATCCGTCTGCTGCGCCTGCCGCAGCGCGAAGAGCGCGCGGCGCACCACCTGACCGAGCCGCAGACGTGGGCGTACGTCGAGGCCGCGCAACTCGCGGCGATCCAGCCGCTCGTGCGCGACGAGAACGGGGTCGTGATCCATCCGCGCCTGCTCGAGCAGTACACGTATCGCGCGGAATTGACCGAACGGGCGAAGGACGAGCCGGCGTACCCGGCGGAAGTGCGCACCGCGCACTACGACGTCGTGCTGGCCGCGATCAGGGCCGGGCGCGCCGAATTGTTGCGCCTGCACCGTTCGGGCCGCATCCACGACGAAATGCTGCATGCGCTCGAACGCGACCTCGACCTGCAGGAAGTGTCCGCGCAGCACGCGCGCGGATAAGGCTGCACGGCACCGTCATGCCGTCATCCGGCGGCCGGTGCCGGCCGACCGGAAGCGCGCATGGGCAGATCGTTGCCCGGCGCGCTTTTTTTCTTCCTCGCGCCCGCCGATTCGGCGCATTTCCATCCGGCCCCAAATGAGGAGGACAACCAGCCTTGCAGCGCATGCAAACCTTATGGCGCCGGTCTCGCAAACGTTATCGTCTTTCGAATCCGGAAATGATCTGATTTAACTGATTCCGTCTCTTTCTGCATATTTGGCAAAACTAAACCGGAAGGAGATAGATGCTGTGTTCTAATTTCATTTAGAATCAGCCGGTTATGTTTATTGAGAGAAAGGATGCGGAGGTAATGCGGCCGCCAACGGGGAGAAATCGGCGTCCGGAGCCCTGCAAGGCCAATGCCGACAGGCCAAATCGGCGGAATCGGGCGGTTTTTTCAACCGCCGAATTAAGATAGCGTCCCAAGTCTGATAAACAACTCCTATGAAAGAATCGATTGGAGAATCGGCGTTTGAAACTGTATTTATGAAAGAATCGAGCGTTGATAATGCCTCGGATTGTCTTGAATCGGGGTTATCGGTCCTTCTCGTCGACGATCAACCGTTCGTCGGCGAGGTGATCCGCCGCGCGCTGCGCAGCGAACACGACATCGACCTGCACGTGTGCACCGACGCGCACCGGGCGATGGCGGTCGCGCGCGACGTGAAGCCGACGGTCATCCTGCAGGATCTCGTGATGCCGGAGATCGACGGCCTCGATCTCGTCCGTGCGTGGCGCGCGGACGCCGGCACGGCTCGCGTGCCGATCATCGTGCTGTCCGCGAAGGAGGAGCCGATCGTCAAGCGCGAGGCGTTCATCGCCGGCGCGAACGACTATCTGGTGAAGCTCCCCGACGCGATGGAGCTGGCCGCACGGATCCGCTATCACTCGAATTCGTACCTGATGTCCCGGCAGCGCGACGAGGCGCTCGACTTCCTGTCGCACGACATGCGTTCGCCGCAGACGTCGATCCTCGCGCTGCTCGACGTCTACCGCGCCGAGCACGGCGAGATGCCGGCGATCATGGAACGCATTGCCGGCCATGCGCGGCGCGCGCTCGCGCTTGCCGACGGCTTCATCCACCTGACCCGCGCGCGGTCCGAGCGCCGCGCGCACGAGGTCGTGAGCCTCAACGAGATCGTGCTCGACGCCGTCGACCAGCTGTGGGAGAAGGCGGCCGGGCTCGGCAGCCGGGTCACCGCGCACGTGCCCGATACCGAGTGCGTGACGATGGGCGACCGCATGATGCTGACGCGCGCGGTCGCGAACCTGATCGACAACGGGCTGAAGTACGGCCCGGCCGGCACGGACGTGCACTGCACGCTGAGCGGCGAGGACGGTGCATGGCTGATCGGCGTCGAGGATACCGGCGCGGGAATCGCGCCGGAGCAACGCACGGCCGCGACCGAGTCATTCGTGCAGCTCGAGACCGCGCATGGCGCGGCGCGCGGCGGCTTCGGCCTCGGGCTCGCGTTCGTCCGCGCGACGGCGGCGCGGCATCGCGGCCAGATCCTGATGCGCAATACGGCGCGCGGCTTCATGGTCGCGCTTCGGCTGCCGGCGCAAGCGGAGCGGTGATTTCGCGGCGCGGCCTGCCGGCGCCGCGCCGCCTGCAAGCCCTGATGCGCTCGTGGCGCGCCGTCCGGCGCGCAGGCGGGCGCGGATTTTTTCAACGCTGATATTAGAAAGCCCATAACGAACATGGCCACCGTGACGCCCCGCGCGACCAATGAAAGCCTGCATCCGACGATCGGCGCTGCCCGGCTGACGCTCGGCAATCGCATCCTGCTCAGCTTCGGCGTGCTGTTCGTGCTGATGCTGGTGACAGCCGGCGTGTCCTACGAGCGATTGCGTGCGATCAACAGCGAAGCCGTCAGCATCGAGCGCGATTCGCTGCCCGGCGTCTACCTCGCGTCGTCGCTGCGCGGCGCAGTGAATGAATCGTTCATGCTGCTGCAGCAGGCGACGTTCGTCGAGACCGATCCCGAAAGCGTCCAGCGCGATCTCGCGAAGATCGCCGAAGTGGCGAAGGACATCGATTCGTTGTCGGTCGAGTACCAGAACTCGATATTTCGCGACGACGACCGGCAGCGCTTCGCGACCTTCCGGGGCACCTACGACCACTACCTGCCGCTGCTGAACGAAGCGGTGCAGCGGCACCGTCAATCGCACGACGACGCGGTCGCCGGGTACGTGAAGGTGCAGCCCGCATGGGCCGAGGTCGTGCGCAATGCGAATATTCTCGTGCAGGAAAACCGCAAGTTCGCCGATCAGTCGGCGAAGCTGATCCGTGAATCCGTGCAGGACACCGAGGTGGTGCTCGCGACCGCACTGGCGATCATGCTGCTGTCCGCGCTCGGGTTCGGCTACATGCTGTACCGTTCGGTCACCGTCCCGATGGCGCGGCTCGTCGAGGTGCACGACGTGATGCGTACCGGCAACCTGACGCGCCGCCTCGACCTGCGCCGCCGCGACGAATTCGGCACGCTCGAGACGGGCTTCAACCGGATGGCCGACGAACTGACCGAGCTCGTCGCGCGTGCGCAGCAGTCGTCGCTGCAGGTGACGACGTCGGTCGCCGAGATCGCGGCGACGTCGCGCGAGCAGCAGGCGACCGCGAACGAAACCGCGGCGACGACGACCGAGATCGGCGCGACCTCGCGCGAAATCTTCGCGACGTCGCGCGACCTGGTGCGCACGATGAACGAAGTGGCCGGCGTGGCGGAGCAGTCGGCCACACTCGCGGGCGTGAGCCAGAGCGGGCTCACGCGGATGGGCGAGACGATGCGCAGCGTGATGGACGCGGCCGGCTCGGTGAACGCGAAGCTCGCGATCCTCAACGAGAAGGCGCTGAACATCAACCAGGTGGTCGCGACCATCACCAAGGTGGCCGACCAGACCAACCTGCTGTCGCTGAACGCCGCGATCGAGGCCGAGAAGGCCGGCGAATACGGCCGCGGCTTCGCGGTCGTCGCGACCGAGATCCGCCGCCTCGCCGACCAGACGGCGGTCGCGACCTACGATATCGAGCAGACGGTGAAGGAAATCCAGTCGGCGGTATCGGCGGGCGTGATGGGGATGGACAAGTTCTCCGAGGAAGTGCGCCGGGGGATGCTCGACGTGCAGCAGGTCGGCGGGCAGCTGTCGCAGATCATCGCCGAGGTGCAGACGCTCTCGCCGCGCTTCCAGATGGTCAACGAAGGGATGCAGACGCAGGCGAACGGCGCGGAGCAGATCACGCAGGCGCTGTCGCAGCTGTCGGAGGCCGCGCAGCAGACGGCCGAGTCGCTGCGCCAGTCGTCGCAGGCGATCGATGACCTGACGCTCGTCGCGAACCAGTTGCGCACCAGCGTGTCGCGCTTCAAGGTCGACGCGTGATGCGCGCGGACACGCAGAACGGCGCGCATGCGCTGTTCCTGATGTTCGAGCTCGACGGCGAACGCTATGCGCTCGACGCGGCCGGCATCGACGAGGTGCTGCCGCTCGCGGTCACGAAGGCCGTGCCCGGCGCACCCGAATGGATTGCCGGGCTGCTGATGCGCGGCGGCCAGCCGGTGCCGGTGATTGACGTGCCGATGCTGGCGCTCGGGCGCCGCGCGCATGCGCTGCGCTCGACGCGGCTCGTGATGGTCCGCTACCGGGCGCACGAGGCGGGCGGCGAGCGCACGATCGGGCTGATCGTCGAGCGTGCGACGCAGACGATGCGGATCGACCGCGCGGCGTTTCGCGCGAGCGGCATCTCGACCGCGCGCACGCGCTGGCTCGGGCCCGTCGCGAATACGCCCGACGGCGTCGTGCAGCAGGTATCGGTTGCCGACCTGATCGACGACGTTGCACGCCTGTATCTGTTCGACGACGGCCTGCCGGGCCACGGGGGAGAGTCCGCATGAAAGAGTCCGAATCGCGATTTCGCGGCTGGCTGCTGCGCGAGACCGGCATCGACCCCGATTCGCTCGGCAACGATTTCCTGACCCGCGCGCTGACGGAGCGCGTGCACGCGCTGCAGGCGGACGGCGAGCGCCTGTCGTCGGCGGCGCGGCCGCCCGTGACGCAGGACGCGCTCGATGCCTACTGGCAGCAGCTCAACGCATCGGCCGACGAACGGCGTGCGCTGATCGAGCTGTTCGTCGTGCCCGAGACCTGGTTCTTCCGCGACCGCGAGGCCTTCGCGACGCTTGCGCGGCTCGCGGCCGACCGGCTCGCGGCGCTGCCCGGCCGCGTGATCCGCGTGCTGAGCGCGCCGTGCTCGACGGGCGAGGAACCGTTTTCGGCGGCGATGGCGCTGCTCGACGCGGGGCTCGACCCGGCCAGTTTCACGATCGACGCGATCGACCTCAGCACGCGCGCGATCGAGCAGGCGCGGCTCGGCTGTTACGGGCGCAACGCGTTTCGCGGCACCGCGACGGAGTTTCGCGCGCGGCACTTCACGCCGACCCGCGAGGGCTGGCTGCTCGACGAGCGCGTGCGCGCCTGTGTGCAGTTCAGTCAGGCGAACCTCGTCGAACCGGCGGCGGACACGGGCCTTCGCTACGATTTCGTGTTCTGCCGCAACGTGCTGATCTACTTCGATCGCGACGCGCAGGATCGCGTGATCCGCGCGCTCGGCGAGCGTCTTGCCGACGACGGCGTGCTGTTCGTCGGGCCGGCCGAGACGGGGGTCGCGATGCGGCACGGGATGCGCTCGGCGCGCGTGCCGCTGGCATTCGCGTTTCATCGCGAGCCCGCCGGCGCGGCGCCCGATACCTACGCGGCCCGGCCGGCGGCGCCGTTGTCCATGGCGGCGGCGCCGTACCGGCGCGCGGAGCGCTTCACGGTCGCGCCGCCCGCGGCGACACGCCCGGTGCTGGCGGTCGCGCCGCCGGCCTGGCTCGGCGACGCACGCGAGCCGTTCGCGGCAGCGCCGCCGGCCATGCACGCGGCCGCGTTCGACGCGCGGGCCGATCTGCCGGCAGTGGCGGCCGAACCGGTTGCGCCTGTTGCAACGGTCGCACCGGTGGCCGAAGGCCCCGCGCCGACGCTGGAAGACGCACAGGCGCTGGCGAATGCCGGCGCGTTCGACGAGGCCGAGCGCGTGCTCGCGCAGTTCTCGGCGCGCGTCGGGCCGCACGCCGATGCGTTCTACCTGAACGGGCTGATCGCAGATGCGCGCGGGCGCGCATCGGAAGCCGGCGACTTCTACAGGAAGGCGCTGTACCTGCGGCCCACGCATCACGAAGCGCTGACCCATCTCGCGACGCTGCTCGACGTCGGCGGCGATCGTGCGGGCGCGCAATGGCTGCTCGAGCGTGCACGGCGCTCGGCCGGCTGACAAGACTACGGGTTGGGGACCGACACCGCGATGACCAGAGGAATTCATGAACCGCGCCGCCGCTGCCATTGACGAGACGACGATCGACGTCGACGATTGCTGGAACCGGATCGGCACGCGCGGCGACCGCACGTGCGAGCGGCTGAACGAGTGCCTGCGCTGCCTGAACTGCCCGGTGTACGCGTATCACGCGGCGAAGTTGCTCGAGCGCCCGCTCGACGGGGCGGAGATGGCCGACGCCACGCGCCGGATGAGCGCGCCCGGCACGCCGCACGTACGCGACGCCGACGCCGATACGCGCCATGCGGCGCTGGCGTTCCGCGTGGCCGACGAATGGCTCGCGCTGCCGATCGGCGTGCTGCGCGAGATCGCCGGCACGCGCCCGATCCATTCGCTGCCGCATCGCCGCAATTCGGCCGTGCGCGGCGTGGTCAACATCCGCGGCACGCTGCGCATCGCGATCTCGATCGGCGCGCTGCTCGGACTCGATGTCGGCAAGGGCGGCAAGGGCGGTGACGACGGCCGCTTCACGCGGCTGCTGGTCGCCGCGCACCAGGGCGAGCCGGTCGTGTTTCCGGTCGACGAAGTCGAGGGCGTGCTGCGCTTCGGCGCATCCGACTGGGTGCCCGTGCCGGCCACGGTCGGGCGCGCGAGCGCCGGCCTGTCGCGCGGCGTGCTGTCGTGGCGCGGGAAGTCGGTGGGCCTGCTCGACGACGACCGCCTGTTCGACGCAGTCACACGGAGCATGCGATGAGCGGCGATGACGACCTGAGCCACCTGTCGCTGCTCGAGCTGTATCGCGAGGAGACGCGCACGCAGACCCAGGCGCTGTCCGAACGGCTGCTCGCGCTCGAATCGGGCGAGCCCGATTCCGTCGCGCTCGAGGCATGCATGCGCGCCGCGCATTCGCTGAAGGGGGCCGCGCGCATCGTCGGCGTGCCGCTCGGCGTCGACATCGCGGGGCGGATGGAGGAGTGCTTCGTCGCCGCGCAGGCCGGCACGATCGCGCTGACGGCCACGCACGTCGACGTGCTGCTGGCGGGCGTCGATTTGCTGGTGCGCGTCGGCGATCCGCAGGCGCAGCCCGTGACGCAGACGGAGATCGACGTGTTCGCCGCGGCGCTCACGGGTGCCGACGGCGCGCAGACGATGCAGGTGTCGGGCGTCGTCCCGCCGCAGGCGCCGCCGACGGTCGTGCCGTATCGCGAGCACGACGGTGCCGCGAACGAGCCCGTCGGGGCGAGTGCCGCGGTGCCGCCGCTTGCGGTCTCGAGCGCGGTGCCCGATCCGGCCCAGGCCGGCCGCGTGGCCGGCGCCGGCGCGATGCGCCGCGTGCGCGCGGATACGCTGAACCGGCTGCTGAGCCTGTCCGGCGAATCGCTGGTCGAATCGCGCTGGCTCAAGCCGTTCGCCGAATCGATGCTGCGCGTGAAGCGCGCCCAGCGCGACGCAGCCCGCTCGCTCGATTTGATGTATGAACAATTCGCCGACGATCTCGACGCGGGCATGCTCGCGTCGATGAACGAAGTGCGGCACATGCTGAACGACCTGCAGCGCTCGCTCGCCGAGCGCATGGACGAATTCGACCGCTTCGAGCGGCGCAGCACGCATATCGCCGAGCAGCTGTACGACGAGGCGCTGCAATGCCGGATGCGGCCGTTCGGCGACGCGACGCGTGCGTATCCGCGCATCGTCCGCGATCTCGCGCGCTCGCTCGGCAAGCAGGTGCGTTTCTCGATCGTCGGCGAGGGCACGCAGGTCGACCGCGACATCCTCGACCTGCTCGACGCGCCGCTCGGCCACCTGCTGCGCAACGCGATCGACCACGGCGTCGATTCGCCGGAGGCGCGGCGCGCGCGCGGCAAGCCGGCCGAGGCGAGCGTGACGCTGGAGGCGCGCCACAGTGCCGGCTCGCTGCTGGTCAGCGTGATCGACGACGGCCCGGGCGTCGACATGGACGCGCTGCGCGCGGCCGTCGTGCGCCAGCGCCTGACCGACGACGAGACGGCCGCGCGGCTGTCCGATCCCGAACTGCTCGAATTCCTGCTGCTGCCGGGTTTCTCGATGCGCGATGCGGTGACCGACGTGTCGGGCCGCGGCGTCGGCCTCGACGCGGTGCAGGAGATGGTGCGCGGCGTGCGCGGTGCGGTGCGGATCTTCAACGAGCCGGGCGCGGGCATGCGTTTCGTGCTGCAGTTGCCGCTCACGCTGTCGGTGATCCGCAGCCTGCTCGTCGAGGTCGGTGGCGAGCCGTATGCGTTCCCGCTCGCGCACGTGCGCCGCACGCTCGAACTCTCGCACGACGATATCGACGTGCTCGAAGGGCAGCCGCATTTCCCGTTCGACGGCCGGCGCGCGGGCCTCGTCGCCGCGCATCAGCTGCTCGACGCGGGGGAGCCCGACGTCGCGCGCACGAGCACGGCGGTCGTGGTCGTCGGCGGGGAACCCGAGCTGTACGGCGTCGCGGTCGACCGCTTCCTCGGCGAGCGGATGCTCGTCGTGCAGCCGCTCGACAGCCGCCTGCACAAGATCCAGAACATCGCGGCCGGCGCGCTGCTCGAGAACGGCGACCCGGTGCTGATCGTCGACGTCGAGGATCTGATCCGCTCGGTCGACAAGCTCGTGCGCGGCGGGCAGCTCGCGCGGCTCACGCGCGACCCGCAACTGGCGCTGGCCGACCGGCGGCGCCGCGTGCTCGTCGTCGACGATTCGCTGACGGTGCGCGAGCTCGAACGCAAGCTGCTGGAAAAGCGCGGCTACGACGTGACGGTCGCGGTCGACGGGATGGAGGGCTGGAACGCGGTGCGCAGCGATGCGTTCGATCTCGTCGTCACCGACGTCGACATGCCGCGCATGGACGGCATCGAACTCGTCACGCTGATCAAGGGCGATCCGATGCTCAAGCGCGTGCCGGTGATGATCGTGTCGTACAAGGATCGCGACGAGGATCGCCGTCGCGGGCTCGATGCGGGCGCCGACTACTACCTCGCGAAGAGCAGCTTCCACGACGAGGCGCTGCTCGACGCCGTGCACGACCTGATCGGGGACGCGCGAGGATGAACATCGGCATCGTCAACGACTTGCCGCTGGCCGTGGAGGCGCTGCGCCGCGTGATCGCGCTGCGCACCGACCATCGCGTGCTGTGGGTCGCCACCGACGGCGACGAGGCGGTGGATTTCTGCGTCGCGCATCCGCCCGATCTCGTGCTGATGGATCTCGTGATGCCGAAGGTCGACGGGGTCGCGGCGACGCGCCGGATCATGGCGCGCGCGCCCTGCGCGATCCTGATCGTGACGGCGAGCGTCAGCGCGAACACGTCGTCGGTCTACGAGGCGATGGGCGCGGGTGCGCTCGATGCGGTCGACACACCGACACTCGCGCTCGGGCTGTCGGCGGACGCGTCGCCGCAGGCGCTGCTCGCGAAGATCGACCAGATCGGCCGGCTGCTCGAAAGCCGTTCCGCGGCGCTCGTGCCGCCGGGGCCCGCGCCCGAGCGCGGCCAGCCGACGCTCGTCGCGATCGGCGCGTCGGCGGGCGGGCCGACCGCGCTGACCGCGCTGCTGCGCGCGCTGCCGGCCGACTTTCCGGCGGCGATCGTGATCGTCCAGCATGTCGACCAGGCGTTCGCGCTCGGGATGGCCGAGTGGCTCGACGGCTATACGCGGCTGCCGGTGCGCGTCGCGCGGCAGGGCAGCGTGCCGCAGGCCGGCGAGGTGCTGCTCGCGGCGACCAACGATCACCTTTACCTGTCGCCGCGCGGCGTGCTCGGCTATACCCGGCATCCGGTCGAGACACCGTACCGGCCGTCGATCGACGTGTTCTTCAACAGCGTCGCCGACGGCTGGCAGGGCGAAGCGTTCGGCGTGCTGCTGACGGGCATGGGGCGCGACGGCGCGCTCGGCCTGAAGGCGATGCGCGCGAAGGGCTGCCACACGATCGCGCAGGACGAAGCGACGAGCGCCGTGTACGGAATGCCGAAGGCGGCCGCCGCGATCGGGGCGGCGTCGGCGATCCTGCCGCTCGAACGGATCGCGCCCCAGCTGATCTCGCGCATCACGCGTCCGCTGCGCGACTGACGGCGCTCGACGGGCCGGCGGTGCCGTCCCGTTCCGCTGCGCCATCGGCCGCATTGCGGGCGGCGCGGGGCGTCGCGTACTCGCGTACAATGGCGGCCTGCGGAGATGGCATGCCTCCCTGCGGTCGTACGCGGCGCGTTGCGCACGGTGCGGCCCTCAACCGCCGGTAAGCCCGGCTGATGATGCCTGCGTGTTCCTGGGTCGTCAGGAGGTCGCAGGCCGTCGATGCGGTATTCTGCCGCCCAGGTTTTGATGTTCCGTCGAATCTGGAAATCATGTTCTTCACGACTTCTGCCGATCTTCTCGCGACCGTGCGCTACGTGTGCCGCTGGCTCGCGCTCTCGGCCCTGCTTGGCGCACTGGCCGGCACGGCTTCCGCCTTGTTCCTGATCGCGCTCGACTGGGCGACCGGCACGCGCGTCGCGCATCCGTGGCTGCTGTGGGGGCTGCCGGCGGCCGGTTTCGCGACCGGCTGGATCTACCATCGCTTCGGCCAGTCCGTCGCGCGCGGCAACAACCTGCTGATCGACGAAATCCACGACCCGAAGGCGCTCGTGCCGAAACGGATGGCGCCGCTCGTGCTCGTCGCGACCGTCGTCACGCACCTGTTCGGCGGCTCGGCCGGCCGCGAGGGCACGGCCGTGCAGATGGGCGGCGCGCTCGCCGATCGCGTCACGCAGGTGTTCCGTCTCGATCGCGAACATCGCCGCGTGCTGCTGATGGGCGGCATCGCGGCCGGTTTCGCATCGGTGTTCGGCACGCCGCTCGCGGGCGCCGTGTTCGGGCTCGAGGTGCTGGCGATCGGGCGCGTGCGGTACGACGCGCTGCTGACCTGTGTCGCATCCGCGATCGTCGCGGATGTCGTCTGCCGCGCGTGGGGCGTGCATCACACGGCCTATGCGATTCCGTTCGTGCCGGCCGTGTCGGCGACGGGGCTGGCCGTGACGGTCGTCGCGGGCGTGGCGTTCGGCGTGGTCGGGCGGCTGTTCGCGTTCGCGACGCATGCGCTGACCGCGTGGTTCCGCCGCGTCATCCGTTATGCGCCGCTGCAGCCGGTGCTCGGCGGCCTGCTGGTCGCCGCGGCTGCGACCGCGTTGAACGTGCCGCAGTATCTCGGCCTCGGCATCCCGACGATCGAGGCCGCGTTTCACGGCCCGTTGCCGCTCTACGACTTCGCGGGCAAGTTCGCGTTCACCGTCGTCACGCTCGCGTCGGGGTTCAAGGGCGGCGAAGTGACGCCGCTGTTCTACATCGGCGCGACGCTCGGTAACGCGCTCGGCCAGGTGCTGGCGCTGCCGGTGCCCGTGCTCGCGGGGCTCGGCTTCGTCGCGGTGTTCGCGGGCGCGGCCAACACGCCGATCGCGTCGACGATCATGGCGATCGAACTGTTCGGGGCGGATATCGGCGTGTATGCGATCGTCGCCTGTGTCGTTGCGTATCTGTTCTCGGGGCACGCGGGGATTTATCGCGCGCAGCGCGTGGCGGTGGGCAAGGGGGTGCAGGCCGAAGCCGAATGATGCGGGCGGCGGCCCGACGCATCCATGCGGCACCCGCGGTGCCGGAAACCGGGAGCACGACATTCGATGACGCTGGAAGACTTTCTGATCGAAGCGCGGCGCCTCGCCAGGCCATGCCGTCAATATCGCTTCGCGAGTGGCGGGGAACCCGTCACCGGCTACTGGCATGGCGTTGAAGCAGGCGCGCCGTGCGTCTCCGTCGAGCGGGACGGCACCTGGCTGAACGTGTATCTCGACGAGGGCGGGACATCGGGGCGCGTGGAAACCGCCGCGCAACCCGTCCGGTCGGACCGCCCGCTGTGCCGATCCGACGCTACGTCGCTCCCGCCGGTCGAAGCGGTGTTCCGCTTCGGCTCAGCCGCGATCGACGCCTATCTCGACGCGCACGGCTGGCAACGCGACTGGGGATTCAACAGCAACTTCAAGGGCATCGCGGCGCACGACTACGAGCGTGAGTGGATGGCGCAATGCCCGCTCTACACGGGCGGGGCGGTCGCCGTCGCGGGCGGGTGGAACATGCGCTGGCCCGACGACGACGAACCGGTCGATCTCGATCTCGTCCTCTGGACGTTCGAGGAAGCGGAGCCGTGGGTCGAGGTGTTTTGCGACGGCGGCCGGTACTCGGTGATCCAGCGGATCACCTAGCGCGCCGGCATCCGTTACTGCTTCGGCAGGCGCGCGACATGGCGCGCCAGCAGTTCCTCGATATCGATGCCTTTTTCGGCCAGCAACGCCGTGACGACACCGTTCAGTTCGCCGAGCGTTTCCTTGACCGATTCCCGGATCGTGTCCACGACCACCTGCGTGCTGCGCTCGATCTCGATGTTGACCGTGTCGTTGACGCCCTTCGCATCGAAGGTCGTGGCGCGACGCGTTTCGGGAATCAGCCAGACATCGAACCAGCCTTCGTCGCGGTTGACGTCGGACACCGTCAGGCTGCAGCCGTTGATCGCGATATAGCCCTTCGCGAACACGTACCGCTTGAATGCGTCCGGCACGCCGATGCGCACCATCCGGTTATGCTCGGACGATGCGATGTGCCGGATGGTCCCGGTGAAGTCGACATGGCCGGACAGCGGATGCCCGCCGATCTCCGCGCCGTCCTTCGCGGCCCGCTCCACATTGATCCGCGCGCCTGTCGTGAGGTCGGCCAGCGTGGTGATTTTCAGGCTCGGCAGCATCACGTCGAAGTCGATCAGTTCCGGCGAATGGATGGTCGTCACCGTCAGGCAGACGCCGTCGACCGAGACGCTGGCGCCGATCTCGATGTCGTCGGTAAACCGTTCCGGGAATTCGATGCTGAAGGTTCTCAGTTCCCCGTGGTCGGCGATGGTCTTGATGGTGGCAACGCCCTGGACAATTCCTGTAAACATGGTCGATCCCTTGTCGCAAACTTGCTGGCCCACATGATAAGGGATACCGGAAGAGGCTGCCTGACGGCGCGCGGCTTCCGGAGGGGCGGGCGGAATTCGCGGCCGAAAAAAAGGCCGTGCACCTGGCACGGCCTCGATCCGGATCCATTTGTCGACGCGCGCCGGCGGTGATGACCGCACCACCGGCGCGCGTCGCGCCTTTCTTGCGTCACGCCTCGGCGGGCTCGCCGAGCGGCCCGGCATGATTGTCCGCCGTGCGCCGCGGTGAATCGGCGAGCCCCTTCGCGAGTTCCAGCGCCTGCCGCTCGAACAGCCGGCGATAGATGCCGCCGTCGATGCGGATCAGCGCGTCGTGGCTGCCTTCCTCGATCACCTTGCCGCGGTCGAGCACCAGCAGCCGGTCGAGCGCGCGCACGGTCGACAGCCGGTGCGCGACCACCAGCGTCGTGCGGCCGACCATCAGCCGCTCCATCGCCTGCTGGATCAGCAGCTCGCTTTCGCTGTCGAGGCTCGACGTGGCTTCGTCGAGGATCAGGATCGGCGCATCGGCGAGGAACGCGCGCGCGATCGCGACCCGCTGGCGTTCGCCGCCCGACAGCTTGATCCCGCGTTCGCCGACCAGCGTGTCATAGCCGTCCGGCAGCGCGGCGATGAAGTCGTGCGCGCTGGCGAGCCGCGCGGCGCGCTCGATGTCGGCCCGGCTCGCGTCGGGGCGTGCATACGCGATGTTCTCGGCGAGCGTGCGGTGGAACAGCACGGGCTCCTGCTGGACGATCGCGATCTGGCTGCGCAGCGAATCCTGCCGGACCTGCGCGATGTCCTGGCCGTCGATCGTGATGCGGCCGCCCGACACGTCGTACAGGCGCTGGATCAGCTTGATGAACGTCGTCTTGCCCGACCCCGAGTGGCCGACGAGGCCCACCCGCTCGCCCGGCGCGATGCGCATCGAGAAATCGTCGTACAGCGGCACCGGATGGTTGCCGTAGCGGAACGTCACGTGCTCGAAGCGGATCTCGCCTTGCCCGATCCGGATGGCCGGCGCGCCGGGACGATCGTCGATGCCGAGCGGCTGGCGTTCGAGCGCGACGAGTTCTTCCATGTCGTTCACCGAGCGCTGCAGGTTGCGGATGTGCATGCCGACGTCGCGCAGGTAGCCCTGCAGCATGAAGAACATCGTCAGCGCGAACGCGATGTCGCCGACGCTCGCCTCGTCGTTCGCCCACAGCCGCAGCGCGACGCCGATCATCGCGGCCTGCATCGCGACGAGCATCGCGCCCTGCAACCCGCCGTTGAGCGTGCCGCGCACCCACGTGCGGCGTGTGCGTTGCCGCCACTTGCCGATCACGCGGGCGAGCCGCGCTTCCTCGCGCGTTTCCGCGCCGAACGCCTTCACGACCGCGTTGCAGCTCACGGCATCGGCGAGCGCGCCGCCCATGCGCGTATCCCACAGGTTGCCGAGGCGGGCGGCCGGCGCGACGATGCCGAGCGACACCGCAACCGTCACCGTGATGTACAGCAGCGAACCCGCGCCGACGACGAGCCCCATCACGGGCCAGTGCGTGCCGAGCAGCACGGTTGCGCCGACGAGCATCGTGACCGACGGCAACAGCGCGATCAGCACGGTGTCGTTCAGCAGGTCGAGCGCCCAGATGCCGCGCGTGATCTTGCGCACGGTCGAGCCCGCGAAGCTGTTCGCGTGCCAGTCGGTCGAGAAGCGCTGCACGCGATGGAACGACGCGGCCGCGATCTCGCTCATCATCTTCAGCGTGAGCGTGATGATGTTCAGGTAGACGCCTTGTCGCAGCACCGTCGCGCCGAGGCCGAGCGCGGCGAGTGTGCCGAACGCGACGAGGGCCGCATGCCACGCGGCGGCGCGGTCGGTCAGGCCGGTCGACAGCGCGTCGACGAGGCGGCCGGCGAACAGCGGCGTGAGCACGTCGGCGAGTGCGGCGAGCAGCGCGAGGCTCGCGACCGTGGCAGTGCGGGCCGGCTGCTTGCGCCAGTAACGGAAGGTGAAGCCGAAGACGGCCTGGAATGCCTGGCCGCCCAGATGGGTGGTTTTTCTGGTCATTTATCGTTGCCCGGCGCATCGCGCGACGGGGCTTTCCGGTTGGGCGAACATCGAAAACGCAACAGCCGGGCCGCGCGGAAACCGTGCGGCGAAACGAAACGGGCTGTCGGGAAACGGCGCGGCTGACGGGTTAGTAGAAAACTCGGGAGCCGGCGCGGACGGCGGGCTGGATCAGCTGCGCCGTGGGACCACGTTCGGGAAGGTTGCTGGCATTCGGAACATCTGCACCTCCCCTGAAGTGAACGGTTGAAAGGACGCCGAAAAGACGTGGAAAGATTCTATCAGCAGTGCCGCGCGCCCCGCAACGTCTGACGAATGCGGCGTTGCAGCGTCGATACGGTTAGTATTCAGGGCTTCGGCCCTTCTTTTGCGGGCCTTCCACAGTGCGGCAGCGCAGGGGCCGGCACACGCATCGATTACACTTCGACGTTTGCGGCGCACCGCGCCGCGGCCCTCGCAGATTCACCACGATACATTCCTGAGGAAACGATGAGCGACGTTCAGCAAGGCATCCTGACCCCGATCGATACGGCGGCCCGATACCTCACTTTCACGATGTCGAACGACGGCAATGTGGCGGCGGCGCTGGCCGCGCTGCGCGAGATCGTCGACGGACGCGACACGGTCGTCGGGTTCGGACATGCGCTGGCGGCGCACCTCGGGCACCCGGTGCCGGGCCTGACCGGATTCCCGGCGTTCGCGGTGAAGGACCGCACGCTGCCGGCGACGCCGGCCGACGTGTGGGTCTGGCTGCGCGGCGACGATCGCGGCGAGATCGTGCTGCGCGCGCGGGCGATCGAACGCGCGCTGGCGCCGGCGTTCGCGTTGCAGGATGCGGTCGACGGTTTCCGTTATTCGAACGATCGCGACCTGTCCGGCTACGAGGACGGCACCGAGAACCCCGAAGGCGACGAAGCCGTGGCCGCGGCGATCGTGACCGGGCAGGGCGCGGGGCTCGACGGTGCGAGCTTCGTCGCGGTCCAGCAATGGCTGCACGATTTCGAGCAGATGGAGCGCATTCCGTCGGGCGACATGGACAACATCATCGGGCGCCGCCGCTCGGACAACGAAGAACTCGACGACGCACCCGAGTTCGCGCACGTGAAGCGCACCGCGCAGGAAAGCTTCGAGCCCGAAGCGTTCATGCTGCGCCGTTCGTCGCCGTGGTCGGACGCGCGCCGCGCGGGCCTCTACTTCGTGGCGTTCGGCTGCTCGTTCCGCGCGTTCGACGTGCAGATGCGCCGGATGAGCGGCGCGGAAGACGGGATCGTCGACGGCCTGTTCCGCTTCACGCGGCCGCTGACGGGCGCGTATTTCTGGTGCCCGCCGATGAAGGACGGCAAGCTCGACCTGTCCGCACTCGGACTGTAAGCGCCTGACGGGATCGACGAACGGGGGGCCGCGCATCGTGCGCGGCCCCCCGTTTCCTTTTGCGCGGCGATTTGCGCGGTGATCTTGAGTCGTGTGCGTTGCGTATCAGTTCAACGTCGTGTCGATCCGCGTGCCGCGCTTGATGAACTGCGTGACCGGCGTTTTCTCGCAGATTTCGGCGAGGCGCTGGCGTTGCGCATCGTCGAGCGGGCCGTCGAGCGTCACGACACGGCGCACGTACTGCGTGCCTTCGCGATCGGCATGCAGCTCGGTGCGCACGCTGATACGCGCGGCCGGCCACGCCTTGCGCTGCATGTACATGCGCAGCGTCGCGGCCGTGCATTGCGCAAGGCCGGCCAGCACGAATTCATAGGGCGCCGGCCCGCGATCCTGGCCTCCCTCGCGTGGGGCTTCGTCGCCGGTCAGCGCGTGGGTGCCGGCCTGAAGCTGGACGACGTAATCGGGCGCATCGGCGTCGAGGACGGCGGCGGCGTGGATGAGCGACATGGCAAGTCTCCGGTCAGCGGGAAAAGGAAAAAGGGAGTCGGGATGCGGAAAGTGGGCGCCGCGCAGCCGTCAGCATACCGCCCCGACGGCGACGGCGCGCGCGCGATGCGGCTACGCGTCCGCGCCGCCGGCACTGCTGCGCACGAGCGCGGCGATGCGCTCGCGTACCCACTGGTGCGCGCGATCGGCGTCGCGCGATTCGTGCCAATACGCGAGGAGCGGGAACGGCTTGAGCCGCAACGGCAGCGGCCGCACGACGATCGGCAGCATCGCGGCCATCCGCAACGCATAGGTGTGCGGCAGCGTGACCAGCAGGTTGCCGGTCGCGGCGATCTGGCACGCGGCGAAATAGTGCTGACAGGTGAGCCGGATATCGCGAAAGCGGCCGTCGTTGCCGAGCAGCACGTCGAGCGATTGCGGCTCGCCGAGCGACGACACCGCGACATGCCGCGCCGCGAAATAGTCGCCGCGCCGCAACGGCTCGCGCGCAAGCGGATGATCGCGGCGCAGTGCGACGACGAGCGAATCGTCGAGCAGGTGCTCGGTGGCGATGCGCGGGCCGGTCGGCACGCGGCGATCGATGGCGAGATCGAGATTGCCCGATGCGAGTTCGCGTTCGATCCCGGCTACCGCGATGCGACGGCTCACGAGCCGCAGGCCCGGCGCTTCGTCGGCGAACGCCGCGACGATCCGCGGCAGCGCGATCGATTCGAGCACGTCGCGAATGCCCACCGCGATGCTCAGGTCGAGCGTCGCGGGATCGAATGCCGACGGCGCGCGCGCGGTGCCTTGCAGGCCCTTCAGGTGCAGTTGCACGTCCGTGATGATCGAGCGCGTGCGTTCGGTTGCGACAACACGGTTGCCCTGGCGCACGAACAGCGGATCGTCGAAATGCGCGCGCAGCCGGTTGAGCGCGTGCGTGACGGCCGGCTGCGTGAGATGCAGCGCGCGGGCGGCCGCGCCGATGCCGCCATGCACGTAGACGGCGTCGAGCACGCGAAACAGGTTCAGGTCGAGACGATGGTCGGCGGGCACGGGGCGCGGGTGGCGTGGTGAATGGTGGAGCGATTCTAAAGGATGCGCAGGCAACGGATACCCAGGCTTTCCTGCGTGGCGATCGACGGTATTGAATACATGGGGATATCGTTTGCGCCGATATTCGGCTGTGCATTTATCCGGATACCCGACGCAATTCGTCGTCGTGAAAATGCACGGATTTCGATGTACACGATCGTAACAATTGGCGATATCGGCCCGTGCAATTCCGCACCGGCCCGCCGGCAAGCCCTGGCAGCCTGTAGTAATCCGCCATCATGCTGTCCACGTCGGCCATTTCGCGCCAAAGCCGCGACCCGTTCGGCTAAGATGCCGTCGCTTCATATTTCGGGATAGCCGTCCTGTCGCACGCATTCAAACCAAATATAAGCCTGACAGTTCGACGGTATTAGAAGAAGTCGAAACAAGTCGGGGGCTTGGCCAGTGAATGCAGCAGATCAGAGGTGGGTCGTTATCTATTTGAGTACGGGGTTTTCGTTGGCCCAGGCCGCGCGTATCGGCGAGGCTTTCAATCTGGCGAATCGCCTGCACGCACACAGTGCCGACTATCAGTTGAAGTACGTATCCGAAAGCGGGGGGCTGTTGCAGTCGTCGTCCGGCGTGAGCATCGCGGCCGATCCGCTCGGCGACGAGCACGGTCGCCGCGCGCTCGCGTTCTTTCATCTTCACGGCGACCGTGCGGCCGTCAACTGGGACGACGCATTGCAGCGCCGCCTCACCGACATCCGCCGCCATGCGCGCTGGATCGTCGACGCGATGGACCTGCCGACGCTCGCGGCCATGCAGCGACCGTCGGCGGCGATCGAAGGGCGGCCGGGCCGGGGCGGCCGCCGGGTCGCCACGACGGTCGAGTTGCCGGCCGGGGAAGCCGACGTGTTCGCCGCGGTGCTCGACATGTTCCGCGTCGATCTCGGCGACGGCGCCGCGCAGGAGATCGCCAGCAACATGCTGCGGACGGTCGAGCAGCGCTATGCGCAGTCGATGTGGGCCTTTCGCGAGCTGAGCGCGAGCCCGTCGATCCGGATGTCGGCGCAGCGGCTGCGCGCGCAGAGCGTGAACCGCATCTCGATCGCGAACGCCG
>Ga0209566_100209_pt1 | contig 59584 bp, 53 predicted proteins | sample Araplavi_mTSA_r2_2_FD_184287 | JGI IMG/M metagenome (GOLD analysis project Ga0209566, IMG submission 184287) | Arabidopsis root microbial communities from North Carolina, USA - plate scrape CL_Cvi_mTSA_r2 (SPAdes) (version 2) | ecosystem: Host-associated > Plants > Roots > Endosphere | place...
CTGTCTTTGCTGTCTTTGCTGTCTTTGCTGTCTTTGCTGTCTTTGCTGTCTTTGCTGTCTTTGCTGTCTTTGCTGTCTTTGCTGTCTTTGCTGTCTTTGATACATTTGCTACCAACGCTACCTTTTCTGCCAATATTTGAACTAATGCGCCTTGCGACTACGATCCAGCGGATTACTCAGGAATGCGCCATTTCCTTCGGATGTCCGCGTTCTCGTCCCACACCCGCCCCTCCGCTGCGGCTTCGAACAGCGGCTCGACCGCATGCCGGTATTTAGCATAGTCCGGGAGCGTCTCTAGCGCGGCTCGCACAGATGCCGCCGCCTTGCGCAGCGGCGCAAGCTTGCCGCCGTAAAAGGCATCCCGCATCCGGTCGTCGTCGAGCGGCCTGCAAGAAGACAGCGCGCGCGCATTGTCCGCCGCCAGCTTCGCGAGGGACAAGACGCCGAGCGCGAGCCTCGGCGAGACGAGCCAGCTCGGCGGCGTCCGGTATTCGAAGCCGCCGTGCGGCTTCGGCCGGAAGTCGCCGAGCGCGCCGTACCGCGGCCTGCGCCGCGCCGCGCCCTCTGGCTCGAGCAGCCGCAGCGGCAGCGCGACCGCGTTGTCGAGCGCTCGCAGGCGCTCGCCCGTCAGCGCGACGCCGCTGAAGTGCAGATGCCCGCCCAGCGGCAAGCCGGGCACGGGCATCGCGCCCGCGCGCCAGCGCAGGCCGGCGCCCGCGGTCCGCACGGCGGCGTCCTGAAGCAGCCGGCGGATGCGCCCAGCCAAGACGCCCGGCTCCGCGGCCGGACGCGGCCGCAGCTCGGCGAGCGGCCAGCGCTGCACGCCGTGCAGGACGACCGAATCGCAGCCGGCCCGCTCGTCCGGGGCGAAGTACCGCGAAGCCGGCACGACTCGCCCGGTAGCCGCCAGCATGACGAATTCTGGATCCGCCCCGATTAACGCCGCAGGTACATTGCCTTCCGCGTCCTCGCGCCAACGGGCCGCGAACGCGGATGCGGCCTCGGCGAAGCTTCGCCTGCCCGCCTCATCCAGCTCTCCGATTGCCGGCGTCAATCCGATAATGACGCCTTTGCGGCCGGAGCCGTCAACCTCCCAGGTGACGGTCCCAAGCTCCAGACCGAGCGCATAGAGCGCGCGCGCCGAGGAGCGTCCGAGCCGCCGCGTCAGCTCGCGGGCGGCGACATGCTCGCCGGGATCCGGACGAACGACAGGCGCGTCCAGGCCAAAGACCGATACGGCGTATTGCCGTCCGGTCCCCCTTACCGTGCCTTGTCCCGCAAGTCCCTTCCGCCGGCCGGCTCCCTCGAGCCGTCCCTTCGCCAGCGTCGAGCGAAAGCCTTCGCGCGTCAGACGTCGGTCCAGCTCCGTCAGCGGAAGCGCCTCTACCGCTGCGGCGCGCCCGTTCCAATGCCAGGCTCCGGCATGTCCCCCTGCCAGCTGCGCAGAACGCCCCTCGCCAACCGCGGGCAGCGCCCCCGCTCTTAACCTACCGCCATCGCTGGTCAGCGCCGATGCATGGATCACGACGTCGGACCTGCCGGGCTCGCGGCCTTGCGGCAGACGCCTCCAGCCCGCGTTCGCGAGCAGCTCCGCCGTTGCGCCCGTCCCCCATATCCAGCACATGCCTTCTTTTCCGCCGCTCTCGTCGTCGCCCAGCCGGATGCCGCCTGCCGCCGCGCGCTTGATCTCACCTTCGGGCTTCGGACCGGACTCCCCCATCTTCATCCCCCCGAACAACACGGGAAGGGCCGTCCCGCCGACGGTTGAACGTCGAAGCCGGATGACCCTTCCCTGATTCTGTCCATGTCCCGATGCCAGGACCGCCGCCGATGCCGCTATCGGGCTGGAGCCCCGGCGGATCTTGCGATCTCTGCGGTTTTGGGACGATTTTACCGAACGAAGCAGGCATCCGCCCTCGACTTTCCCATCGCTTCTGCATAGACATAAGTATCGGCCGCGGCGGGCCGCTTACAGATCGTCTTCAAGCAGATCGGCGTCGAGGTCTTCGTAATCGCCGTCGTCCAGTGCAAAGTCCGCGTCCTTGCCGTCTTCGAAGTAACTCGGATCCACCAGCACGAACACCTTGGTCTCCGCGACCATCTCGACCGCGAATTCGCGCTCCACGCGAATCAGCACGGAAGTACCGCCTCCGCCGATCAATGCCTCCACGCAATTCGGTTCCTGCGTCGCATCCGCAGAGACCTCTTCGGTGGAGCTGCGATGACGGGGGTCTACATACGAGAGCGGCACGAGCTCGGTGTACGAGACCGTCTCCTTGGCAACGTCGGTCTGGGAGTTCTTGTCGTACGAATACCAGATGTTGATATCGTAAGACCCGACCACCTCGATGCCGTCACCGGACCGAACCGCTTCGTATTGGTGATTGATGATCCATGCCCCGAGAATGCTGGTGGGATGGTGCGGCGGCGTGACCGAATGGGTTATCGTCGAGAATTTGCGGCCTTTGCCGCAGACTGCCTTCGTGATGATTTCCCTTCGCTGCAGCCGTTTATCCGCAAGCGCCATGCAATGACCTCCTCCATACAATCAATTCATTAAAAGTCTATGCAGGACATTCGTCTAGAGTGACAAAAATGTATCCTTGCATTGACGCTCCGTCTTTCTGATTGTATGCGGGGACTTGGTCATGAAGACCTGCGCATTTTTCCTCTTCTGCCGACGGTCAGATACCTGCGCAGCTCCCTGCACAGGTGCAGCAGCGCCGCCCGGATCTCGAACTCCTCCCGTGTCACGGGCAGCGGCATCGACTTGAATTCCTGCTCCAGCGCGTTCAGCGCCATTTCAGCCTTGCCCTCGTAAAACTCGGAGCGCACGTCCAGCGTCAGCCGGTCGAGCAGCGAAGCGATCGCTTCGGACTGAGGCACGCTCGCTGAGACGAACGCGATGTTCTCCATCATGAGCTGGATCATATCGAGCTGCTCCCGCCGCATCGCGAAATACGACAGCCACGGCTCGTCCTGCCGGATCAGCCGATTTTCCCGCGAGCGCTTCGCCGTCTCCAAGCCCTCTTCGATCGCGGCTTCCGCCTTGAGCAGTTCGTCCCCGCTCCAGACCGTGCCGGGATCGCGAAGGAACTTCGCAAGCTCCCCCAGCGTGGCGACGAACATGTCTTCCGTCGTCTGCCGAAGCGACTCCAGCGACTTGCTCTGCTTGGGCATATAGACCAGGTTGAACGCCGTCGCCGATCCGAGTCCGATCGCCAGGAGCGCGAGCTCCGTGCCGATCGTATGCCAAGATACGACCCCGCTGTGAAATAAATGGAACACGATGACGGAGCCCGTCACGATGCCTTCCTTCATCTTAAAGCGCGTGAGCAGCGGGAACGCGATCAGTATATAGAGCGCTAGCGTCCACACGTAAAATCCCGCCATGACGAACACGGCCGAAGCGACGGCGAGACCGATGACAGAAGCCGCGAACCGCGCGTACACCGTCATAATGCCGCGCCAGCGGGTCGTGTCGACGCCCAGAATGGCAAGAATGCCGGCGGCCTGCGGATTTTCCACATGCAGCAGCATCGCGATATAGATCGCCGCGACCGTGGCTAGGGCCGTCTTCATGACGCGCAGCCCGACAATCCGTTTAAGCGCGCCCGCTCCTTTCGTCGCATTCATTCTTTTTCCTCCGATGCTCGCGCGAGTACTTGATTTCTCCATCGTACCCGTTCCGCACCGAGGCGTCAAAATGGCGCACGGCTCGCCCCGCCGTCTTCTCGAATTAAAAGAGACCTGCCGCCCCATTGAGGGCGTCAGGTCCGGATGGCCGCCGCGCTTCAGGCCATCATTCGGCTTACGATTTCAAATGATATTCCGGCTGGTAAGCTTTATAGATCGGGTTTTCCCCGCATACCATCAATCCCTGCCCCCAGTTCACGTGCACGTCTTCGGTCGGCAGATCCGTCGGATCGCGGTACTGAAAAAGGACATTGCGTCGGTTGCGCGAACTGCGATTGACGTCGGAGCCGTGAATCGTCAAATAATTGAAGAACAGCACGTCGCCGGCCGATGCCGGACAAGGGGTCGCCGCGGACAACGGGTATTCCCGATGATCCAAATAGTATCGGCCGACATGCGGCAGCAGCCCTTGCTTGTGGGAACCCGGAATGACGCACAGACAGCCGTTTTCCATATCCGAATCGTCCAGATGGACGCTAGCCGCGAGCATCGTATGGTCGGCATGCGGGAAGTATGGCGTGTCCTGGTGCAGCGGGAAGGCGGCGCCTTTCTCGGGCGGCTTGACCAGCATCTTGCTGTGGTGCAGCTGGACGTTGGGTCCGATCAGCTGCGACAAGACGGCCGTCATGTTCGGATGAACGGCTGCGCGTGTGAACGACGCGTCGTGATAATGAACGTCGTGGAAGCCTTTCAGCACCAGCTTCTTCAGTTCCTCCGGCGGCAGATAGTCCCCCTGCCAGGTCGCATTGCCGTCGAACTTCGTCTTCGCGGCACGGTCGACAATGCCGTCCACGGCTTTTCGCATCTCCTCGACTTCTGCGGATGAGAAAACGCCGCGGACGAGCAAATACCCGTTATCCTTGTAAAATTGTACGTCGTCTGCTTTAATCAGCTTATCCATTCCTGATTCCTCCTTTAATGCAATCGCTTTGAACACGATCAGTATAGGAAAAATTCAGTCTCCCGTATTTGCATAAGCCGGACCTACGTTTGCACAATCGCGCCAAGAGGTGATTACGATGTCCGCAGAAAACTTTCTTTTCGTCACCCGGATGTTGAACGAAAACCATCGAACGTGCGCGAGCGGCGACGGCGTTGCTTTTCAAATCTATAATTGGGGGCTCGATTGGGCGCACTTCGACAACCCGGTTCACCGGCATTCCTTCTATGAGATCTGCTACGTACTCGACGGGGATGGCGAATATGAAGACGACGAAGTCACCTATACGCTGAATAGCGGCTCTCTTTTCGCATCGCTCCCCGGTCACTGGCACCAGATTCGCAGCCGAACGGGCTTGCAATTGTTTTTTGTCGCCTTTGAAGTCGTCGCTGCCGCGACCTCTCCGGAGACCAGACAGTACGAATCGGAGCTGCTTGGCTGCCCCTCGCCGGTCGTCGCAAGTCCCGAGGGCGTGACCGCGCTGTTGTGGCGGGCGCTGTACCAGCATGTTCTGCTGAATCCGGCTGACGGCGGACCGCAAACGAACGGTTTATGCGCGCTGCTGCTTCGTTCCTTTCCGGCGACGTTCGGACGTCAGGACGGGACGCCCTTAACCAAGGCCAAGTCGTCTTCTCGTTCCCGCACCCACCTCGTCCAGCTGGCGAAGCGCTATATTCGCGACAACCTCTCGGGCTCGCTAAGCCTCTCGGAAGTGTCCGCCTACCTGAATATATCCGAGCGCCATCTGTCGCGCATCTTCAAGGAAGAGCTGGGTCAATCGCTTGTGGATTACGTCACCCGGGAAAGATTGTATAGCGCGGAAGGACTGCTTAAAACGACGATCTTTAGCGTCAAGCAAATCGCAGACCTGACAGGATATCAGTCCGTCCATTACTTCACCCGCGTATTTTCAGACCGCTACGGCATGCCGCCCGCCGAGTACCGCAAAGCGACTCTGTCTGCGAAGACTTAAAGTCCCCGCCGGCATTCGATTAGGCAATAAAAAAGGGACGAACAGGAAAATCCCCGTTCATCCCTTTGTCGTCTCGTTAACGACATTAACCAAGCCGATAAATCTCCTTGTACTTCTTCTCCAAATAATCGCACAGGTATGTCGACTGGAGCGGCTCGCCGGTGATCCGTTCGATGATCTCTCCCGGCTCGAGCATCTTGCCGTGCCGGTACACCTTCTCGGTCAGCCATTGCTTCAGCGGCAGCAGGCGACCGGCTTCGATATCGTCGGCCAGGCTCGGCATCTCCTTCTCCGCCGTATGGATGATCTGCGCCGCATACATATTTCCGAGCGAATAGGACGGGAAGTAACCGAACATGCCGCCGGACCAGTGGACGTCCTGGAGCACGCCTTCGCCCGCGTTCGACGGCTCGATGCCGAGCGCTTCCTTATATTTGGCGTTCCACGCTTCCTCGAGCCTTTCGGGATCGAGATTTTCGTTGAACAGCATTTTCTCGATTTCATAGCGGATCATGATATGAATGTTGTACGTCAACTCGTCGGCTTCGATACGGATGAGCGACGGCTCGACGACATTGCTGCCGCGGTAGAACGCATCCGCATCCACGCCTTCCAGCTGCGCAGGGAATTCCTTCTTCAGCTCCGGCAAGTAGCGCCTCCAGAACCCGCGGCTCCGTCCGACCATGTTTTCCCACAACCGCGACTGCGACTCGTGGATGCCCATCGACGTGCCGCCGCAGAGCGGCGTGCCGTTCAGCGCGGGATCGACGTTTTGCTCGTACAGCGCATGTCCGCATTCGTGAATCGTGCCGAACAGCGCGCTCGTCAGATCGTCCTCGAGGTAGCGCGTCGTGATCCGCACGTCCCCGGTGCTAAGCCCCGTCGCGAACGGGTGCACGCTCTCGTCAAGCCTGCCGGCCTCGAAGTCGTAGCCCATCTGGCCGAGCGTATAAAGGCTGAAGCGCTTTTGCGCTTCCTTGTCGAACTTCCCTTGGAGGAACGACGTATCCGGCTTGTCCCCGCGCTTCGCGATCTCCTCGGCCAGCGGCACGAGACGCTTGCGCAGTTCGCCGAACAGGCGGTCGAGTTCGGCCGTCGTCGTTCCGGGCTCGTACATGTCGAGCAGCGTATCGTACGGCGTGCCCTTGACGCCCCACAGCTCGATGAAACGGCGGTTATAATCGACGATTTGCTTGAGATAAGGCAAAAATCCCTGGAAGTCGCTCTTCGCTTTCGCCTCTTCCCAGGCGGTCTCCGCCTGGGAGGTCAGCACGACGTACTCGCGGTACAGCTCCGGCGGGATCTTCAGGTTGCGCTCGTAATCCTTGCGCGTCTCCTGGATCAGCTTGCGGTCGATTGCGGTGAGGCCGTCCTGCGCCCCCGGTTCGGAGAGTGCGTCAAGCAGCTCTCCCATCTCGCTTGACGTCGACAGCCGGAACATCTCCGACGACAGCGCGCCGACGGCTTCGGAGCGCTGCGCGATGCCTTTGCGGGGCGCGCCTGTGCGCATGTCCCAGTAGACGACGCCGAGCAACTCCTCGTAACTTTTGATTTGGGTGGTCAACGCACGGAACCGCTCGATCGCGGACTCCTTCGCGGCAGCGTTTTCGCTCATCCCGATCCCTTCCCTTCCATTGCCAAATGAATAGCAGACCCCTTGATCATACCTGCCGCGATCTCTATAATCAACATAACGGTCTAGACCATGCGAACAAGGAGGCGATAACGTGAAAATCGAATGGAGCGAAGAGGCTGCGTCCGCGCTTCGATCGAAGTTCGATCCGCCGGTCCGCGTCTGGAAGCTGGTGTCGGACAACGAAGGCTGCGGATGCGCCGTGAACGGCGTGCCCTTCCTGTGGGCGGTCGACGGCCCTGCGCCCGGCGACGTTCGCGCGGACAGCGCGCCGGTCGAATTGTGGTACGAGCCGCAGCATGCGGTCTATTTCGACGAAGTCCTTAGAGTTTCTTACGACGGGACCGCCCGCAGCTTCAAGCTGTCCAGCGACGGCCAGATTTACACGAACCGCCTGGGCACCGTCGACCTGAGAACTTCCGCAAGCACTCATCAACGCTGATAGGAGACATTCGACATGACGAAGCTGGATGAAGTACTGAGTTTTAACCGAGAATTCGTAGCGAACAACGAGTATGAAAAGTACGTCAACAACAACGCGCCGGACCGGCGGCTCGTCGTCGTCACGTGCATGGACACGCGGCTGACCGAGCTGCTGCCGAAGGCGCTCAATATCCGCAACGGCGACGCCAAGATCATCAAGAACGCCGGCGCGATCATCACGGCGCCATTCGGCAACATCATGCGCAGCGTCATCGTCGCCTTGTACGAACTGAAGGGCGACGAGGTCATGATCATCGGACATCACGACTGCGGCATGACGGGCATCGACCCGAAGGTCGTCGTCGGCCATATGATGAAGCGCGGCATCCGGCAGGATACGGTTCGCATGCTGCACAACTCCGGCGTCGACTTCAATAGGTGGCTTACCGGCTTCGAGAATGTCAGGAGCAGCGTTGAAAAGAGCGTGGAAATCGTGCGCAACCACCCGCTCCTGCCTCCGGGCACGCCGATCCACGGCCTCATCATCGATCCGGTGACCGGCGCGCTCGAGCTCGTCACCGACGGCTACGAGTACCTCGCCGCCCAGAGCGACGCGAGCTCGGTGCTGGAATAGTCGGGACTGGCGCTGCAGACGCGCGACCGACCTACAGGCATCGTCTGCGAACCCTTTTGTTTTACCGGCCTCCTCGATATTCGAGCGAGGCTTTTCTTGCTTCCAGAACTTCGGTTCGGTCGCGCGTAAGATGCCGATGTACGATGTCGTCAGCCGCCAGCGCGCCGGGAGCGCGCCAGGAAGCGCCAAGCGCCTCGGTCTTCCGTACGGCGGCTTCAAGCAGCGCGTCGTCCGCGATAGGCAGATCGAAATCGTCGTAAACGACACGGCCGTCGTCCGTCCACGCGGCCATCCGGCGATCGAGCATCTGCTTCAGACGACGGCCGTCGAGGCCGAGTTCGTCCATCCGCTGCGGCTCGATCTCTTCGGCCGCCTTTGCGAGCAGCTTCCGCGCGCCTCTGGCATTGTCTCTGCGGGCATGGTACTGCATGACGGCGATCCGAATGAGTACGAGCCAGCTGCCTTCGTAGGCGGCCTCTTTTTTTTGTTTCCAATAGGCCTCCATGATCTCATGGCATTCGAAATAATCGCGCGTGCCGTGGTATTCGGCCAGATACAATAGGAAAGGCTCTGGAATAGGGAATAATGTGAGCATCTCGCAGACGCGCTCCTTCATTTTGTGGCGATTCGTTAGGAACAGCATACGAAAAAACGCCGAAAAATGAAACCGTTCGCGTGCGATCCCGTATTACCGGATGTATCTCAATCAAAACAGGAGGAATCGCAACGTATGTGGAAAAAAATGTTGCTCGTGTTCACGTTGTTCGCCTTCACGGCAGCCGTCGTCATTCCGGCCGACGCCGCGGACGCAGCGCGCAAGGGCTTCAGCTCTTCCAAGCGCTCGTACACGAAGACGCCTGCCAAAGCGCAGGATAATGTATCCAAGAGCACGAACAAAAGCGGATCGACGGCGGGGGCCGGCACAACTACGCCTAAGCGCGGCTTCAATAGCGGCGGCAGCTTCATGAAAGGTTTGATGATCGGCGGCATCGCCGGCATGCTGTTCGGCGGATTGTTCGGCGGCATGGGCTTCTTCGGCGACATTCTGGGTCTCCTGGTCAATCTCGCCGCTATCTTCTTCGTCTTCGTCCTGATTATGGGCATCGTCAACTCCTTGCGCCGCCGCAGACAGCACCAGCCGCAAGGACCGAACGATAACCATCGCCGCTGGTAATAGACGATGCGGCTGACGACGGACGAGATCGTTAACGCGGTATGCCTGCACACTTCGGAACGTCAGCAGGTGCCGGTCACTGCCGTCGAAGTCGAGCTCTCGTGGGACGAGGAGCAAGGCTTTACGGCGGAGGTTTGGGTCGAAGGACGCAGCCGGTACCTGGTCGAAGCGAATCTTAAGGAATCGATCATGCGGTATATGCTGACCGAGTACGAACGCCGCGTCTATCCATCGGATATTACGATGGTGGCGGATGAAGAGCTCGAGGAGATTTTCGCGGACATATCCGAAGCGTAGCGTATAATACGGAAGGGCCGGCGGTCTGTTGACCGCCGGCCCTTCTATCATTTCGTTAAGCTCTGATCTTGCCGTCGCGCATCGGTTCGAAGAAGCTGCGTTCGATCTCGCTTGCCGGAATCGGCTTGCTGAAGTAATAGCCTTGAATTTCCGTACAGGATTGGGCGCGCAGGATATCGAGCTGCTCCTTGGTCTCGATGCCCTCTGCGATGATGTCAAGCTTCAAATGCTCGGCCATCGAGATGATAGTCGCGACGATCGCCCGGTCGCTCTCGCTCACCGTGATATCCCGAATGAAGGAGCGGTCGATCTTGAGCTTGTGGATCGGAAAATGCTTCAGGTAGCTGAGCGAGCTGTAGCCGGTCCCGAAATCGTCAAGGCTGATGCGAACGCCGAGCGCGCTGAGCCTGTTCAAAATCGCCGTCGACACTTCCACGTCCATCATCATGCTCTCGGTAATTTCCAAATCGAGAAACTGCGGCTCAAGTCCGGCTTCGGCCAATATGCCCGCGATGTGCTCGTCCAGATTGGATTGATAAAACTGCTGCGAGGAAAGATTGACGGACACCGGCACGAGCGGTCCGCCCGCCTTATGCCACTCGCGCATCTGGCGGCAAGCCTCGCGCAGCACCCAGTCACCCAGCGGACCGACGAGCGCGATCTCCTCCGCGAGCGGGATGAACACGCCCGGAGAGATCATGCCCTTGCGGGGATGGTTCCAGCGGACGAGCGCCTCCACGCCGATCATGACGCCGTCCGACGAGCGAACCTGCGGTTGATAATAGAGTTCAAGCTCGTTGCGGGGCAGCGCCTGCCTGAAGTCGCGCTCGAGCTCGAGCTTTTCCGTCAGCTTGTCGTTCAATTCCGGCTGATAGAAGCGGAAGCCGTTTTTCCCCTGTCTCTTGATCTCGTACATGGCCAGATCCGCATGCCTCAGCAGCTGGTCGGGCTGATCGCCGTGCTCCGGACAGACAGCGATGCCTATGCTCGCGGTCACGTAATAGTCCTGGTGATGCAGCGGGTATGGCCGCTGAATCTGGTGCACGATCTCCTCGGCCAGCTCGGACAGCTCCTCCCTGCTGCAAGCATCCATGACCAGTATCGCGAATTCGTCGCCGCCGAGCCGCGCGAGCTCCGCGCCGCTGCCCTCGAGCGCCTGCGAGATCCGCTCCGAGACGTCCTTCAGGAACTGATCGCCATATTGATGGCCGAGCGAATCGTTGATCAGCTTGAACCTGTCGATATCGAGCACCATGACGGCGAAGCAGCTGCGGTTTTTGCCCCACTCGGAAGCGGTCGCCGCCAACCGCTCCTGCCACATGCGCCGGTTCGGCAGACCCGTAAGGTCGTCTTCGTACGCCATTTTCCGGATGTGTTCTTCCTTGGACTTGTCTTCGGTAATATCCCGCAGCTTCATATACATGCCGACGGCCCCGTCGCCCGAACGGACGGTCGCGATCGAGACTTTGAGGCTCAGCCGTTCGCCCTTGGCGTTTAGGACGGTCGACTCGTATTGCTGGTGCGTGCCGTCCTTGACCATGGCGAGGATCTTGTCCAGCTCTTCGTTGCGTTCGGATACCGCGACGCGCAGCAGCTCCTCGAGCGGCATGCCGATCAGCTTGGACTGATCCACGCCCACGATCCGCTCCGCCGACGGGTTCAGTCCCGTAATTTTCCGGTCGAGACTGAGCGTGATAATACCGTCGGTCATACTGTCGTAGATCGCTTTGTACCAATTCTGGCTCTCCTCGATCCGCAGCTGCTTCGCGGCGAACCGCTTGGCGATGACGATGCCCGCAAGCGACAGCCCGAGCGTCAGCAGCGTACCGATGACGACGCCGTAAGCCATCACCCGCTGATTCGAAAACATATCCATGCTGCCATGCATGCTATGGTCCATCTCGAACATGGCCGCGCTCATGCCCGTGTAGTGCATGCCTGCGACGGCAGCGCCCATGATTAACCCGCTCGCCAGCTTCTTGCGGATCGCATAGCGCTTCTGCTGACGATGGTAGACGAAGGCAAGCCATAGTGCGGCGACAGACGCTACGAGTGCAATGACGACTGACAAGGTCACGATTAAAGGCGAATAGTCGATCCGCATCTTCATCGCGTCCATGCCGATATAGTGCATGGCGCAGATGCCCGTGGCGAGAAAGACGCCTGCCAGCAAAAGGCGGCGATAACCCAAGCGAGGCTTGGCCGCGAGGTTAAGCGCGACGAAGCAGCCTGCGATCGCGGCCGCTGCGGATATAAAGACGAGGATGCCGTCATACTTGACGGCCATCGGCAGTCGTAGGGCGAGCATGCCGACGAAGTGCATCGACCAGATGCCCATGCCCATGATGGCTGAGCTGAAGCCGATCCAGAGCGTCTTGTAGCCGGAGCTCGCTCTGCCTATGCGGCCTGCGAGGTCAAGCGTCGTATACGAAGCGAGCACGGCAATCAGATAGGAGAGCAAGACTAGAGAGAGATCGTATGTACCGTGCGTATGCATCATGAGGAAGCCTCCCTGCCCAATCTTGCGCTTCGAAAATAGCCGCGCTTTTCCCCATTATACGTGGAATCCGAACGGAGTACACCCAATTCTTGGCGCAAATTATCATAATTCATCGATTTTTGTCGATCAAGTATATCGTTTTATACTATTGAAGGTAAAAGAGAAATTGAAAAGCCGTTCGCAATCGCGAACGGCTTTTCATTTGTTGGGCTCGATTGTGGCTACGTCGAGGACCCAAATTATTGTTTAGATCAGCAGCTTCGATTAGTGGCCTTGAAAGTGGCTTCGATCGGTGGCTCCGATCACCACGCGTAGGCGCCTGGCGCCTCTCCGGGTCCCGGAAAGATCTCGTCCAATCGCTTCAGCGTCTCCTCGCTCAGCTCGATATCGACGACGCGAAGAGCGCCCTCGAGCTGTTCCATCGTGCGCGGGCCGATGATCGGCGCCGTCATGGCCGGATGCGCGAGCGTCCAGGCCAGCGCCAGATTCGCCTCGGACTCGCCGAGCTCGGCGGCCAGCTTGGCGAACGCTTCGAGCTGCGAACGGTACTTGTCCACGCGCGTCTGATCGCTGGCCCGCTTCGAGCCCGGAGCCGGGTTCAGCGCGCGGCCGCCGAGCAGGCCGCCGTCAAGCGGGCTCCACGCGATGACGCCGATGCCGTGCTCCTGCGCGGCCGGCAGCACTTCAAGCTCGGGCTGGCGCGTGATCAGGCTGTATTTATGCTGCTCGGACACAAGGCCGAGCAGGCCCTTCGACTTCGCTTCGTACTGCGCCTTCACCAGGTCCCGTCCCGCGAAGTTGCTCGAGCCGACATAACCGATCTTGCCCTGATACTGGGCGATGCGGAAAGCTTCCCACAGCTCGTCCCAGGAGACGTTGCGGTCGACATGGTGCATCTGATACAGCTCGATATGATCGGTCTGCAGCCGTCGCAGCGAGCCCTCCAGATGGCGGCGCAGCTTGTAGGCCGACAGTCCGGCGGCGCCGTTCGGTCCGTCGAGCTCATCGCTCATATCGCCATAGAATTTGGTAGCCAGCACGACGCGCTCCCGGCGCCCGCCGCCTTGCGCGAACCAGCGACCGATGATCTCTTCGGTGCGGCCAGCATTTTCGCCCCAGCCGTAAATATTCGCCGTATCGAAGAAGTTGATGCCGGCGTCGAGCGCCGCGTCCATCATCCGGAACGCTTCTTTCTCGTCCGTGTCCACGCCGAAGTTCATCGTTCCGAGGCAAAGCTTGCTGACCTTAAGGCCCGACTTGCCCAGTTGGCTGAATTTCACTAGCGAATCTCCTCCTCAATATGAATTCTTCTCTATTGTAACCGATACCATAACAGTTCTGCCAATGTCGCCTCGCCGCCGCGTTCAACGTCGGACAGCTGACGCTGCATAAAGACGCTGGACGGGTAAAGGTTATGATAGTGGAGGTGGTGAAATGGTTATTACTTACACGATTATGTTCATGGTGATGATCGTTGCCGTCGGCTGGCTGATGTTCCGCGCGCGGCAGCTCAAACGCAAGTCGGACAAGCGCTAATCCGTAAAAGCCTCAAGCGTGCGAAGCATGTCCGGCTTAGTCTGCGCGAATTGCCGATGACGGTGCCCGTTCGCGCCTGAAGGATGCGGAAAGCCTCGCAGGCAACGATTTTCGCGAAGCGAGCCTTCCGCCACAAGCGCGGCGCATACGAGCTCCACCGTTCGGCCGAGCGGAATGACGAGAGCCCGCCCAAGCGAAGACAGCTCGGCTCGAAGCGAATCGACAGCGAATCCGTAGAGCTTCGCGCCCGGCGTGAGCGGGGGACGATGTCCCGTATAATTCAGTCCGCCGACAAATACAGGCTGAGGTAATACGGCCGCAGTGTGCAGGTCGTTGACCGCCCCTTCGAACCATTCGGCGGCGTCCGTTCGTCCGAAGCGCTGCGCAAGCCCCAGTTCGTTCAGCATGCCGACCAGGTTGCGACGCATGCTGCCGGCGAACCGCGCGACCAGCTTCGCCTCGCGGCAAGCGTCTTCCGCGGAACACCCGCGCCCGAGCGCAAGGCTCGCGGTCCGGTAAGCCAGCTCCATCTGCTGCCAACCGGGCGTTAGTCCCACGATGACGATTCGGGCTCCGCGGTTAACGTATTCGTTATGAGGCGCGTAATATATGTCGACCGGTCCTTCGCGCCATAGCCTGGTGTCCGGGACGAGCAAGTCTTCCTTCGCGTAGCGCTCCTTCGTCGGCAGCCTCCGGATAAACGGTTCCAGGCGATGCCAGTTATCGGATAACATAGGTCGCTCCCTTCTTTCCGCATGGGGAATTCGTCGCGATGACGGGCTTTCGCCCGCCGCACAGCTCCTAACATTTGATATGCTTCGTACCGCTTTATTCTTCCTTGCCAAGACCCCTGCTACGAACGAGCCCCCGCCGGCATTGAAGCGAACGCTTCGTCCAACGGGGGCTTGCCTATGACTCGATATCGGCTCGACCGCAATACATCCTTCAGGGCATGTACAGCCTTGCCCCGTTGGTCTTCGCCGCTTTAAGAAACCGCCTTATTCGCCCGCTTGCACCCTTCCCGCTGACAATTCGTGTAGGTCCCGGTGAATTCGAGCCGGTGGTCGGTCACGATAAATCCGTACTCTCGCTCGAGGCGCTGCTCCAGCTCCCCTAGCCAATCTTCCTTGATCTCCTTCAGACGTCCGCAGACGGTGCAGATCAAATGGTGATGCATATGCGCATTCTCGTCGCTGCGCAGGTCGAAGCGGGCTACGCCGTCCCCGAAATTCATCTTCTCGACGATATGGAGCTCGGCCAGCAGCTCCAGCGTGCGGTACACGGTCGCAAGACCGATGTCCTGGTGAACTTCGCGCACGAGCATGAATACTTCTTCCGCGCTCAGATGGTCCTGTTCGTACTCTAGGAGCACGCGAACCGTCGCCTCGCGCTGCGACGTCAGTTTATAGCCTTTGCTTAACAGATGTTTATTTATTTTAATCAATTGATCGTCGATCGCTGCCATCGGGCTTGCCCCCTTTGTCCGCCGGCTGAGGCCCGGCAGCCTAGATTGTAATGATTCTAATCTATTATAACCGAAATCCCCCATAAAAGAAATCGTCCCTTGCTATTGAAAACGCTTGACATGATACATTATGTATCATACAGTTATAGACAAATAGCCCACTATCTTTATCAAGGAGAATCATTATGAGCATGGGAGACCGCCTTCGCCAGCTGCGCCTCGAGCGCCACCTGTCCCAGGAGGAAGTGGCGCGGCAAGTCGGCATCACGAGATCCGCGTACAGCCACTACGAGATTAACAACCGCCATCCGGTCTATGAGACGCTGATCAAGCTGGCCAACTACTTTAACGTTTCCCTCGATTATATTATCGGCGGATCGGGCGCCGCGCGTCCCGACTTGCAGTCCGAGACGCAAGAGCATCGTATCCTCGAACTGTTCAAGTCCATGGATCAAGAGCAGCGGCAGCTGTCGATCGGACTCCTGACCGGCATCGTCGAGGGAGAGCGCTATAAATCCGTCAATACCGGCGTCGCCAAGAGCAAATGAACGCGCCTGCCAGTGCGCACATGCCGCCGACGCAGCAGCCGGCAGCGACGTCGGACAGGTAGTGAACGCCGAAGTAGAGCCGGCTCCAGACAGTCGCGACGACGATCACGATCGCGGCCGCGCAGACGAGCAGCTTGCCCGCTCTGCTGCGAAGCTCAAGCAGGCCGAGCAGGAACCACCAGCCGTAAAGCGCGGCCGCGATCGTGGCATTGCCGCTCGGATACCCGTAGCCGTCGTAAGCGATGCCCCATGCGCCTTCCGGACGCTCCCAGGCGAACGCAGCCTTAAGCGCCGTTTGAAGCGCATAGGCCAGCAGAACGACGCCGAAAAACGCGATAGCGATTTTCCACGTACGGAGCATCCGCCAGCACGCAGCGGACAGAAGCGTAACAACGCCGATCGCGGCCGTCGATCCCATGTCGTTCACGAAACGCCCGATCCGGGTCCACAGCTCGGCACGGGAATCGGCCATCGCTTGAGCAGCCGCCGCATCCCATCCTCCGTAACCGCCGGCCCGCAGAGCCGTGATCGTAGCGAGCAGAATCAACATCGCGGCGAATACCGCCGCCATTTTGCTTTTCGTTTTGGTTTCGATCCTCATATTGGTTCCCCCGTCCCCATTCTTTCCGTCGTCGGAAGCGTAACGATAAAGGCGCTGCCGCCTTCCGGACGTATGCGCGCCTCGATGCTGCCCCCATGCGTCTCTACAATCTCTCGCGCGATCGCAAGACCCAGTCCGCTGCCGCCGGACGAAGAGTTTCTCGCTTTGTCGTTTTTATAGAAGCGTTCGAACAAATGGGGCAGGTCTTCGGGCAGCAGGCCGCTGCCGTTGTCCAGCACCGTGATATCGGCTTCGCCGACCCTCAGTCCCCTTCTGGCTTCAATGCGAATCTCTCCTCCGCTCGGCGTTGCCTTGACCGCATTGTAGATCAGGTTGGCCATCACCCGGTCCATGCGGTGTTCGTCGATCTTTAGCCATGCCGACCCGATCCAGGGATCCACGGATTCGCATACGAAGGCGATGCCCTTGCTTCGCATCTCCATGTCGTAATCTTCGCGGATGCGTTCAAGCCACGTCTGCAGCGGGACGAGCTCATAGGACATTTGCGCCTGGCGCGCCTCAAGCATTGATAGATCGAACAGATCGCTGACGAGTTCGTTGAGCCCTTCGGCCTTCTTCAGCATGGAAACGATGGCGGCATCCCGCTGCGCCGGATCTGTAATGACCCCGTCCCGCAGCGCCTCCAGATAGCCTTGAATGAGCGTCATCGGCGTACGGAGATCGTGCGAGATGTTGCTAACGAGCTGTCTACGGGACTGCTCCATCGCCCGCAGCGCCTCCGTTCGTTCCGCGATGCGTTCTTCAAGCTGGCTATTCCATTTGCGAAGCTCCGCCGACAGCTTCTCCGCCTTCACGAACGTGCGCGAAAAACGAAGCGATATAATGAAGGAGTTCATCACGATCAAAAACAGCATGCCGAACGGCACGAGGTCCCGCAAGTGCCACCAGCCGTTGTAAAAGAAAATGTCGTTGAAAATCGTCGCCACGAATCCCGCTACGCCGATGAGCGACAGCGTCGCTCCCTCGCGTCCTCTGAGCCTCGCCAATAGGAGCAGGTACAGCGATGCGACGCTGAGCGCTACGACATAAGCTTGGTATACCGCGATGATCGAGCTGGAATCGAGCAGCGGCAGTCGCCAAGTGACGACGAGCAGCACAGCCGCCCCCGCGCACGCGACGAACGTCCATATTCGCGTCAGTTCCCTGCTGTACGTTCTGCGGAAATAGGCGAAGCCGCTCAGCGCGCTGAGCACGAAAAAGCTGTACTCGAGCCTGCCCGCAACCGTCCACGTCAACTCGGGCGTAAGACGCGTCAGCAGCCCTTCTCCGATCACGCTCATCCGGCCGGCCACGCAAAAACACAAAAAAGCGAAGAGCAAATTGTCCAGCTCTCTGCGCCTCAGCGCATAAAGCCCCACATGGTAAATGCCGATCATGAGCAGGCAGCCGAGCACGATAAATTCCCGCGCCTCGTGCCCGAACGTAAGCCGCTTGATCTGCTCCGGCGTGCCCAGTACGAGTTCGCTGCGAATGCCCCCGGTGCGGTGGTGAAAATTGGACAATTCGAGCTCTAAAGTAGCCGTACCGCCTGTCGGGCTGAAAATGACCGTGTCCGGCATTTGGTAGGGCCTGGTATTCTCCTTGGCGCTGCCGGGGTTTCCCATCGATCCTGCCCGCTTGCCGTCGATGTAGAGGGCATATGCGGTGGACAGGTTCGGCAGCCGGATGCCCAGCAGCCTGCCGTCATCCGGCAGATGGCGAAGCTCCATCCGGTATACGCCATAGCCTTGGTTCGGCAGCCTGCCTCCCTGGCCGTCCGGCTGGCTGCTCCAGATGGCCGGCACGCGTATCGTCCGGTCGAAGGATGCGCCGTCGCGCTGCGTGCGCCAGGAGAAGAGCCATTCTCCCTCGAGCGGAATCACGCCTTCATCCTCGAACGAGTAGCCTTGCAGATCCATAACGCCGTGTACCACAGTCGGACGATCGGTCGGTTCCCCGGCGCGCCAGGCGCATCCCGCCGCCAGTCCGGCAAACGCAACAAGAAGGACAAAGACCAGAAGCACGGTCTTTCCCCGGAAGCGTTTTTTGACTTTCATTTTCTCTCTCTCCCGCCCATCGATCTCTGCTCTCATCGTAAACGCGCATTGCTTATGCGTCAACGCTTTCAGTATAATAAAGGACAGTCGAACGTTGACATGGCATGGGAGGGAAGGACATGAGCAAACCGATTGGCACCGTGCTCGTCGTGGACGACGAGCGCGAGATCACCGAACTGATCGGGTTGTTCCTGACGAAGGAAGGTTTTGCGGTGCATGCCGCAGAGGGCGGGACCGAGGCGCTGCGGATCGCGGAGGCGCTTAATCCCGATCTTGTCATTTTAGACGTGTCGCTCGGCGACATGGACGGCATCGAAGTGTGCAAAAAGCTGCGCGACGGCAGCTGCGCGGACGTGCCGATTCTGTTCCTCAGCTGCAAGGGGGAAGATGCGGATATCGTGCTGGGCTTGTCCGAAGGCGGCGACGATTATATTACGAAGCCGTTCAGCCCCAGACAGCTCGTGGCCCGCGTGCACGCGCACATCCGGCGCCGCAGGCAGCGCGAACGGCCGCAGGCCGATGAACCGGCGGGCATTATGGAGTACGGCAGCCTCGCGATCGATCCAGAGCGATTCGAGGTACGGCGGGACGGGGAGCTGCTGCCGCTCTCGGCCAAGGAATTCGAGCTGCTGTGCGTGCTGGCGCGCCAGCCGAACCGTATTTTCGCCATGAACGAGCTGTACCGTCTCGTCTGGCATACGGACAGCATGGGAGATACCCGCACCTTGATGGTCCATATCAGCAACCTGCGTAAAAAGATCGAGCCCGATCCGTCGTCCCCGGTCTACATTCACACGGTCCGCGGGTTCGGCTACCGTTTTCTGGCGGAATGCCATGCGCTCGAAGACGCGCGCTGATCCCGATAAATCGAACAGCAAAGGAAGTTAATCGAAACTCATGAGAATGGCTACCGATTGGCAAGACTACGAGCTTATCGACACCGGCGCGGGCGACAAGCTCGAGCGTTGGGGAGACATCATTCTGCGGCGCCCCGATCCGCAGATCATCTGGCCGCTCGCCAAGGAATCCGCCGACTGGCAGAGACCTGACGGCCACTACTTCCGCAGCTCCTCCGGCGGCGGCCAATGGCAGTTCAACAAGCAGCTGCCCGAGCGCTGGACGATCTCCTACGGCCCGCTCCGCTTTCACATCAAGCCGACCAACTTCAAGCATACCGGCCTGTTCCCCGAGCAAGCGGTCAACTGGAGCTGGATGATGAAGCGAATCAAGGAGGCCGGCAGGCCCATCCGCGTGCTGAATCTGTTCGCTTATACGGGAGGCGCGACAGTCGCTGCTGCCGCCGCCGGCGCCGAAGTATGCCATGTGGATGCCGCCAAGGGCATGGTCCAATGGGCCAAGGAAAACGCAGCCCTGTCCGGCCTCGAATCCGCGCCTGTTCGCTACATCACGGACGACGTCTTCAAGTTCGTGCAGCGCGAGCAGCGCCGGGGCAAGCAGTACGACGCGATCATCATGGACCCTCCCTCCTACGGCCGCGGTCCCGGCGGGGAGACCTGGAAGCTCGAGGACAGCTTGTACCCTTTCCTGGAAGAGTGCAAGACCATCCTCTCCGACAATCCGTTGTTCGTGCTCGTCAACTCGTACACGACCGGCTTGTCCCCGACCGTGCTGCACAATCTGCTGCATATGGCCATCGGCCGCCGTCACGGAGGCCGGATCGACGCCGGCGAGATCGGGCTCCCGATCACGCGCAGCGGACTGACGCTGCCTTGCGGAATTTACGGCAGATGGGAAAGCGCAGAATAACCCACGAACGAATCAACCGCTCCGGCAGAAGCCGGGGCGGTTGATTTGCGTTTACCTCATTTATCTCTTTTACCACTTTTACCTCTATTGGCGTTACTTCCTGACATATTCATACCGTATAAAGCCCAAATATTCGACCACAAACCCATCTTTGATGCGGTCTGCGTCGCTCGTTTGAATGCCGAATGAAAAATCCGAACCGGGTCCTGAGCCAGTTTGCCCGATCGGGATCTCACGCCCCGCCGGATCCGACAGTTTAAGATCATCAAAAGAGCCGCTTTGTGAGTAGGATCCATCCTCATAGACCAATATGTTAGATAAAAACTCGCCTTTTTTGGGTTTAACATCAAAAGTCGTATGAAAACTGAAATAAACATCGTTTTCCCGCTTTCGAACATCCTGAAGCAGGATATGCGTGCCGTGACTTTCCATGAGTTCCTTGTTGAAGATCCGTCGTTCTTCGTTGTTCAACGATATCCATTCCGGTTTAACAAATATGCGGATGGGTACCTTTTCCTTCTTAACAAGCGAATATTGCTTACGCTCCATTATTTTTTGAATCAGCTTTTGATCATCTGGTTCACGTTGATTGTAAGAGTAGCCTAAGTAAAACGTTAGAACGACAATCGCAAATGCTGCCGCTGTCAACCCAGATCGTTTGGTCATCCCCTCATCCCTTCATTCCTATCTTTCGTTCCGATTGGCCTTGGAGGCGATCACGCTGATATGATCCAAAAAATAGCTGGGGCCGAAAAGCCTATGCTTCACTTTCACCATTTCCACTTCGATGATTCGCTGGTCAAGCTCCGTTTTATTAAGCGCTCTTCTCTCTCAAAAACCTTCGTAAACGGTATGGTTTGCCCGAATGTTCCGGGGGAGCTGTCTTAAAAAATCATAAGAGTATTGATCGTCTGTGATTCGTTCCAGCCGTTTATAATCGCGATCCCGGATCAGCGCGTTTAATTGCTGGTCGAGCTCCCTTCTTCCCTTGTATCCGTTCATATCAAAGTTCAAATAGAAAAATACAAACACTAAGAACCCCAGACTGACGAATGCAATCCACCTATAGTTGTTCATGTACGCCTCGCATCGCTTTCTTGACTTTCAATACAAGGAATTCTATTATCTCCACATTAATCCAAGCGATTCGTATTTGACAAGTCAAACGCTCGTTTTGACCTGCTAAAAAAGAAATTCAGTCTCTTACTGAACCTTTTGCCTCGCGGGAGCGAAATAAAGGTTGTAACACGTTCGGGAGGGGCCCCCATGAATGATCAATCGTTACTTGAATGGCTTGAAAAAGCAGCGTTGGGCGACGAGTCGGCCTTTCAGCAGGTCTATGAAGCGACCCACCAAGACGTCTATCGGACGGTTGCTTTTCTCGTCTCCAACAAACAAGACATCGAGGATATCGTGAATGAAGTTTACATGCACATGTGGCGGTCGTATCACAAGTACGACCCGAGCCGGCCGTTTCGGTATTGGCTGCATGGGATCACTGTACGCAAGGTTCAGGATTGGAAAAGAAAGTCCTGGCGGCGGATTCGCCTATTTGAAAGAAACCGCCAGATGACTTGCGAACCATTCGCGTGGACCGATCAAGCCGTTCTGCGGTCCGAATTGCAGCTTGAACTGTTCGGCATCGTTCGCCAGTTATCGTACAAATTGCGTGTAGTCGTAATCCTTCGCTATTTTCACGATTATGCGCTGGAAGAAATCGCAGACTTGCTGCAAATCCCCGTTGGTACAGTGAAGTCCAGGCATCATCTGGCATTAAGAGAACTGCGGGCGCGTTTTGAAATGACGGGAGGCGATGTGTATGTCCATGGATAAGGAATTGCGCGAGGAGTTTCGCCAGGCGGCAGAATCGATGCACGTCCCGCCCCAGTTGTCCGAACGTGTCCGAAGCTCGTATCAAAAATACGTAAACGAAAAGAGAGGCAACACGCCCATGAAAAAGCGTATGCTGGCAGGCATTGCCGCAGTTGCGATTCTAATTCCTTCTACCGCGCTTGCTGCAACTTATTTGGCCGATGATATTTTCGGCTCATCTTCGATAATTAAACAGCACGGCGGCTCGCAGGAAGATTATGAAGCTATCGAAGGATTTCTTCTGACCGCCAAAGGAAAGCTTACGGAAGCCGAGTTCAAGGAATATGCGGAGCTTACCAAGCAATTGGTACAATTAAAGCTGAAAATCACCGATGAAAAAGGCGTCGTACATGAGGAGAAACTGACAAAAGAAGAAAAGCAGCGGTTTGAGCAGCTTTCCTCCAAGCTAGCCCCGTACTTCGAGAAAATAAGCGGGAATGCCAAACCTTAAAATTGAAGCGTGGCCCCTTCCGATTTGGAAGGGGTCTTTTTTCTGGAACGGAGGCAGTAACAGCGAAGGATACAAGCAAACCCTTGTTGAACAAGCGATGCCGGCTGGTCAAGGGACATGACAATTAAAAAAAGGAGCCAGGCGGCTCCTGCAGGTTGGCGGATCGATACCGGTTAACCGCCATCCGCTTAAAGACATTGAACGGCTCTGCCTCGCCGATCGTTAAGAAGTGGCCTTGATGGCGCGCGGTTCTTCGGCGTGAGACGCGGCCTTCTTGTCCCTTGTCCCGCTGACCTTGCCGATGAGATAGACGAGCAGCTGACGGTTGTGCGCGGATAAGCGGTCGAGCGAGCGGTTCACGATGTCGCTGCGGATGCGCAGGCCGCGCTCGCGCTCGGTATGTCCGAAGTCGGTCGTGCTGATCCAGACGATGCGGCGGTCGTTTTCGTCGCGGGTGCGCTTGACGAGGCCGTTGCGCTCCATCCGGTCGAGGAGCGTCGTGACGGCGGCAGGGGTCGTCTCCAGATGCGGGAGCAGCTCGGAAGGCTTCATCGGTTCGTTCGCTTGCAGCAGCTCCAGCACCTGCAGCTGGCCTCCGGTCAATTGGGGGGCCATCTCCGCCTCCATCTGCGTTTGCCAATCCTTCGAGAGCTTCATCCAGCTCTTCACGAATTCAGCAGCCGGTTCCATTCGGGCTCACCTCTCCTGTTTGGAATATGCCGATTAATCTCTGCTCCTTTAATTATATGCAAACCCGATGTCGAAAGATAGTTTAATTGCATTAATGATTTACGTCATAAATCCGCACCGTATGGTACGGGACGACAGCCTATGACATATACTGTTGACAACTGGCGGCGACAACGTGTCGGTTCGGGGATTCAAGCGAAGGAGAGGTCGTTAATGACGACGGAAGATGAACGCATACGGATGATCGGCGTCATGGCGCGCGAAGCCGGTATTATAGATGATCCGGGGTGGCTGAGCCGGCTCACGGAGCCTGTACCCCTGTGGTTTGTGTTGGATATGATGCTGAAATGGATCGACCGCTACGATCCGCAAGACGGCCCTTACGATTAAAGGCGCAAAAACAAACGCCGGACGCATACCGCGACCGGCGTTTGTTCATGATTCGGGTCCGCTTCGATTCGGGTCTCGATTCGGTCCGTTTTGATTGGGATCCGCTTCGATTCGGTTCCACTTCGGTTCGGGACCGCCTCAGAAGCTTCGCCTCAGTGGCTCTGCGGCGGCAGCGGCTTCAGGAACGTCTCGGCGATCGGATCGGTGCGTTCGATCGGCCCAACGGTCTTGCCGGTGCCTCTGCGGTCCTCCAGCGGCGTCGAATCGGAGTCGAATTCGCCATAGACGCCTCCGGACGTCGCCGTCACGATGCTGACGTCTTCCTTCACATAATAGGCAGACACGAGGCGCGTGCCGTTCGGCCGCACACGCTTGCCTTCCTTGATCTCGAATGTCTGGATGCCCTTGCCTCCGCGGCCCTGCGGCGGATAATCGAGCAGCAGCGAACGTTTCGCGTAGCCATAATCCGAGATGACGAGAATCTCGCCTTCGTCGCCCGATACTTGAACGCCGTCCACGACGGCATCCCCTTCGCGCAGCAGAATGCCCCTCACGCCTCCCGCGACGCGGCCTTGAAGGCTTACGTCGGCTTCCTGAATCCGGATGCTGAGGCCTTGCTCCGTCACGAGTACGATCTCCTGAGGCACGTCGCTGCGATAGACGGCGCGAACCTCGTCCCCGTCGGCAACCTTGACGGCCGCGATCGCCGCGCTGCGGTTCGTGGCGTATTCGGCCATCAGCGTACGCTTCACCTGGCCGCGCCGGGTGACGAACACAAGCGCTGGGCCTTGCTCGCCCATGTCGGCGAGCGTCTTCCATTCTCCCGCCTTGACGGGGATGACCGCCATGATCCGATCGTCCTTGGGCAGCGCGATCAGGTTGACGATCGCCGTTCCGTTTTCCTTCCACTTGAACTCGGAGATCTGGTGCACGGGCAGCTGGTAGTACATGCCCTTCAGCGTGAACAGCAGCAGCGAATCGAGCGTGTTAAGCTGCAAGCTCCAGCGCAGCTGGTCGCCTTCCTTAAGGCCGGTGCTGCCGAGATCGCCGCCGGAGCGCGTGAACGACAGCATGCTCGTGCGCTTCACGTAGCCTTGGCGCGACAGCGTCACCAGCACCTCTTCGGCCGGCACGGTCACTTCGAGGTTGACCTTCAGCTCCTCGACCTCACCCTGAATGACGGAGCGACGATCGATGCCGAACTTCCCGCGAATCTCGCCCAGCTCGTCCTTGATGACGCCGAGCAGCTTCTTCGGATTGTTCAAAATGGTGCGAAGCTGATTGATCTTTTTCATCGTATCGGCGTGTTCCTTCTGAAGAGAGTTGATCTCCAGATTCGTCAGCCGGTACAGCTGGAGCGTCAAGATCGCGTCGGCTTGACGTTCGGAAAATTCGAACTTCGCGACGAGGTTGTTTTGCGCGTCCTGGCGGTTTTTGGAAGCCTTGATCGTCTCGATGACCGCGTCCAGCAAGTTAAGCGCCTTGACGAGTCCTTCGAGGACGTGGGCGCGATCCTCCGCCTTTTCGAGCTCGTACTGCGTCCGATGCGTGACGACTTCGCGCTGATGCGCGATGTACGCCGCGAGCATCGCCTTCACGCCGAGCTGGCGGGGCGCTTTGTTGACGATCGCGACCATGTTGAAGTTATAGGCAACCTGGAGGTCGGTTTTCTTGAGCAAAAAGGCGAGAATGCCCTCGGCATCGGCGTCCTTCTTCAGCTCGACGACGATCCGCATGCCCGCGCGGCCGCTTTCGTCGCGAACCTCCGCGATGCCCTCTACCTTCTTTTCCGCCCGCAGCTGATCGATGCTGTTGACCAGCTTGGACTTGACCACCTGATACGGAATTTCCGTCACGACGATCTGCTGCTTGCCGCCGCGCATGTCTTCGATCGCCGTCTTGGAGCGCACGTAGATGCGCCCCTTGCCCGTCTCGTACGCTTCGCGAATGCCCTCTTCGCCCATGATGATGCCGCCGGTCGGGAAGTCCGGTCCCCGCATGATCTCCATGAGATCGGCGACCGTCATGTCCGGATTGTCGATCAGCGCCGTACAGGCGTCGATGACTTCGCGCAGGTTGTGCGGCGGAATCTCGGTGGCAAAGCCCGAAGAGATCCCGCTGACGCCGTTGACGAGCAGGTTCGGGTAGCGCGACGGCAGCACGACCGGTTCCTTGGTCGTATTGTCGAAGTTGTCCTTGAACAGGACGGTGCGCTTGTCGATATCGCGCAGCAGCTCCATGGCGATCGCGGACAACCGCGCCTCAGTGTACCGCATGGCGGCCGGCGGATCGTCGTCCATCGAGCCCCAGTTGCCGTGGCCGTCGACGAGCGTGTGCGCCATTTTCCACGGCTGAGCCATCCGGACCATGCCGTCGTAGATCGACGAATCGCCGTGCGGATGGTAGTTGCCCATGACATCGCCGACCGTCTTGGCCGACTTGCGGTACGGCTTGTCCGGCGTGTTGCCCGAGTCGTACATGGCGTATAGAATCCGGCGCTGGACGGGCTTCAGCCCGTCGCGGACGTCGGGGATGGCGCGGTCCTGAATAATGTATTTGGAATAACGTCCGAAGCGGTCGCCTACGACCTCCTCCAAAAACGCCGGCAAGAAATTTTCCAGCAAGCTCATATCGGTCTCTCCGTTCTTATTCCTCGTATTCCGTAAAGTCGACGTTGTCGATGATCCAGCGCTTGCGCGGATCGACCTTGTCGCCCATCAGGGTGGAAACGCGGCGCTCCGCCTTGGCGGCGTCCTCGATCTGCACCTGAAGCAGCGTACGCGACTCCGGATTCATCGTCGTCTCCCACAATTGGTCGGGATTCATCTCCCCGAGCCCCTTGTAGCGCTGCAGCTCGGCGCCCTTGCCGATCTCCTTCAGGTAGTTCTGAAGCTGCTCGTCGGTCCAGGCGTAGCGCACGGTCTCCAGCTTCCCGGACTTGCGCGTGAGCTTGTAGAGCGGCGGCTGAGCGATGAACACCTTGCCAGCGTCGATGAGCGGCTTCATGTACCGGTAAAAGAACGTCAGGAGCAGCACCTGGATGTGCGCGCCGTCCGTGTCGGCGTCCGTCATAATGATGATCTTCGAGTAATTGCATTCTTCGACGTCGAATTCGGGTCCGACGCCGGCGCCCGTCGCTGCGATGATCGCCTTGTACTCTTCGTTCTTCAGGATGTCGACCAGCTTCGCCTTTTCGGGATTCATCGGCTTGCCCTTCAGCGGCAGGATCGCCTGATACTTCGAGTCCCGTCCTTGTTTGGCCGAGCCGCCGGCCGAGTCGCCCTCGACGATAAACAGCTCGTTGCGCGTATAGTCCTTCGACTGGGCGGGCGACAGCTTGCCGCCGAGGCTGGCGCTCTCGCTCTTCTTCTTGCCGCTGCGGATCTCTTCACGCGCCTTGCGCGCCGCTTCGCGCGCTTTGGACGCCTGCACCGACTTGCGGATCAGCTGCTGGCCGACCTGCGGATTTTCCTCGAGGAAAATGGCCATCTTCTCCGCCACGACGGCGTCGACCGCGCTGCGAGCCGATGCGCTGCCGAGCTGGTCCTTCGTCTGGCCGACGAACTCGACATCGGACATCTTGATGTTGATGACGGCCATCATGCCTTCGCGAAGGTCGCTGCCTTCGAGGTTCTTTTCCTTTTCCTTCAGCTGGCCGATCTTGCGGGCGTATTCGTTCATGACGCGCGTGTACGCCGTCTTGAAGCCCGTCTCGTGGGTGCCGCCGCCGCGCGTCGGAATCGCGTTGACGAACGAAGCGATCGTCTCGGTATAACCGTCGTTGTATTGCAGGGCGACTTCGACTTCGATATCGTCGCGCTCCGCCGTGAAGTGGACGACGTCGTGAAGCACCGTCTTCTCCTCGTTCAGGAACTGCACGAATTGCTTCGCGCCGCCTTCGTAATGGAAGACGTCTTCCTTGCCGGAGCGCTGATCCTTGACCGTCACCTTGAGGCCCGAGTTCAGAAACGCGATCTCCTGCAGCCGCTCGGACAGCGTGTCGTAGTTGATCGAGACGTTGCCGTGGAACACCTTCGGGTCCGGCTTGAACGTCACTTTGGTACCGGTCTTGTTCGTATTGCCGAGCACCTCGAGTCCCGTGACGGGCTCGCCTACGTGCTCCTTGCCGTTGTCGTCGACCCATGTCTCGAACCGCATCCGGTGGATCTTGCCTTCGCGGTAGATCTCAACCTCGAGCCATTGCGACAGCGCGTTCGTGACTGAGGCGCCTACGCCGTGCAGCCCCCCCGACTTCTTGTAGCCCCCGCCGCCGAACTTGCCGCCGGCGTGCAGGATCGTATAGACGACCTGCGGCGTAGGCACGCCCGTCTTGTGCAGGCCGGTCGGAATGCCGCGCCCGTTGTCCTGCACGGTGACGGAGTTGTCGCTGTGCACCGTCACGTCGATCCGCGAGCAATGCTTCGCCAGATGTTCGTCGACGGCATTGTCCACGATCTCCCACACCAAGTGATGAAGACCGGACGACGTGGTGCTGCCGATGTACATGCCAGGCCGCTTGCGCACGGCCGTAAGCCCCTCGAGCACCTGTATGTCGTCCGCTCCGTATGTCGTACCCGCCTGCGCCGCGCTCTCGGCGTACAGACCCGTTTGTTCGGTCACGAATGATCCCCCTTGCTGCTGCTAAGCGTCCGTATGGACGCACCTTCCGTTCATTTTAAGCTAAAAGGCAGAATATGCACAAGGCGTCGTCCACTAATGATGCCCAGCGAATAAAAATAAACCGCCTGCGCGAGGCAGAAACGGTCTATGAACGGACGTTTGTATTGTATATGGACAGGCACGAACTGGCAATGACAACTTTTTCGGAAGGAGGATGTCCGTCGTAAGCTCGTCGTCAATGAACGCAAGGCATCCGCCGCTTGATCACGCCAATATATCCTGCCTCGTGAACACGGCGAACGACACCCCGATCGCAGCCAGCGCCCAGACGGCGAGCACGATCAAGGAAAATCCGAGCGTCATCCCTTCGATAGGCGGCGGCGAGCCTTGCAGGTAGACGGACAGATCGAGATTGACGTTAAACAGGTACTTCGCGCTATGCCAGGACGAAGCCATGTTCGCCAGGATGGAGCCGGAGATGACTGCCGCCATCATCGTAACAAGGCTCGCGGCCGTGCTGCGGACGAGCACCGAGACCATGAAGGCGATCACGGCGACCGTCATGGCCGAGAACCAGACGAGGCCCAGCTGCATGAGCATGAAGACGCCCTGCGGCACCGCGTGCACGCTGGAGGTATCCATGTTGGAGCCCTGCAGGCGGAAGCCTACGAATACTGGCTCGCGCCAACCGCCGTAGCCGAAGACGAGCCCGGAAACGAGATAGCTCACCGCCGCGGTCGCGACGATAATCAGCGAGACATATAGCGTCAGGGTGACGAGCTTGGACGCGAGAATGCGCCATCGCCGTACGGGCCTGGTCAGCAGCATTTTGATCGTGCCGCCCGATCTTTCCGAGGACACGATGTCCGAAGCGACCGCCAGCACCATGAGCGGGATGAACAGCCCGACTGCATTTTGCAAAAACGTGTTGGTGAAACGGACCGCGTTCGGCGTATTCGGGTTCACGTCGTGGTCGAGATAATACTGCAATTGCTGCACGAGCGCGACGCGCCACTTTTTCCATTCCTCAGGTATCCGGTCGCTGGACAGCGCGTTCGTATTGTCCGTGATGCGCTGCCGAAGCTCGGACCGCCAATCCGTGAACTTGCTGGCGCTGTTCTGGGCGATTTTCATTTGGGCATACACGAACACCGGCACGAGTACGAGCAGGATGAGGACGATGACGGCAAACCGTTTTTTCTTCCAAACCTTGATCGTCTCGTTGCGGATCAGCTCGAGATTACGATGCATAAGGATCGCCTCCTGTGAGCGCGAGAAATAGCGTTTCGAGCGTCGGCACGACGCGCTGCACGGCGAGCACGCCGACGCCCGCCTCCGCGCAGCTTGCGACTACGCCTGCGACATCCTCCTGGCGAATTCGCGTAGCGATCGCGCCGGGCAGCGCCGAGAGCACAGCTTCGTCGATTGACGCGAGGTCGCGATCGGTCGTTATGGCGACACGGGCGTCCTGCGATAAAAGGGCAAGGCCAGCTTCGGCGTCTTCGAACAGCCAGAGCGTGTACGCTTCGGCTTGAGCGATCAGCTCGTGCACATTGCCCGTCGCGATAATCCGTCCCCCGTCGATGATGGCGACGCGGTCGCAGAGCAATTGAATCTCGCTGAGCAAATGGCTGGACACAAAGACGCTCATCCCCTGGCCTGCCAGCTCCCGAATGAAGGCGCGCAGCTCCTTGATGCCCTTCGGGTCAAGACCGTTCGTGGGCTCGTCCAAAATGAGCAGCTTCGGCGATCCGAGCAACGCCTGCGCGATGCCGAGCCGCTGCCGCATGCCGAGCGAATACGTCTTAATCTTGTCGTGAATCCGCTCGTCCATCCGCACGATTCGCGCCACTTCCGCGATCCGCTCCTCGCCGATGCCGTCCTGCATACGCGCGAACAGGTCGAGATTTTCCCAGCCGGTCAGATAGCCGTACATCTCCGGGTTCTCGACGATGCTGCCGACGTGGCGAAGCGCCCGCTCGGGATGCTTGCTCACATCCTCGCCGCAGACGAGCACGCGCCCCGAAGTCGGCTTGATGAGGTCGACGAGCATGCGGATCGTCGTGGTTTTGCCGGAGCCGTTCGGCCCGAGAAAACCGTACACCTCTCCCGCACGCACGTCGAAGGAGATATCGTCGATGATCCGTCGGCCGCGAATCGTCTTAGACAAATGCTCGACGGACAATACGGTCTCGCCCGAATGCCGCGGCTGCCCCGGCGCCATGAGCGGGTCAGGCGCTTTAGCAGCATGCGGAGGCTGAGCCGTCTCCACTTGCGAGCCAGTAGCAAGCCCGGCGTCCGTTTCGTTTTTCGTAGTCATCCCCATCGTGCCCCTCCTTACTAGTACAACGCCTGGGCCACGCGCACCGCGATTCGGGCATATCCTGCGCCGTTCGGGTGAAAGTGGTCCGATGACAGATACAGTCCCGACTGCGCCTGGAACAAGTCGACCGTCGGGACGACGACGATGCCGCCGTCCGCCTCCGCCAAATCCATGGCATAGCCATTCCACTCGTCCAGGATGTCGGCCAGCGGCGCTCTCATCGCCTTAAGCTCATAGAACGGGTTGTAGAGCGCGATATAAGCGATTCTTACTTGCGGATTGACGGCACGTATCTTGGCGAAAACCGTCTTGAGCCGCTCCTCCAGTTCAGGAAGACGGCTCTTCGTAAGCGCAGGATCGACGCCGCTTCCCTCCGCGATCGAGCCTCCGTTTTGCGCCGACCGGAACAGATCGTTGCCGCCGATCGTGAGCAGGACGACATCTGCCTCCGCGATGGCGTCCTTCATCGCCTTTCCGTCCAGCAATTGGACTAGCTTCGCCGCCTCCAGCCCGTTAATCGCCAGATTGCCCGTGAGTCTGACCGGCTTGCCAAGCGATTTGGACAGCATCGTTAGACTGTCGCCAACATATCCTTTGCCCGATGCGTCCCCCGTTCCCTTCGTAAGCGAATCGCCGAGCGCGATCGCCTTCAGTTCGGGCTTGTCCGCCCAATCGCCTCCGGCCTGCGGGACCGCAGGCGTCGGCGAGGGCAGCGCCATTCCCGCAGACGGCGACCATGTATCCTTCAGCGCCCAGCCGAAGCCAAATAGCAGCAGCACCGTGCAAGCCAGCGCCGACGAACCCAGTAGAGGCCACAGCCATCCCCGTTTCCTTTTCATCCGGTCCCCTCCTCCGCTCCGCCGCCGCACGCAGCTTTTCCATTTCTTTCAACATACCGAATTAGGGCGCCGTTTTCAAATGCGTAAGGCGCGACAGACGATCGAAGCCGACACGGGACGAATGATTGAAAGGTCTCGCCTAGGCCAGGATCGCAGTGTGCTTCCCCTCGGAAGCACTTCGACCACTCGCCAAGCCCAGGTCCGCATTGTGCTTCCCCTCGGAAGCACATCGGCCATTCCCTCGCCTCCGCTCCCGAAGTGCTTCCCCATGGAAGCACTTCGACCACTTGTCTAGCCCAGGATCGCATGGTACTTCTCCTCGGAAGCACATTGGCTACTCCCCTCGCTTGCGGTCCCAAAGTGCTTCCTCTCGGAAGCACTTCGACGAATTGCCTAGTCCGGGACCGCAGTGTGCTTCCCTTCGGAAGTACACTGACTACTCCACTCGCCTGCACTCCCAAAGTGCTTCCCCTCGGAAGCACATTGGTCACTCCCCTCGCTTGCGATCCCAAAGTGCTTCCTCTCGGAAGCACTTCGACGAATTGCCAAGCCCCGGACCGCTGTGTACTTCTCCTCGGAAGCACATTGGCTACTCCCCTCGCTTGCGATCCCAAAGTGCTTCCTCTCGGAAGCACTTCGACGAATTGCCAAGCCCGGGACTGCGATGTGCTTCCCCCCTCCCCCTAGCCAATCCAACCAACCAAACCCGCACATGCCCCGCGAATGGTCTTCTCAAACGCAAAAAAAGCCATCCCTCGTCGCCGATGCGACAAGCGGGATCGCTTTTTCCGTAAAATCAAGCCGACAAGAAACGGTACTGCGCTTCGATCAAATTGCGATAATGCCCAGGCCTGCGCATCAACTCGTCGTGGTTGCCCTGGTCGACGATGACGCCGTGGTCGAGCACGAGGATCAGGTCCGCGTGACGGATGGTGGACAGCCGGTGCGCAACGATAAACGAGGTCCGGTGCTCGAGCAGCGTGCCGAGCGCCTCCTGAATCCGTACCTCCGTCTCCGTGTCGATGCTGGCCGTCGCCTCGTCCATGATGAGGATCCGCGGATCGGCGAGCAGCGCGCGCGCGAAGGACAGCAGCTGCCGCTGGCCCATCGAGAGCGCGGAACCGCGCTCCTGCACCTGCGTATCGTAGCCGTCCGGCAGCTTGACGATGAAGTCGTGCGCGCGAACCGAGCGCGCGGCGGCCTCGACCTCGGCGTTGGAGGCATCCGGCCGCCCGTAGCGGATGTTGTCGCGGATCGTGCCGGAGAAGATGAACGTATCCTGCATGACGATGCCGATCTGGCGCCTCAAGCTGTCCAGCGTCGCATCTCGCACGTCCATCCCGTCGATGAGCACGCGGCCCGACGTGACGTCGTAGAAGCGGCAGAGCAGGTTCACGATCGTGCTCTTGCCCGAGCCGGTATGACCGACCAATGCCACCGTCATGCCCGGCTTGATGTCGAAGCTGATGTCCTTCAGCGCCAGCCGGTCCGGATCGTAGCCGAAAACGACATGATCGAACTGTACGCGGCCCCGTACGTCGTTCAGCGGCTTCGCGTCTTCCTTTTCCGCGACGATCGGCTTTTCGTCCATGTACTCGAAGATGCGCTCGGCCGAAGACATCGAGATGAGCAGCTGCGAATACATTTGACCGAGCCGGTTGATCGGCTCCCAGAAGTTGCTGACATACGTAATAAAGGCAACGAGTACGCCCACGGTTAGCTCGCCTTGCTGGATCAGATGGGTGCCGTACAGCAGCAGGATCAAGGTCCCGACCGCCGACGTGACCTCGATGACCGGCCCGAACAGCTGGTTGAGCGAGGACGCGATGTTCCAGGAGCGGATGCTGCTTCCGTTCAGATTATCGAAGAAGCGCATGTTCTCCTTTTCCTGGGCGAACGCCTGGGTCACCCGCATTCCCTGAATCGCTTCGTTCAAGTGCGAGTTGATCCGCGACTGCTTGATCCGGACCGTCTGCCAAGCCATCCGCGTGCGCTTGCGCAGCGAGGATGATACGAAAATGAGCAGCGGCACGGTGATCATGACCGCGAGCGCCAGCTTCGGCTGCAGCACGAGCAGGATGACGATGATGCCGGCGAGCTGAGCTATATCGATCGCGGAGTTCACGACGCCGTTCGAGAGCAGGTCCTGCAGCGAATTGACGTCGTTCGTGATCCGGACGAGGACGGAGCCTGCCGGGCGCTTGTCGAAGAAGCGAAAGGACAACGTCTGCACATGCTTGAAAAGCGCCGACCGCAGGTCATAGATTACCTTTTGCCCGATGTCGTTCGTGTGGTGGATCGTATAGTTCTGCGCCCACCATCTAAGGCCGTACATCGCGAGCATGACGCCGAAGACGATCGACAGGTAGCCCATGCTGCCGTTGCCGCCGTCCGGATCGATGACTTTGTCGATCGCCAGACTGATGAGGTACGGGATGGCCAGACGCGTCAGCATGCCGAACACCATCATGACGAACACGACCCGCGTCACCGCGCCTTTGTAAGGCTTCAAATAGTCGAAAAGGCGGGCCATTTGCTTCCAATTGAAGGATTTCTCGATCAGAACGTCGTCCTGGTACTGAAACTGCCTGCTCATCCGCTCACCTTCCTGCTGCTGGCCGTATCTTCGCCGAGTTCGTCCGGCCGGTCCGCATATTGGGTCCTGTAAGTCTCCCGGTACAGACCCGGCAGCCTCACCAGTTCTTCATGCCGTCCGCGCTGGACGACATGGCCCTTGTCGAGCACGACGATCTCGTCCGCGTGGCGCAGCGAGGAGATGCGGTGAGCGATGATGAACACGGTCCGCCCTTCCATCACCTGGCGCAGCGCGAGCTGGATCCGGTGCTCTGTCTCCATGTCCAGCGCGCTGGTCGAGTCGTCAAGGATGAGCACCTTCGGACGGATCAAAAAGGCGCGGGCGATCGCGATCCGCTGCTTTTGCCCGCCGGACAATCCCATGCCGCGTTCGCCGACGATCGTATCGTAGCCGGCCGGCAGCTCCATAATGAAATCGTGCGCGTCCGCCAGCTTCGCGGCCTGTTCGATCTCCGCCTGCGTGGCGTCCGAGCGGCCGTAGCTGATATTTTCCCGGATCGTCGTGGAAAAGAGGAACGATTCCTGGAAGACGATGGCCGTGCGGCTCCGCAGCTCCCCGAGCTCAAGCTGCCGGATATCTTCGCCGTCCAGCGTGATCGCGCCGCTCGTCACGTCATACGCGCGCAGCAGCAGCTGCACGACGGTGGACTTGCCGGAACCTGTGCCGCCAAGCAGACCGATGACCGAGCCCGGTCCCGCGGTCAGATCGAAGTCTACGAGCGCGTTCGGCTGCTCTTCGTGATTGGGATAGCGGAAGGTCACGTCGCGGAAGCGAATGAGCCCCGCCCCCTCGGTCTTCGGCTTGACGGGATGCGCCGGATCCTGCACGTCGATATGCCGGTTCAGCAGTTCCAGCAGACGCTCGCCGGAAGCCTTGGACATCGTATAATTGTTGATCTGGAAGCCCAGCGTCCACAGCGGCGCGACGATCATTCCGAGCATGCCGTTCAGCGAGACCAGGTCGCCCAGCGTCATATGGTGATGAATGACGCGCCACCCGCCGACGAGCAGCAGCAGCGCGATGCTGGAGCTGGCGACGAATTCGATGATCGGAAAGTAGGTCGCCCATACCGAGGCGATGGCCAGATTGTTAGCTTTGTATTGGCTGTTGCCTTCGTCGAACTTGCCATATTCGTGGCTGGCGCTGTCGTACGACTTGACGGTACGCACGCCCATGATGTTCTCCTGCACGCTGATCGTCAGCTTGCTGATCGCGATGCGGATCGTACGGAAGACGGGGTGGATCTGAAGCTCGAAGCGAATCGCGGCGTATGCGATGACCGGAATGACGGCCAGCGTCATAAGTCCCATCGTCCAATCGACGTAGAACATCATCGCAAAGCCGAACAGCACCAGGAACAGCGTGTTGAGCAGCTGGGCGAACCCGAACCCGACGAAGTTGCGGATGCCCTCGATATCGGCAGTCAGGCGCGACATCAAATCCCCGGTTCTGGCTTGATCGTAAAACGAAAACGACAGCGTTTGCAGTTTGTCGTAACTTGCGTTTCTCATGCGGTAAGCCAGCCGGTTGCCCAGCCGTCCGCCGCAAAAGCCGTGGACATACTGAAATGCCGCTTTGACGACGATCAGCGCCACCGCGAGCAGCGCGAGGCTCAAAATGCCGTCGAATTTCTTGGGCGTGATCACGTCGTCGATCAACGCCCTGAGGAGCAGCGGATACACGAGACCGATAGCCGTAGCGACGGCGAGTCCGAGTACCGAGCCCGTCAAAAAACCTTTGTCCGGCCAGAAAAATTGCTTGAGGCCTTTGAAAATATCCAAGCGACAGTCCTCCCCTGTGAGCATCACCACGGAAGTGTAACAGGATTGTCACAGGCGTTCAAACGCCGTATGCAGGTATGAGAAAGCCTGAGTCGGAAGGAGAGCGATTCATCATGGAAAAGAGACCGATATCTCCTAAATCATCCCGTTTAAGCCCTTACATCAATATATGTTGCTGAAAATCTTGGAAAACGGCAGGAAATGAAAGAAAAGACCCTGCCCGCATCGCCAGGCGATACGAGAGGGTCCGATAAGCGGATATACGGTTAAAGGGCCGGACGGCCTAAAAAACGGATTCCAGCGCGCGCCAATCGTCTTGAAGCCGCCGCAGCGCATCTTCCGCGCCAGGCGTCTCGAGCGCGACCCGAACGCCCTCCGCATAGGCGGCGAGCTCGTCGGATAAGCGCCCTGCGACCGAGCGAAGCTCGCTCTTATAGGCAGCAGCGAGCCGGGCCGCCCAAGCTTCCTTGATGCCGGCAAGCCAGGCGTCCGCCGCCTGGAACAATGCGGCTTCCGCCTCTTCCTTGAGCGCCTTGCTGCCTTCGCGCTCGAAAAATTGCTTCGGGCTGCGGAACGCCTGCCACAGCTTGCGGCCGTCCCAGTCCGGCCCCGCCGCGAACGGCTCGGAGTCCGGCAGGCCGAGCGGCGGCGCCGCGGGCGGCTCCGTCTCGAAGCCGCCGAGGCCAGCGCGGGCGATGCCGTCTTCGAGCTGCTGGCCGATGAGGCGTCCGAGCGCGTTTTCCATGCGCAGGCCGGCGGAGCGCAGCTCCTGCTGCAGGTCTTCGCCCACGCCCCGCTTTAGGTCGAGCCAGCACGAGACGATCAGCTTGCGCAGATCGCGGCCGTCGTCCTGGAGCACGGACGGATGGAACGCGGTCATGAAATGCTCGCCGAAGCGGTACTGCACCCTGCGCCGAAGATGATACAGCTGCTCGCCGAGCTCCTGCACGAGAGGCCCCACAGCCGCTTCCGGCAGGCGCGCGGTCCATTCCTCGCGCAGCGCTTCCGCAGCTTCGAGCATTCGGGCGGCGGAAGCCTGACGGCTCGCCGCATCCTCGCTCGCCGAGCCGAGCAGGCTGTCGATGCGCGTCCCGATCCGCGCCAGCTGCTTGCGGGCGGACGCGGCCGCCAGACTGCCCAGCTCCTCGTTCGCGAACCGCCGGAACGCGGCCTCGAAGTCGGCGAGCCCCGACTCTCGCCTACCCGCGGCGTCGCCGGCCAGCTTGGCCTCCAGCCCCCGCAGGCTGGAGACCGGATAAATCCGCGGCTGGCGGATGCCGTGCTTCAGCAGCTGCGTCTCCACATGCTTGGCGACGCCGGCCAGCTCCTCCGGCGATGCGGCGAGATCCGCCGCGTTCAGGACGAAAAACATCTTGTCGAGCTCGAAGGCGTCCTTTACGCTGCCGAGCTGATGCAGGAAGCTGCGGTCGGCTTCGGTGAATGCATGGTTGTAATATGTCACGAACAAAACGGCGTCGGCGTTCTTGATATATTCGAAGGCGACGCCGGTGTGGCGCGCATTGATTGAGTCCGCTCCGGGCGTATCGACGAGCACGGCTCCGCTGCGCGTCAGCGGCGAATCCACGTGCAGGTCGGCGGAGGCGACGAAGCAGGACGCTTCCTCGTCCGCGACGTAACGGCGGTAATCGGCCTCCTCCGCCAGGAACGACGTGCCAAGCAGCGATCCGTAGCGGTCCCAACCGCGCGCGGCGGCCCGCAGAAACGCAAGATGCGGCCGGCCGCGCGGATGAATGTCGTCGGGCGACATGCGCGCGGCCAGCGCGAACAACGCGCCCGGTCCGTCCGCCGATTCGATGTCGCGTTCCCGCACGCCCAGACGCGCGAGCGAATGCGCGAGATCGCTGCGCATGTCGTCGGCGTTCTTCATGTAGATGCGGGCGGTGCCGTGCCGCGCTTCCTCCGTCGGCGCGACGATCCGGTTGATCGTCGCCGTCGTCGGATTCGGCGACACCGGCAGCGCGGGCAGGCCGACGAGCGCGTTGGCGAACGAGGACTTGCCTGCGCTGAACGCGCCGAACAGCGCGATCGTGAACCGGCTGTCCTTCAGCTGCGCCGCCTTCGCGGACAGCGCCGCACGCTGCGCCGCCAGCTCGGGGAACGGCGCGAGCAGCTGCGCGCCGCGCTCAAGCATCGAAGCGGCGCCTGCGGTCGCGCCGTAGGAGGCGCTGTCCCCGTCTTCGTCCGCCTCGGCGGACGAAGCATCACCCTTCGCCATGGCCGCGAGTCCGGCCGGTGGCGCTGCACTCGATGCGGCGGATGCCTGAAGCTCCCCGCCCGGCTCGACCGCGCGCGGCTTCGGCAGCTTGAGCTCCGCGACCGCGCCGCTTTCCGCCGCAGGCAGCAGCGATACGAGCCGCCGCTCCGATTCTTCCGCCTCCGCATCCAACGCGCGCAGACGATCGGCTGCGGCCTGCCGGTCGCGAAGCGACTCCAGCTGCGCCATGATCGCGGCTGCCGCCGCATCCCGCTCAGGCTGTCTGCGCGCTGCGAGCGCCTCGAACATCGACAGCGCCTTTTTACGCACTCGGCCCTTCCACTCCGCGCCGAGCTCCGACGCATATTGGAGCGTCGCGTCGCCGCCAGCGCCCGCGCCAGGCTTCACGAGCCCCGCGATCCAATCGGTAGCGGGCGCCGGGAACGCCGACTCCAGCTCCGCCTCCCAGCCGGCATCGTTCGCTCCCGCTTCCCGCGCTTCGCGACGGAGCATCGCGCGGACGTGCACGTGCAGGTTGGCCTCCGCCTGAGCGCCGAAGTCCCGAGCCAATTCTTCAAGCCTGCGCTCCCGTTCGGCTTCGGTTTTCGCGGCGCTGCCGAGCCAGCCGACCTTGAAGCCCGCCTGCCGGCTCTCCAGCACGGCGCGCGCCTTTTCCCGCGTCTCGGCCGGCGTGAGCCCGGCGTTCGCGATCAGCTTGTCGAGCTCGTGCTTAAGCGCGTCGACCTGCCGTTCGCCCGCCGTCCGCACCTCCTCGAGCTCGTCTGCAAGCTTGCGCTGCGTATCGGCGAGCTCCGCAAGGCCGTTCTCGCCGCCGGCCTGCGCAAGCAGACGCTCGCGAAGTTCGGCTTCGCGCTGCACCAGGCCTTCCCTGAACGCGCCGGCCAGATGGCGCGCAGAGCGGTCCGCGCTGTGCAGCAGCAGCCGTTCCTTGGCGTCCTTGAGCCGCTCAATGACGCCAAGGAGCTCCTCCATCTGCGACAGCGGGTGGTCCGGAACGCGCATCGAGAGGAACATGAGGCCCGCGAGCTCGATCCGCCAGGCTTCAAGCGCCTCCGCGAGTCCCCTGCTGAAGTCCGCGAAGCGCACCTCGCTCTCGCGGTGCTTGTCGATCTGGTTGACGATCAGGTACGTCGGCTTGCCCCATTGGTGCAGCATCCGCAAAAAGCGGAAGTTCACGTCGGACAGCACATGATTGTAATCGGTAACGTAGAAAACGACGTCCGCCAAGTGAAGCGCGGACTCGGTCGCCGCCCGGTGCGCGCCGTCCGTCGAATCCACGCCGGGCGTATCGACGAGCGCGAGCGAATCGCCAAGCAGCGGAATCGGATAACGGACCTCGATCGACGAGACGCCCTCCCCGTCCACGGCCAGATCGCCCAGTCGATCGACCGACACGTCGGGGATCTCCTTGACCGTGCCGTCCTTGCCGACGAACTCGACTTTCACCGATGGCGCGCCGTTCGCGATCGTGACGACGTTCGCGCTCGTCGGAATCGGCGAAGACGGCAGCAGCTGGGCGCCGCACAGCGCGTTCACCAGCGTCGACTTGCCCGCGGAAAAGTGTCCGCAAAACGCGAGCGTGGCGATATCGAGCGCAAGCTTGCCCGCCAGATCCGCGAGCTTGTCGCCGTTGACGGCATCGCCCGCTTCCGCGGCGCCTTGGGACATGCGGCGCAGCGCGTCGGCATATGCCGCCACCTTCTCGTGCGGCGCGGATGGCCGCTCCGCGACGGATTCTAAATTCCCTGTCGTCATGATACCGCTCCTCCCCGCTTCCGAGCCGCCGGCTGCGGCTTCATTCTGCGCTTGCCTTCCGGACAGACGTCAAGCAGCGGGCATACCTCGCATTTCGGGTTTTGCGCCTTGCAATGATAGCGTCCGAAAAAGATGATCCGGTGATGCGTAAGGGTCCATTCTTCCCGCGGCACGAGCTTCATCAGCTTCTTTTCGACCTCGAGCACGGAATCGTCCGGCTTCGCGACTGCAAGCCGTTTCGACACTCGCTCCACATGCGTATCGACCGCGATCGCGGGCACGCCGAATGCGTTGGACATAACCACGTTGGCCGTCTTGCGGCCGACGCCGGGCAGCTCCGTGAGCCCCTCGTGGCTCTCCGGCACCACGCCGTCGTATTTATCGAGCATAATCCGGCACAGCTTCTGAATGTTGGCCGCCTTGTTGCGGAACAGGCCGATGCGCCGGATATCGTTTTCGAGCTCCTCGAGCGGAACGTTCAGATAATCTTCCGGCTTCGTATATTTCTCGAACAGCGTCGCCGTGACCTTGTTGACCGTCTCGTCGGTGCACTGCGCCGACAACAGCACCGCGATCGTCAACTCGAACGGGTTGCGGTGATTCAGCTCGCAGTGCGCGTCGGGGAACATTTTTCCGATCTCGTCGAGAATATATCGCATTTTCGTTTTATTCATCGCTTGCTTCCATCTCCCATGCCTTGTTTCCCTCAAAAGCATTAACTTTCAGTTTAGCGGAATGCGAGCCATTCGACAACAAAAAGCATGATCATCCGCTATGATATGCATAAAAAAACGGCCTGCGGTTATGCAGGCCGTTCATTGAATCGCACTATGCGTTTATGGCTTGGCGATCTCGACCGCCTTGTTGCGGAGGACGTATACGTTGATCGGGTCGCCGAAGTTCAGGCTGTCGGTCGACAGCTGCGTATCGCCCTGGTGAATGTAAACCTGCGGCGACAGCGCGATCGAGTAATTGTCGTCGTTCAGCGATTCCTTCTGATAATAGAAGGTATTCGTCGTCTTGTCCGTGCGCCAGTACGTCTTGCTGACCGGCGTTACGACCGTCAGGATCGTGCGGTCGTTCTCGTCCTTGCGCAGCTCGACGCGATCGTCAAGCTGAATCGAAGACAGCGAACTGGAGGATACGCCGTTGCGGACGACGAGCGGCGTCAGTCCGACCGTCTGCTTGACGGCGGCGCCTGCACCGGTCCGAAGATCGATCGTGCCGGCCGACGTATCGACCGCTACGACTCGGCCGAACGCGTACGGCACGATTTTAGCCAGCGTCGGCGTCGATCCTTGCAGCGTCACGTTCAGCAGCGTGCCGGTCGTATATCCTGACAGCGTCGTCGCGTTGCCGCTCGCGTCCTGCAGGACGAAGCCCGTGCCGACCGTCCATTCGACGATGGTGCCGTCGGAGGCTTTGGCTCTTAACTTCGCTGCAGCAGCGTCGACCGAGATGGCTTCGAACTGGACGGTCTTCACGAGCTGCAGCGTGACCGCATACGTCTGACCGCCGTCGAGCAGCGCGACCACTTTGTCGCCGGCTTTAATGTCGGCGTACGTACGGTTGGACTGTCCGAAAATTTCTATCGTCGGCGTGGAATACGGAACGATGACGGTGGAGTTGTTATCCAGCAGCAGCTTCAACGTCTTGGTCGTCGTATTGTTTTCCGATACCGTGCCTTTGTATTGAGCCACGTAAGAGATCGATACGACGTTGCTGCCGGAGTAGCCGACGTCGACCTTGCGTCCCTTGTACAGCATGCTCGCGCCTGCTTCGGCCGACAGCGTCGTGCCGTTCAGGTCGTAGCGAACGCCCGCGCCCAGCGTGAAGGTCTTGATGCTGCCGGCGGCATCCTTGAGGATAAGCACCTTGGCATCGTTATCGTAAGAAGATACGATGAGTCCGTTTTGGATCTGCACGCTCCGTCCCGTCGCTTCGACCGCGGTAACTTTGCCTTCCGCGTTCAGGGTGAGCATCACCGCGTCGCCCGGATACAGATCGGCGAGCGTCGCGTCCTTCAGTCCCGAGATCTTGACGGTCGCGCCCGTCACGTATTCTTTGCCGATGATGTCGCTCGCGCCGGCGACCTTGTACTGGATCGTCTGCGCCGACGTATCGATCTTGAACAGCGTGCCCGTCGCGCTCGCGGCGACGGCGGTCTTCGTCACGGTGACCGACGTATAAAGCCCATTCTTAATCTCATAGGAAACGGTATCGCCCACCTTGATGTCGCCGATGGCCGCCGGCACCCCGGTGGCCGTGCGCAGCACGGCGTTGGCGTCGAGCGCTCGGGTATCGGCGATCGATGTCGCATTGTCCTTGATCTGCAGCTTGCGGCCGGCCGTATCGACGCTCATGACCGTACCTTGTCCGGATTTGGACACAGCGGATTGGCTCGCTTTGACGCCGATGACCTTGCCGGACTGCGTATACGTATCGATGGTCAGCGTGAGATCCGCGTTTTCGGGCAGATCCGCAAGCTTGACTGCATTGTTCTCCGCATCGGTCACGGTCGGCAGCCGGGAGGCGTCATACGAATATGCCTGCACGTCTTCGCCGCTAAGCAGCGTGATCGTCGACTTTGACGCATTGACGACGACTAGCTTGCCTTGCACCGTCTTGACCTGCGGCGTATCGCTCGCTTGCTCGACATAGGCGGCCGAGCCGTCCGCGGCGGCGATGACGTTCACCGTGCCGTACACCTTAAGCGCGTCCTGGCCGGTCAGCGCCTCGGAATCGAGGCGCGAGTAGAGCGTGCCGGCGCCTGCCGCATACGTGGACACGGTGCCGTTCGCTTGCAGCACGGTCACGCTGTCCGCGCCGATGGAGAGCAGCATGCCGGTCGTCTGCTTCGCATAAGCGACCTGTTTCTTCGCTTCGGCGCGGCTGAACAGCGTCGCCGCCGTCGCGCGCGTCACGTTGCCCTTCGGCGCGAACTTATTCCCGTCGAGGCCTTTGACGAGATTCTGCTCGACGGCCGTTTTGACATAGCCGACCAGCGACGGATCGATCGAAGCGTTGTCCGCGAAGGATGTCGCTCCCGTCTGCGCCGTGGCGCCGATGGTGCGAACGAGCAGTCTCGCGATCCACTCGCGAGTGGCCGTCGCTTCGCCCCAATTCGTCTTCGGCTCGGCCTCGGCCAGCGCGAATTCCTCGCTGCGGCTGAGCAGCCCTTCCTTCAGCGCGTAGTTCACGTACAGATTCGCGTAGGCGCTTACGTTAAACGTGCTCGGAAAAGCCGCTACGCCAGAATCCAGCGCTTTTTGCTCGAGTCCGAGGAAACGGATGGCCAAGATGACCGCGTCCTGGCGCTTCACGTTGTCGTTCGGCGCGAACAGATTCGCGCCCTTGCCTGCGACCAGGCCCTGCAGCGCCAGCTTGGCGATGTGCTTCTCGGCCCAGTGGCCGGCCGCGACGTCGGTGAAGGGAGTCTTGGACGCCGCCGAGGCAGCGGGCGCGACCGCCGCGGCGCTCGTCCAAAAGAGCGCCGCCAGCAGGATGGATGCTAATAGTTTACGTGACTTCAACGACATCGTGAGATCTCCCCGTTCGTGCGGACAACCGGACGGACCGGCTGTCACGCTAAGTTAAGATAAGCTTTGACCGCTGCGGCAAGTCCGGCCGCCGTACGGTTTTGGAAGTCATCGGAGAAAAGCTTGCTCTCCTCGGCCGCGTTCGAGAGATAGCCGGCCTCGAAAAGAACGGCGGGCATTTTCGTCTCCCGCGTAACCGCCAGGCTCTTCTGGAGGACGCCCCGGTCGGCCAGACCGGTCGCCGGCGTCGCGTATTGTTTCACGACGTTGGCGAACGCAAGGCTCTCGGCTCTCGTATAGTAGACCTCTGTGCCGTTCACCGTGCTCTTCGTATTGCTGTTGGCATGAACGGATAAGAATAAGTCCGCTTTGACCGAGTTGGCCAGATTATAGCGGTCGCTGAGCGAAGGGAACGTATCCGAAGAACGCGTCATGACGATTTTGAGTCTCGGATCGCTCGCCAGAATCGCCTGCACCTTCAGAATGACCGCCAGGTTGAAGTTTTTCTCGTACTTGCCGCTCACGCCGATCGCGCCGGAGTCGGAGCCGCCGTGACCCGCGTCGAGCACGACGGTGAAGACTTTATCCTGCGGCGGCTGCGGCACGGCATTTTCATTCAGCACGATCTTCAGCTCGCCCGCCGAGGCGTCGTTCTGAACTTCGTAGCCGTAAGCGCGGCTGAGATCGAGCACGAAGCGAAGCGTATTCGGATTCGTCCCGTAGAGCGAGTAGCGGACCTGCGTGAGCACCGGATGGTCGGCTACGGGGAAGATGCCGCTCTTCGCCGTCGCGCTGCTGACGACGAGATTTTGACCGAAGTCGGCAGCGAAGTCCGACTTGGGCACGTCCACCACGATGCGGTCGGGACCCGCCAACGAAGTCACGACAGGCGCGATCGTGCCTTCGTAACTCAGAATGACGGCTTCGTTCTCGAAGCGAATGCCGTGGATCGCGGCCAGGCTCGTATTCGGGTCCGTGACGGTCGTCCCGCCGCCTGCGTCGATTCCGCCTGCGTTAGTTCCGCCTGCGTTGGCTCCGCCGCCGGCCGGGTTCCCGCCATCGGTCGCTCCGCCCGCCGACGGATCCTCGTCGACGACGCCGATCAGCCCGCCGCCGGACGAATTGCCGCCCGATGACGTCCCGCCCGAGGCGTCCGTGCCCGAACCGCCTGTGCCCGACGAGCCGCTGCCCGTGTTAGATCCGCCGGACGAGCCGTCGGTCGTGCCGCCTGCGCCGGCGTTCGCCGTGTAGATAAATGCGGACTTCGTCTTGTTGTCCCAAACGATGTCCGCGCCGAAGTTGTCCTTGACGAAGATGAGCGGCACCATCGTCGTGGCGGTCGCGGGCGTCGTCTGCTTGATGATCGGGGCGGCCTCGAGCTCGGTCGCCAGACCGTTCACGGTCGCCTTCTTGCTGCCGACGGTCATGACGACGACAGATTCCCCGCTCGTGACCGTTACCGTCTTCGTCGCATTGTCGAACTTGACGGTGTAGCCCAGGTTCTCCGTGACGGTGCGGATCGGCAGCATGACGCGGCCGTTGATTAAGGCGGGCGGCTCCTTCGACGTCAATGCCACGCCATCCAATATGAGCTGGGGCGTGACGGCCGCGGCGGATGCGAATCCGGCGGCTGCGAACAGCATCGATACGACAAAAAGCAGGGAAATCCAGTACCTCATGCTTCACCTCGGTGTCTATGATTGGGCCGTCCCTAAAGCGGCGCTTCCGCTAAAAAAGTCCTAGAAAAGACCTTTCTATCGGAAGAGACGCTTGAGGGCATGTCCACCCTAATTTAGACGCCGTCTCTTGTCAAAAGTTGCGAGATTTAGAGGAAAAAAAGGCCCTCTCTCCCGAAAAGTGTCGCCCCGGGAAAGAAGACCCAATTTATGTGTGAAACGAAGGATTAAAATACGTTCGCCAGTCTCTTTTCGTTCTTCGCTTCATATGCTGCGATCTCGTCCGCATGCTGCAGCGTCAGGCCGATGTCGTCCAGCCCCTGAAGCAGGAATTGGCGGCGGTGCTCGTCGAGCTCGAACGGAATGTTAAGGCCTTGATCGTCGGTGATGACCTTGTTCTCCAAGTCGACGGTCAGCTTGTAGCCCTCGCTCGATTCGGTGCGCTTGAACAGGTCGTCGACCTGCTCCTCGGTCAGCTTGATCGGCAGAATGCCGTTCTTGAAGCAGTTGTTATAGAAAATATCGGCATACGAAGGCGCGATGATGACATTGAAGCCGTAATCGAGAATCGCCCACGGCGCATGCTCGCGCGAGGAGCCGCAGCCGAAGTTGGCGCGGGACAGCAGGATCGATGCGCCTTGATAGCGCGGCTTGTTCAAGTTGAACGACGGAATCGTGTTGCCCTGTTCGTCGAATCTCCATTCGAAGAACAGGAACTGGCCGAAGCCGCTGCGCTCGATGCGCTTCAGGAATTGCTTAGGGATGATGGCGTCGGTGTCGACGTTCACGCGGTCGACCGGCGCGACGAGACCCGTGGATTTGATAAATGGTTGCATATGCGTATGTCTCCCCTCTTAAGCCGTCACTTCGGACTTGAATTCCCAGTTGCGGACGTCGGTGAACTTGCCCTTGATCGCTGCCGCTGCAGCCATCTCCGGCGACACCAGGTGCGTGCGTCCGCCGCGGCCCTGACGGCCCTCGAAGTTGCGGTTGGACGTCGACGCGCAGCGCTGTCCGGGCTGCAGCACGTCAGGGTTCATCGCAAGGCACATCGAGCAGCCCGCTTCGCGCCACTCGAATCCGGCGGCGGTGAAAATCTTGTCCAGGCCTTCCTTTTCCGCTTGGATCTTGACGCGGCCGGAACCCGGCACGACGATGGCGGTGACGTTCGGGCTCACGGTGTAGCCCTTGGCGACGGAAGCCGCCGCGCGCAGATCTTCGATCCGGCCGTTCGTGCAGGAGCCGATGAACACGTAGTCGATCGGAATCTCGGACATCGGCGTGCCCGGCGCCAGATCCATGTATTCGAGCGCCTTCTCGGCGGCTTTGCGTTCGTTTTCGGTCGGCAGCTGGTCCGGATAAGGCACGATCGACGTGATGCCGGTGCCCATGCCCGGGCTCGTGCCCCAGGTGACTTGCGGCACCAGCGAGGCGACATCGAGATCGACTTCGGCGTCGTACACGGCGCCTTCGTCGGTCGCCAGCGCCTTCCACTGCTCGACGGCGCGGTCGAAGTCTTCGCCTTGCGGCGCGTATTCGCGGCCGCGCAAGTAGTTGAAGGTCGTCTCGTCAGGCGCGATCAGGCCGGCGCGCGCGCCGCCTTCGATCGACATGTTGCAGACGGTCATGCGCTCTTCCATCGTCAGGCCCGTGATCGCTTCGCCCGTGTACTCGATGACGTAGCCGGTCGCGAAGTCGGTGCCGTACTTGGCGATCAGGCCGAGGATAAGGTCCTTCGCCGTGATGCCGGCCGGACGCTTGCCGATGAAGTTGACCTTCATCGTCTTGGCCTTGGATTGCTGCAGACACTGCGTCGCGAGCACGTGCTCGACTTCGCTCGTGCCGATGCCGAACGCCAGCGCGCCGAACGCGCCGTGGGTCGAGGTGTGGCTGTCGCCGCACACGATCGTCTTGCCCGGGTGCGTCAGACCGAGTTCAGGTCCCATGACGTGAACGACGCCTTGGTCGATCGTGTTCAGGTCGTACAGCTTGACGCCGAACTCGGTGGCGTTGGCGGTCAGCGTGTCGATCTGCTGCTTGGAGATCGGGTCCGAGATATTGAAGCGGTCCTTGGTCGGCACGTTGTGGTCCATCGTCGCGAACGTCAGGTCCGGGCGGCGGACCTTGCGGCCGGTCATGCGCAGGCCTTCGAACGCTTGCGGCGACGTGACCTCGTGAACCAGGTGCAGGTCGATATACAAAATGCTTGGCTTGCCTTCTTCCGAATGAATGACGTGATTGTTCCAAATCTTCTCGAACATCGTCTGTTTGCTCATTTAACATTCACCCCGTGTAAGATCCTCGTCTAGAATGATTCTATAATAGCATTGGTTCTATCATTGTTCCAAGATATAATATCTATAAAGTTGATAGTTCCGTCATATAAGGAGACCCGTCTATGGAATTCCGTCTGCTTCATTACGTCATCCAGATCGCCGCCGAACGCAATTTTTCCCGTGCCGCGGAAAAGCTCCATATCGCCCAGCCCTCGCTCAGCCAGCAGCTGTCCAAGCTCGAGAAGGAGCTCGGCGTGCTCCTGTTCAAGCGCACGACCAACAGCGTGGAGCTCACCCACGCGGGCAACGTGTTCGTCGAAAAGGCGCAGCGGATCGTCGACATGACCGAGCAGCTGCGCAGGGAAATGGAGGATATCGCCGACCTGCGCAAAGGACGCATCGTCGTCGGCAGTCTGCCGATCACCGGCTCTCATATATTGCCGCATGTGCTGCCGGCGTTCCGAGAAGCGTATCCCGATATCGAGATCGCGCTCGTCGAGGAAGCGTCGGCGACGCTCGAGCAGCTGACCGCGAGCGGCGGCACGGACGTCAGCCTGCTCACGCTGCCGCTGGTCGAGCCCGCGCTCGCCTACGATCCGATCCTCGAGGAGGAGATTTGCCTCGCCGTGCCTCGCGACCATCCGCTGGCCGCCGGGGGCACCGCCGAAGCGGACATCGCTTCTTTGTCGGACGAGTCGTTCGTGATGCTGAAAAAAGGCCAAGGCTTCCGGGCGATCGCGGTGAACCTGTGCGTGCAGGCCGGGTTCGATCCGCGCGTCGCGGTAGAGAGTACCAATATCGAGACCGTGCAGGCGCTCGTGGCGGCCGGCATGGGCATCGCCTTCGTCCCGCAGATGATCACCCGCCGGGAAAACGACGGCCTTCAACCGGTGTACGTGCCGCTTAAGGGGCGGCCGACGCGCACGCTCGTCATCGCCTACCGCAAGGGACGTTATCTATCGAACGCGGCGGAGGCGTTCATCTCGACGTTCCGGGATACGATGCGTAAGCTGAAAGAGTCCTAAGGTTGCGAACGGGGCAGCGGACGAACGCGATAAATCGCGTCCGTCCGCTGCCCCGTTTTTACGCATTGTTAAAGTAAAAGTCTAATAGATCGACGGCCGCCTGTCTTCGAAGACGGGGATGCGCCCCCGAACCTCGTCGGTTAACGCCAGGTCGATCTCCGCCCGCAGGATGGTCTCTTCCTCCCCGGCCTCGGCGAGCACCTCGCCCCACGGATCGATCACCATCGAGTGGCCGAAGAAATGCGTCGAGCCGCTGATGCCGCTGCGGTTGCAGGCGACGACGTACATTTGATTTTCGATCGCCCGCGCCTGAAGCAGCGTTCGCCAGTGATGCAGCCGCGGATGCGGCCATTCCGCGGGCACGAACAACACTTTGGCACCGTCCAGCGCCAGCTTGCGGGCCAGCTCCGGAAAGCGGATGTCGTAGCAGATCATCGCGCCGGCCGGCACGCCTTCCATTTCGAAGCGGCCCAGGACATCGCCCGCTTCCAAATGCAGGTGCTCGTCCATCAGCTTGAACAAGTGAATTTTCGAGTATTCCGAGATCTGGTTGCCCTCGCGGTCGAAGCCGTACGAGGTGTTCGTGACGGCTCCGCCGAGCGAAGCGCGGCTCTCGGCGATCGAGCCCGCGATCACGTAGACGCCGTGCTTTTTGCAGAACGCCGAGATAAACGCCTTCGTGCGCGCTCCCTCCGCGTCGGCAAGGCTGCGAATCTCGGCGAGCGCGTAACCGGTGTTCCACATCTCGGGAACGACGATCGCATCGGGCTTGTCGCCTTCGCCGACCGCGCGTTCGAGCAGTTCGGCCAGTCGTGCATAATTTTCGTCCGGCTCGCCGGCATGAATATCCATTTGAACGAGCGCCAGCTTAAGCTTGTTCGTCATTGTCGCAGCTCCTTCGTTTCGTGGGATCGATACCCGCTTGTCGCTTTGCGTTTATCGTAACCGATTCGCAGGGGTCGGACAAGGTGCGAGCCGAGCGGCCCCCGTGTCCGCCGGCGTCGTTTTAGACCGAATCCTTTCCGCCGCTTAATTTCCCCCTTATCCGATTGCCGCACTCAATTCCTTGTGCTATTGTCGTCATAGACGGTATATTCAACCTGTTACCAATGAAAACTGATACCGAAATGTTAAGCAACGGAGCGTGAAGCTGTCTCATGTCTATTCCTATTCAACCCGCCGACCGCATGGTCGGACTGCCCGAGCAGTTTTTTGCGGCGCTCGTCGGCCGGGCGAACGCCCGCGCGGCGACCGGACGCGACGTGATCAATCTCGGCCAGGGCAATCCCGATCTGCCCACCCCGGCGCACATCGTCGACCGGCTGAAGGAAGCGGCCGGCAACCCGCTATATCACAAATATCCGCCGTTCCGCGGATTTCCGTTCTTAAAGGAAGCCGTCGCCAAGCGGTACAAAGAAGATTACGGCGTCGACCTGGATCCCGCCACGGAGGTCGCCGTTCTGTTCGGCGGCAAGACCGGCCTCGTGGAGATCAGCCAGTGCCTGCTCAATCCCGGAGACGTATGCCTGGTGCCCGATCCGGGCTATCCCGATTATTGGTCGGGCGTGGCGCTCGCAGGCGCGAGAATGAGCCCGATGCCGCTGCTCGAGAGCAATGCTTTCCTCCCGGACTATGAGGCGATTCCCGCAGCGGATGCCGCACAAGCGAAGCTGATGTTCCTGAACTATCCGAACAATCCCACCTCAGCGGTGGCGACACCCGAATTTTACGCGGAGACCGTCCGATTCGCCGAAAAGTACGGCATCGTCGTGGCAAGCGACTTCGCGTACGGCGCGATCGGCTTCGACGGCCGCCGGCCCGTGAGCTTCCTGGAGACCCCGGGCGCCAAGGAAGTCGGCATCGAGTTCTATACGCTGTCCAAGTCCTACAACATGGCGGGCTGGCGCGTCGGCTTCGCGCTCGGCAACAGCCGCGTCATCGAGCTGCTCAACCTGATCCAGGATCATTATTACTGCAGCCTGTTCGGCGGTATCCAGGAAGCGGCCGCGGTCGCCCTGACAGGCCCGCAACAGGCGGTGGCCGATCTGGTGGGCGTGTATCAGCGCAGGCGCGACGCGCTCTACGACGCGCTGGCTTCGCACGGTTGGCAGGCGCCCAAGCCCGCAGGCTCGTTCTTCTGCTGGCTGCCGGTGCCGCAGGGCCATGACTCCGCGTCGTTCGCGAACCTGCTGCTCGAAGAGGCCGATATCGTGGTGGCGCCGGGCATCGGCTTCGGCACGCACGGCGAAGGTTATGTCCGGCTCGGATTGCTCGCGCCGGAGGAACGGCTGCGCGAGGTCGCGGACCGCATCGGCCGGCTTGGCTTGTTCCGCTGATCGCCTGTGGCTCCGCCCTCTCCGCCGACTGCTTCGGTTTCGGCGGGCGATCGCTTTCTTTACAAGGCCATGGGGCCGTGCTATGCTAAAACCAATCGGCATCGCCAGCGTAGGCGATGCTTCCGTCCTATCAAACGCGACGACGGGAAACGAAGGAGATCCGCTGCCGGACAGAGAGCGAATTCCCAGGCTGCGAGAATTTGCACGGAGGCCCTCCTTCCCCCATCCCCGAGCGGCCGGCGACGAGCCGGACAGTGCCCGCTGTTACCGGGCGTTCGAGCGGACGTTCCGCCGCGCCAATCGCGGCCGGTACGTCAACGAAGGTGGTACCGCGGGAGCCGAAGCTTCCGTCCTTTGAACAGGACGGGAGCTTTTTTGTTTGTCTTGCGGGATGCCAGGTTACTACATTGCGGAAGGAAGCGGTTATGATGCGACGCATCGTCGTCAAGATCGGCAGCAGCTCGCTGGCGGGCGAATCCGGCGGGCTGAACAAAGAGAGCTTCCGCTACTTCGCCTCCGAGATCGCCGCTCTCCATCGGCAGGGCGTACAGGTGCTGCTCGTGAGCTCCGGGGCGATCGCAGCTGGATTCCGGGCCGTCGGCTACGAGGTCCGCCCGAAGCTCGTCCATGAAAAACAAGCCGCCGCTGCCGTCGGCCAAGCGATGCTGATGCAGGCTTATCAAGAAGCCTTCGCGCCCCACGGCATCGTCGCCGCGCAGATTTTGCTGACGCGGCCGGACTTCAGCCAGCGGCAGCGCGCCCAGAACGCGCAGCGCACGATCGAGGAGCTGCTGCGCCAAGGCGCCGTGCCGATCATCAACGAGAACGACACGGTCGCCGTCGACGAGATCAAGTTCGGGGAGAACGATTCGCTGTCCGCGCTCGCCGCGAACCTCGTCAAAGCTTCGGGACTGTTCATTTTGACCGACATCGAGGGGCTGTTCACGGCCGATCCGCGCAAGGACGCGAGCGCCGTTCGCATCGACCGCGTGGAGATCATCTCCGAGGAGCTCTACCGCATCGCCGGAGGCGCGGGCTCCTCGGTCGGCACCGGCGGCATGCGCTCCAAGATCGAAGCCGCCCGCATCGCCATGCACGGCGGCGTTCAGACGTTCGTCGGCCGCTCGACGGAGCCCGGCGATCTGGTCGCCGCCGTCGAAGGCCGCGGCAGGGGTACCTACTTCGCCGCCTCCCTCCACTCCTTGCCGGCCAAGAAGCACTGGATCGGCTTCCTGTCGGTGCCGCAAGGCCGCATCTTCGTCGACGCAGGCGCGGAGTCGGCGCTGCTGAACGGCGGACGCAGCCTGCTGCCTGCGGGCGTGACGCACGTGGAAGGCGCCTTTCACCCCGGCGACGTCGTCGAAGTCGTGAGCGCCGGCCGGACGCTTGGCAGAGGCGTATCGAATTACGACGCGTGGCAGGTCACCGCCGTGGCAGGCCTGTCCAGCGAAGAGGCGGCCCGCCGCGTCGAGGTCGGCCGCATCGAAGTCATTCACAGAGACGAATGGGTCACGACTTACGTGCCTAAGGAGGCTAAAGGATCATGAGCGAAGCAAAGAATAAGGCAATAGCCGCTGGCACCGCGACCGCGGCGCTGAACAACCTGACGACGGAGCAAAAAAACGAGGCGCTGGCCCTTATGGCCGACGCGCTCGTCGCCAATCAAGCCGACATCCTCGCCGGCAACGAGATCGATATCGAACGGGGACGCGCCGGCGGCACCTCCGAATCCCTGCTGGACCGGCTGCGGCTGAATCCCGCCCGCATCGAAGCGATCGCCCAGGGACTGCGGGAGGTCATCGCGCTCCCCGATCCGGTCGGCGAGACAGTGGCGCGCTTCGAGCGTCCGAACGGTCTGCAGATCGAGCAGCTGCGCGTGCCGATCGGCGTCGTCGGCATCATCTACGAAGCGCGTCCGAACGTCACCGTGGACGCCGCGGGACTGTGCCTGAAGACCGGCAATGCGGTCGTCCTCCGGGGCGGCTCCGCTGCGCTCGAATCGAACCGGCGCATCGTGTCCGCCCTTCGCGGCGCCCTGCGCGCCAGCGCGGTTCCCGAGGACGCGCTCCAGCTCATCGAGGACGCGAGCCGGGCGTCGGCGAACGATATGCTGAAGCTGAGTGGCCTGCTTGACGTCATCATCCCGCGCGGCGGCGCATCGCTCATCCGCAACGTCGTCGAGAACGCGACGGTGCCCGTCATCGAGACCGGCGCGGGCATCTGCCATACGTACGTCGATGCCACGGCGGACTACGAGATGGCCGAAACGATCGCGCTGAACGCCAAGGTGCAGCGGCCTTCCGTCTGCAACTCGATGGAGACGCTGCTGCTCCATGCCGACTTTGCGGCGGAGCATCTGGAGAGACTCGCGGAGAGCTTCCGCAAAGCGAGCGTCGAGCTGCGCGGCGACAGCGGCGTAGCCGCCCGCATCTCCTGGGCGAGCGAGGCGACGGACGAGGATTACGCGACCGAGTACAACGATTATATATTGAACGTTCGCGTCGTCGCCGGCTTGGACGAAGCGCTGGCGCATATCGCCAAGTTCGGCACGAAGCACTCCGAATGCATCGTCACCGAGACGCAGGCGAACGCGGACCGCTTCCTGCAGGAAGTGGACGCGGCGGCCGTCTACCACAACGCCTCCACCCGCTTCACGGACGGCTTCGAATTCGGCTTCGGTGCCGAGATCGGCATCAGCACGCAAAAGCTTCATGCACGCGGACCGATGGGCCTGCCGGCGCTCACCTCGACCAAGTACAGAATCCGGGGAGCCGGGCAGACGCGCGGATAACGACTTTGAAAATACATTAAAGATCGGACGGGAGATGAACCACGATGAATGCCATTCAAACGCTTGCCCATTCGAAAATATGCTTCTACGGCGCCGGATCGATGGCCGAGGCCATCGTCCGCGGGCTCGTCGGTACAAGTGCCGCGCCAGCCGGCAATATCACGGTGCTCAATCGCTCCAATGCTGAGCGGCTCGCCGAGCTGCATGGTCTTTACGGCGTCCTGACGGCCGCGACGGAGGCCGCGCGCCAAGACGCTCTGGCGACCTCCGACGTCATCGTTCTCGCCATGAAGCCGAAGGATGCGGCCGCCGCGCTGCGGGCGATCGCGCCGACGCTTCGCGCGGATCAATTGCTCGTCTCGATGATCGCCGGCCTGTCGATCGACACGATCCGGCGGCTGACGCGCGCCGATCAGCCCGTGGTCCGCACGATGCCCAATACGTCGAGCAGCATCGGCCTCGGCGCGACAGGCATCTCCTTCTCCGGCGGTTTGCCGGAGGAGGCGCGGCGTCTTGCGCTCGATATGTTCGGCGCCGTCGGCATCGCGCAGGTCGTCGAAGAGCCGCAGCTCGAAGCGGTGAACGCCGTCTCGGGCAGCGGTCCGGCCTACTTGTACTTTATTATGGAAGCGATGATCTCCGCCGGCATCGACCAGGGACTGTCCCCCGAAGCCGCTCGCGAGCTGACGGTTCAGACGGTTCGCGGCGCGGCCGACATGGTGCGCCTGACCGGCGAAGAGCCTGCCGAGCTGCGCCGCAAGGTCACTTCGCCGAACGGCACGACGCAGGCGGCCATCGAGACGATGCAGCGGCTGGGCGTCGACGCCGCGATCGCCGAAGCGATGCGCCGGTGCGCGGATCGAGCGGGCGAGATGGGACGCGCGATCGCGGACGAAGCGCTGCAGCAATGACCAAGCGCCCGTTCGAGCGCTTGATCGGGATTTTACGAGCCCCGCGTTATTGACGGCCGATTCGACATCGGCGCACGACTGACATCGAAAGAAGGTATCCAGATATGAGCGAGAATAAAAGCCGGGCGACCTATCGCCTTTTCGACGACAATGCCGACTTCGCCAAAAAGGCGGAAGGCATCGCCGTCGGCTTGACGGTCGGCAGCTGGACGGAGCTGCCCGAAGTCGCAAAGCAGAAGATGGAAAAGCATCTCGGTCGCGTCGTATCCGTCGACGTGCACGAGCCGGCCGGCGCGGCACCCGGAGAGCGCTATGCAGACATTACGATCGAATACCCGGACGTCAATTTTAGCAGAGACATCCCCGCCCTCCTCGTCACCATTTTCGGCAAGCTGTCGATGGACGGGCGCATCAAGCTCACCGGCATTGCGCCTTCCGGCGAATTTCTGTCCGCATTTCCCGGGCCGAAGCTGGGGCTTGCCGGCGTCCGCGATTATCTGGGCGTCCACGATCGCCCGCTGCTCATGAGCATCTTCAAGTCGGTCATCGGGTATGACTTGGCCGGCTTGCGCGAACAGTTCCTGCAGCAGGCGCTAGGCGGCGTCGATCTGATCAAGGACGACGAGATCTTGTTCGAAAATCCGCACACGCCGCTTGAACGCCGCGTAGAAGCTTGCATGTCGGCGGCGCGCGAAGCCGAAGCCGTCACCGGGCAGAAGCTGATCTATTTCGCCAACCTCACTGGACCAACGTCCAAGCTTCGCGAAAACGCGCTGCGCGCGATCGACGCCGGCGTCAACGGCCTGCTGTTCAACGTGCTCGCCTACGGCTACGACGCGCTGGCGGAGCTCGCCGCCGATCCGGCGGTTCGCGTCCCGATCGCGGCTCACCCGGCGCTGGCAGGCGCCTATTATCCGTCGCCGCACCACGGCATCGCGGCGCATGTCTTGCTCGGCACGCTGACGCGCATCGCCGGCGCCGACCTCTCCCTCTTCCCTTCGCCGTACGGCTCCGTCGTCATGCCGAAGGCGGAGAACATGGCGGTCCGCGACGCGCTCGTGAGCGGCGATCTGCCGCAAAAAGCGGTGCTGCCCGTGCCGTCCGCGGGCATTCACCCCGGCCTCGTGCCGCTCATCCTGCACGACTTCGGCACCGACGTCGTCGTTAATGCGGGCGGCGGCGTCCACGGCCATCCGCTCGGCGCGGCCGCGGGCGGACAAGCGTTCCGCCAGGCGATCGACGCCGTGCTGAGCGGCCAGGACCTTGAGGCTTACGCCTCCTCCGACGCGGCGCGCGAGCCGCTGAAGCTCGCGATCGAGCGCTGGGGGGTACGCCGGCCATGACGAAGCGCGCATTCGCGAAGCCGCCTGTTCTGTTCTGCGACTTCGACGGCACGATCACGATGAGCGACAACATCGTATCGCTCATGAAGCACTTCGATCCGCCCGGATGGCAGCCGATCGTCGACGACATCGTCGCCCTTCGCAAATCGGTGCGCCAGGGCGTCGGCGAGATGTTCGCGCTGCTCCCATCCTCGCAGCGGCAGGCGATTACGGACTATGTGCTGTCCACGGCGGGCATACGGCCGGGGTTCCAGGAGCTGCTCGACTGGTGCAAGAACAACAACGTCGAATTTTTCGTCACGAGCGGCGGCATCGACTTTTTCGTCTATCCGCTCCTTGCGCCGTTCGGCATCCCCGCCGACCGTATCTTCTGCAACGGCAGCAGCTTCGAGGGGGAGCGGATCGAGATCCTGTGGCCCCACGCCTGCGACGAAGCGTGCGACAACGACTGCGGCATGTGCAAGACAACGGTCATCCGGCGCTTCCCGAAGGATTCGTATACGCGGATCCTCATCGGCGACAGCATCACGGACTTCGCGGGCGCGAAGCTCGTGGACCTCGTCTTCTCCCGCTCCCACCTGACGGAGCGATGCCGGGAGCTGGGCTTGCCGCATGTACCGTTCGAGACGTTCCACGACGTCGTTAGACATTTGGAAGAAGGAGATTGGTAAAATCGATGAGCGACATTCTTCTTGAAGACAAGCAGCGGGCATACCGCGAGCTGGATATCGTCAAATCCGACTTCGCCGCGCGCGGCTGGTTCCCCGGCACGAGCGGCAATCTGTCGATGCGGGTCGGCGACTACGCGCCGGATCGCTTCGCGTTCGCGGTCACGGCGAGCGGCAAGGACAAGGCGGCGTCCACGCCGGAGGACTTTTTGCTGGTCGATCAGACCGGCTCGCCGATCGAAGCGACCCGCCTGAAGCCGTCCGCGGAAACGCTGATCCATTGCGAAATTTACCGCCAGACGGGCTGCGGCGCCATTTTCCACATTCACTCCGTCTTCAACAGCATCGTCTCGGAGCTGTTCTGGGAACGGCGCGCGGTGCCCGTCGAGGGCGTCGAGCTGATCAAGGCATTCAATATCTGGGACGAGGAAGCCGTCATCGACGTGCCGATCGTCTCGAATTTCGCAGACATCCCCCGCATCGTGCCCGAGGTGAAGGAGCGGCTGGACAAGCGCATTCCCGGCATCCTGCTGCGCAAGCACGGCATCTACGCTTGGGGACGCGACGCGTTCGAAGCGCGCAAGCATCTCGAAGCGTTCGAATTTCTGTTCGAATACGTGTACCGCATGCAACTACTCGGACGCTGATATCCTTGAATGCCAAAAAAAACCGCAGCGCCTGATAAAAAGGCCTGCGGTTTTTTTATTCTCGAACGGCGCAGCGACGATGCCGGTCAGGAACGGGTGACCAGACGAAGCCCTCTGTCCCGCTCCCGTTCAAACCCGTAGAAGCGGGTGCCTTGATAAGTCAGCATGCCCGCATCCTGCTCTGCGATCAGCCCGTATTCGCCCCCGCTCAGCTTGAACTCGATGCGCGAACCGTCCGTAAGCTCGAAGGTCGCGTAATAATAAGTGTCCGATTGATGATGCGAAATGCCGTCGTCGTGGTGATGACGGTAATGGACGAGCGATCGCTTCGAGACGACGCGCGAGGCGACGGAGAGCAGCGGCTGCTTGTTGTTGCGGCTCCACTCTCCGATGCTGCGGACGCCGATGATCGCGATAATGCCGAGTACAACGCAAAACAGAACCGGAAGAATGACCTGCAGCTCGCCCAAAATGTCCAATTCGATCCGCTCCCCTCAGTTCCTGTCGCCGGCCTGGCCGCTTATACCTATATGTACGCGGCTCGGACGGAAAACTTAACCGAAAAATATCGGATGCGAATGGACGGCAGGAAGCGGCTTAAGCTTGTGCGCAGAAACCTTCATCTGGGCTTCAGGGCTTCGAGGCTTCAGGGCTTCGAGGCTCACAGCTTCAGGGCTTAAGGCTTGGTGGACTTCACCTTGCTGACGTGGCGGAAGCGCAGCGCGGACCATACGTGGTCGATCGCGACATTGCTGACCACGCGGTAATCCGTGCGCGATTCCATGATTCGCCAGAGGAGGTCCCGGTTCAGGTCCGTCTGAACCTTCGCCGATTGTTTCGGGTACGAGATCCAGCAGACGGCGTCAGGCTGCAGCAGCGGAATGACTTTCGGCAGCGTCTTTAGCACGTCCTCCGTATTTTTGACGAAGACGAGCACGAAGTCGAACTTGCCGTCGAGCTCCGTCTCGACGTCCACGCCCAGATCGAAGCCTTCCGGCGCCCCGTATACGAGCGCTCTCCCCGTCTTGTAGTACATTTTCTGATATAACGGCTTTTCCATCTTCTCGTTTGCTCCTTCTTGTCAACTAACATCGGCCCGGCCTTACGCTTGTCCTCATGATCTGCCGGTGCGGAAGCGCTGGGCATGCGCCCTCGCGTCCTCTACGCTGCGCACGCGGTTGCGGCTCCATTCCAGCAGGATCCGATCCATGTACCGAAAAGACAGCTTGCCCGCGAATACCGATTCCTTCAGCGCGAACAAGATCAGCTCTTCGGCGTATTTGTCCTGATCGAGCCAATTGCTGATCGTCTCCGCCTCCATCGGCGAGATCGGACGCCCGAACTCCCTTTCGAACACGGCGAACAGGTTGACCGCTTCCCCGCTCGCGCCCCCTTCGCGGTCCTGCAAAGCGCCCGCGCCCCGCGCTTCCTTGGCCGGCCTGCGCTGCGGTTGCTCCGGCGCGTTCGCGGCGGCTACGGGGGCCGCCCCCGTCCCCGGCGAGCGAATCGGCGCTTCGCCCGATACGAGCAGCTGCGCGACCGCCTGAAACAGTCCGGCCAGGTTGTAACGTTCCGCCCGGACGCCCGATACCGGATCGCTCACCTCGTCGATCTCGATCAGACCCCGCCGGAGCAGCTTCTGAAGCGATTCTCCGATGACCGAGCCCGATGCGCCGAGGCGCTGCTGAATCTGCTCCATCGTCGGAAAGTCGTTCTGCTCCAGCTGCCTGAACGCAATGAGCTGGATAAGCAGCATGCAGTCAGTATCGCTTAACGCGAGCATGCGATAGACGCGAAGCAGCGAATAGGGAATGCTCGCCGCCCCGTCCATATAGGCCTCGGCCAGCGCCTTCGCCGTGCCGCCTGCGTCATTCATCGGCGGTCGCCTCCTTGGCTTCCTTCACGAGCCGGTAGGTGTCCCTCGCGATGAGCAGCTCTTCGTTGGTCGGCACGACGAGCACCTCAACCTTGGAGGCGTCCGTGGAGATCCGGCGCGGCTCGTCCGACCGTACGCGATTGCGCGACTCATCCAGCTCGAGCCCAAGGAACGTCAGCCCCTCGCACACCGCTTTTCGGAGCACGTCCGAATTTTCCCCGACGCCCGCCGTGAACAGCAGCACGTCGATCCCGTTCATCGCGGCCGCATAGGCGCCGATATACTTGCGGATGCGGTACGCGTACATCTCGAAGGCGGTCTTCGCCGGCTCGCTGCCCTCCTGCATCGCCTGAACGACCTCGCGCATGTCGCTGCTGATGCCGGAGATGGCGATGAGACCGCTGTGTTTGTTGAGCATGGAGTTGACCTCCGAGAGCGTCAGCTCCTCCTTGTTCATCGCGTACGGCACGATCGCAGGATCCAGATCGCCGCTGCGCGTGCCCATCATGAGCCCCTCGAGCGGGGTCATGCCCATGCTCGTGTCGAACGATTTGCCGCCGAGAATCGCCGTGCAGCTCGCCCCGTTGCCGATATGGCAGCTGACGATCTTGAGATCCGACAGCGGCCTTTCCAGAAATTCCGCGGCCCGCTTGCTTACGTAATCGTGCGAAGTGCCGTGGAAGCCGTAGCGGCGAATCT